>JAEIGA010004843.1_pt1 | contig 20712 bp, 21 predicted proteins | sample 9270691 | NCBI WGS metagenome assembly JAEIGA01 (sample SAMN17057246, study PRJNA624740) | gut metagenome | biome: biome; isolation source: fecal sample | host: Bos grunniens | place: China: Xizang | collected 2019 | reverse complement strand
ATGGTATCAACTTTAGAATTCAGAGCCTTGGTGGAAATGCGGATCTTCAAGAAATCTTTATTTTGCAGAATAACGGCAATTTCTTTAATGTCGATGGTACTCAGTGGAGCCGCACATACGGAGACCTTATAATAACCGAAGATGCTTTCCGCGACTGCCCCAATCTTGAGCGCGTTTATTTACATACAAATTCTTCCGGTACCGATACCCAGGGCAGGCCACAAGACGGTGGACAAATACAAATAAAACAAGGAGCTTTTGCGGGATGCGACAAATTAACAGACATTTATTTTTATCATCAAATAGACCTGAATAACGAAGCCGGATACACGGCGGAAGACAAGCTGATAATCGCGGAGGGAGCAATACCCGAGGGAGTTAGAATACATTATTTGATCGAGGAGCCACCGAAAAGAGCGTGGCGTGTTGAGTATTATTACGAATCCCGGAGACGATATAAGGTCTGCGAGCTTGCAAAGCGCATCAAACGTGTTTCTGTCGGTTTTGATAAAAAAGACGTTCCATACTATTATCTAAGAAAAAACATTACTCTCAACGGCGAAGAAATTGAAGTGGTAGATAGCATACATTTGCACAATGCTGACATTGTTGATGAGAATAATAACGTCTTGCCCGTGAATATCGAGCTTGAGCTTTATCCGACGCATTTTACCACAGTAGAGGGTATTAAGAATTTTTCCGACGGAAACACCGACTATAAAAAGACATCCTTTGAAGCTATCAACGGTTGCACCAAATCCGCGGTCTATGATGGGCGAGTGTTTTTGACGGGTAATCCCGACCTGCCGAACACGGTGTTCTATTCACACAGAAATCTCACGGGCGCGAACGATCCCGCGTATTTCGGTGTGTACAACTATTTCAATGACGGAGAGGGCAACACGCCTAACGTTGATGTTCTTTCGACTCCGTCTATGCTCATGGTCATCAAGGGTGATACGGTGCAGGACGGCAGTGTGTATTATCACGTCGGAGCGGATAATACCGATGAGCAGAGCATGCACATTCTGCCCAGGATATATCCGTCCACTCAAGGAGCGGCGGGACTTGGCTCCGCCGGGCGTCCCGTACCGTCGAGGCTTTCGATCAATTTCTTTGATGACCCCGTCTTTCTTTCAAAGCGAGGGCTTGAGGCTGTCGGAAAGGAGACTGTTAACCTTGAGCGCACTATTCAGCACCGTTCGTCAAATATAGACCGTTTGCTTATAAAGGAGGATCTCAGCTCTGCCAATATGACTGAGTGGAAGGGATATCTCGTTATATGCTGCAACGGACATATTTATCTTGCCGATTCGCGCTATATGATACAGCACAACGACGGCTCGTATCAATACGAGTGGTACTACCTTGAGGGCGTGGGTACATACGAAGATTATGCGCCTCGGTGGGCGTATTGGGTAGATGCTTGGCCATTGATGGTGAAGGAGGGAGTCGGTAACGTGACGCTTGATGAGTTTTTAACCCTTTCGGGCGAACGTGTGGGAGATACGTATGCGCTTCACTCTGCCAGAGATCTTGGTGACGGAGCTGTGATAATGTCCTCATCCATAAAGCACCCTTCCGATGAAAGCTACGTAATTGACCTTTATTACGCAGAGCAGGACGGTGTCAGATACGTTGTCGGAGTTAAGACTGAGGAAAAGGTGGGCGTCGGGGAGTTCTTCGGTGCTACAAGAGTGATCACTGTGGGCGAGAGGCTTATATTCGGCACCGCACACGGAGATATCTGTATAGTCAATACCGATCGCAGAGACGTTGAGACCGGCAGGATAGACCGTTCCTTTTACAGCTTTGCGGGTGTGGCTTACCGTTCCGGATGCTCGTTACGGCTTGACGATTGCGATATGAAGTCCTTTACCAAAAACACCTTATGCGGAACCACGACAGCGGTGTTCAAGATGGTGCCCGGTTCACACTGTAAGGTCAAGCTATCCTTTGACGGCTGCGTCTGGCAGGAGCTTGGCGAGGCCTTTAGCTCAAGGTTTGACTTTGGAGATATTCAGTTCTCGAATTTCTCCTTTACGGACAATTCGGACAATGTAGTCGTGCTCCCGGAGATCTCTCGCGGATGGGTGAGCAAGCAATATTATTTTTATTCGGATGGCTTCGAGGCGCCGTTCGGATTGTACGAGCTGTCGTATATCTACTATGCCTCAGGAAAAATAAGATATTAAGGAGGAGACATGGAAAAAATAAAGATAACGCCTGAAGAGCGGCGCAGGGTGTCTATAAAAAATGCCAACGACCGACCTAATGCTCGCGCTACGTACGGTGAGGCAAATATGGACTCAACGGGTACCAAGAATATGTTTGACCGGCCCTTTGAGCTCGCCGCGGATAAGCATAACGCCTTGTGCGACCGCGTTGCCGAGGACGAGGCGAAGGAGGAGCAGTCCTTTGCGGATATGAATGATCGATTGGACGAAGATGAAAAGACACTTTCAGAACACGGACAAGCTCTCGGTGAGCACGGGAAGGATATCGGTGAGCTCCAAAGTCAAATGGGAGACGTTGATGATGCCCTTGATGTTATTCTCGCAATACAAAACTCTTTAATGAAATGAGAGGTATGGAGGCGTGACAATAAATGAGTATAGCTGAAAAACTTAAAAAGATAGCAGAGAACACACCAAAGGTTTATGAGGGTGGAAAGAATTACGCGAGGGGAAATTGGGGGGGCAAGGCGACCCACGGATACATAGCAAACGCCGATGGCACTTATACCATTTCTACACTGGCACTCATAAACAACCTCGATTGGACGGCTGGGCAGTATATTGACATAGCATATGTGGCGTTTGTAGAAAATCTCGATAGCCTTAGTGGATTTGTAACAGAGGATACTTATACGCTCTTGAGTCCCGATGCAGATAGGATTGTAAGCAATAGGTTCGCAGAAAAAGAGCCTGCTGAGAGTAACGTAGTTTATCTTGGCGCAGATTGCTTTGCTAAGACCGACGTCAATCTGAAATCATCCATTGAAACTGAAAACGGAATGTCCTACGCACACTGCGTTGTCGCTCCCAATAAAACGAAATGGAATATATTTCTCAATGGATCCAATTCGGAATCTCAAAATCTTAACGTAGGCAAGGCTCGATACGTTGTGATAAAGCGCAGAGACAATAGAGGCGATACAGCAGTAAGGTTTTCTATTGGAACTAATACCGCCACAGGAAGATTAGCTATAAGCTATAAGACTAATACTGGCGGTAAATGGGTCGTATACGTGATAGACCTTTTAGCTCATATCAACAGAATTTCCAATGTTTATAACAAAGGCGTGTTGGACGAGTATGATAGGTTTTGGGATAACTTTCAAGATTATGGCAAAAGGCGAAATTACTTCTATGCCTTTGCGAATTGGAACTTGGGAGCATTCAAACCTAAATACGATATTGCACCCCACAATTTAGAGGGGATGTTTATGATGTCCGAGATGGCGGTGGATTTGCCAGCATATTTAAAAGAAATTGGCATTAATATCGACTTTAAGAATGCAACCAATAGTGCATCAATGACAAATACATTTCGTGGGTGTAAGTTTACGAGAATCGGCGAAATAGATAGCACAATGTCAAATTTCTTAAACAGTACCTTTGGTTATTCATCGAACCTGAAAACGATAGATAAACTTATTTTGAGAGAGGACGGCTCACAGGGATTTACCAATGGTGCTTTTCTAAACTGCTCATCATTAAAACATCTCATTATTGAGGGTGTGATAGGTAAGAACGGGTTTGATGTTCAATGGTCTCCCAGACTCTCACACGATAGTATAGTTAGCATAATCAACGCTCTATCCGATACGACAAGCGGACTAACAGTAACACTTTCTCAACAAGCCGTTAGCGACGCTTTTGTATACATGGAGAACTTTATAGCACGTCCGGGTTACAATTCTGCGGAGTGGCTTGCATTGATAGCCACAAGGTCTAATTGGACAATATCACTTGTTTAATGGGAGGAAATTATGAAAACAAGAACAATACTATATGCCGATGAGGGCAAGGTGCTCACTAACGGTGAGATATACGGTAAGCAGATATTTCTTGCCGCGGGAACTAATGAAGAGCCATTTTACGAGATAAGCGAAGAAGAATATCTCGAAAGGGTAGCGGCTACGGAGGAGACAAATGAAGATAGTTCTACTTGATAACATAGGGAAGATCGGCATTGTGACCGAGTGGAAGCAGCTCATTGATGGGGATATGCTCGTCTTTGAGGTGGAATCTGAGGGCGAGCTCAGGATAGGAAAATATACCTATAAAACAAAAGAAGGGAAGTGTTACATTCCTCAGTATCATCTGCTCCTCGGTCAGAAGTCTAAAATAGAGTTTATTGACCACAAAAAACGCGTCTTTGATTGCGGTTATATCAGCAGGACAGGCAGCCGTCTTATGCAGATACACAACGACGTGGAGACTTGCCTTGTCAACTGCTGTGCCGCCTTCGACAAGCTTCAGGGTGAAGTCAATGAGCTTCGCGAAGAGAACAAGGCTTTGAAAACACAATTTGGAATTTCTATAAGATAGGAGGGAAATATGAAAAAATACATCTTATACATAGTAGCTATAATGCTTGTGATATGCATGGCGGCTTTTCCTTGCGCGGCTACCGAGACGTCTTCGGAGGTCGTTGTTGATACCACTGAGGAAACAGTTACGGAGACCGTCGTTGAGACGTCCGGCCAAGTGGGCGAGGATACGTCGGAAATGGTCACCGAGATGATCCTTGACAGCGAGGCGGCAAGTGAGATCATCGACGTGCTTGAGAACGCTGACTCGAAAGCACAGGCGATACTTTCAATAGCCGAAAGACTTGGCATTTCCGCAGAAGAGGCTGAGGCTATAGTCAACTCTATCATAGACGTAGGAGATAAGTATCTCGGTCAGAGTCAGTTGTGGATAGGCTTTAAGAAGGACATTCAGGATAATATGTCCTTTTGGGTCACTGTCATTGTGTGTATAGTGGCGGTGTTAGCAATAGTAGGCGGTGCTTTTATCTTGCTTGCCAAGACTAATCCGACAATGAATAAAGCTATGTTGGGCATGGATGCGTTTTTGAAAAGCGCGCGAAAATCAGAGAAGGCAAATTCGCAGACGCTTGGTGAAATGAGGCAGATAGTCGCTGACGCGGCGGCTAAAGAGGAGCTTTATGAAAAAATAATAGTCGAAAAGGATAATGCTCTCCTCGCTCTTTCCGAGCAGATAAAAGCGCTCGAAGGCTCTGCCGAGAAGGAAAGGAAAAATATGCTATTAGCCGAGTCCTATAATCTTCAGATACTAAAGCTTATATGCTCGCGGACAAGCCTTCCTCTCGCTGACAAGGCAGCCATAGACCTCTGGTATTCAAGGGCTATGGAGTCTCTTAAATCCGAGATGAGCGCCGAGGATATCAAAAAGATAGAGAACGTAGCGGTGACGCTTGACAATGTGGGTGAACAGAATGGCTAAAAGATACAAACGCTTCAAGTGGGCGCAGTACATACTCTTCGGGCTCTCGCTCGTCTCGTGCCTTGCGCCTCCCGTGATATCGGCTATAAGGCTTATGCCCTCTATAAAGACCACCGAGAGCAAATTCGCTCTCGGTGGGGTGGCGGTATTCTTTGCCGCTATGATAATCCTTATAGTTTGCCGCAATCTTGTGAGAAAGTTCATACATAAGCTTCCTTACGCATTAACGGTGATGATATCCATAGGAATTATGCTATTGCTTATGCTATGGATAAAAAGTATAATTGATGACGCTATTGCTATATTAGTGGTAGGTCTCATCGGCGCCGCCGTTGCTTTTGTCCTCGAGCTTGCGTCTATGTATTGCAAGTCCGCTGCGGATGAGGCCAAGGAAATGTATTACAGGGGGATAGATCAGGATGTTTGATTTGGATAAAGAAAACGGCTCTTCGAAAGAGAGCCGCAGAGAAGAAAGCTCATTCCGTGAGCCTACAAGAGAAGAACTAAAGACTCACAAGCAAAAAGAGCACAACCGTCGGCAAAAGACTCTGATGAAAGTCATAGGCGAGAATATGGCGTCTTACGCTTGCGTTCTTATTCTTTTCCTGCTCGTCGGTCTTATTTGGACTGATATAGGTCTGTTCGTTAATTTTACGAGCTTTATTACCGATGCGCTCGTATCCATAGTGCTTTTCATACTCGCAGACATCTGTATGGCGCAGATAGGAACCAAGGGCGGAAAGCTCGATGATGATTACCTTAAAGTTCACGATGAATATCTTACGCTGAGGGACACAGTCAGAAAAGCAGGCATATCACTTATGGATATGTTCTGTGACTGGCAGATAGACATTGAGTACGAGTTCTATATGCGCAGGCGGTGCAAGACCCTCAAAATAGAATATAAGACGTGGTCCGAGTCTTACAGCAAGATGGAGCTTGACGAGCTCAAGCGTATAATGTCCATTGATAAGGCTGCCAAGGTGTTCGCTCTGAATCAGGTAAGGCACATAGAGTTGACGCCTGACATACTTCTGACAGATGGAAGGGCACAGAACGAACGCGGCGGTGTCGGTCAGAGCGGAGAGGAGTACATAGCGAAGCATACTACCGGTTGGCAACACATACTGACGACGGCTTTGTTTGCTATAATCGCCGCGGTGCCTGTGTTTACACTCACAAATGACGTATCTGTGGGAAGGGTGATATACACCTTGTTCAAGCTGTCGATGATGTTCTACCGTATGTTCAAAGGATATAATCGCGGAGCGATGGGCTACAATACAGTAGAGCCCAAACATATCCAGGACAAAATTAAGTACTTGCATTTGTATCTTGAGTTCGTAGAGAAGAAGATGTATCTGAAGTTGAAGGAGAGATATGATTTCGCTTTTAGTGAAAGTGAGAGCTTGGATGAGACGGAGACGGAACACGAGCAAAAAAGTTAAAAAAAGTAAACAGATTTTTCATTAAAACTATTGACATATATTGGGTTTTGTGGTATAATAATATCAAGATAAGTTGAAATGTGTAAAAAGTAGGCACACAAAAAAGTGTTTGTGCCTAAAATGTGCCGACTTTTCAGAAAAACACAATATATAGTATTTTTTGAGGAAAATTTTGCCTATATTTAGTGCGGAGTAGGTTCTCTCCTTCTCCGCCATAAAGAAACGCAGAAAAGGATACAATTATTTGTTCCAATTCTGCGTTTTTTTATTGCTTTTTAGGTGTGTTTTCCCCTTTGAAAACATAAAAATCATATTTTTCGATAAAAGAGCCTATCTCACGAGAGTTTTTTCGCTTTCGGCGGATGGCCTCTTTTTTCTCTCATTGAAATTGCAGTGTTACTAAAATCTTGAATCATCGTTAAAATATGGTCTATTCATCATTCTCTATTGCTTTTTCGCTTGTCCCAAAAAGAGTAAAATCGCGCCTACCATTATAACTATCGCATATCCAAGAACAGGGTAGATATGTGGTAATGATTCAGGGAAATTTCCCTTTATCATAGCTCGCTCAAGTTCAACGGCGTGAACAAACGGTAATACATTCGCTATTTTGCCAAACGTACTGCCTACAAGCTCAAGATCAAACCACACACCTGAAAGCCACGCGGACAGATTTGTAAGAAGTGCACCGCAAATGCCGCCGACTTGCTTGACATTGAATACGCTACCGCATAATAGCCCAAGTGCAACATAAAAAACGGCAATGGGTACTATCATCAAGATAGCATATATAATATTTATTGTAATTGGTAATCCGAGAGCGATAGCAATAAGATAGCACATTGCACTTTGCGCTATTGCTATCGGAATAATAGGCAACATATATCCCAAGATATAATCAGACGATTTAAGTGGTGTAGTATATAATCTTTGCAACAGAGAGCTTTCTCTGTCTTTGGCAATCAATGTAGCTGAAAAGAGTGTCAAAAACGATAGACCAAATACCGTAATTCCCGGGGTCAGACTTTCGATTTCAAATAATTTAACGGGCACATTGGCTTGTATTGCACTGAGGAGTAACAACAAAACAATAGGAAACCCCAATCCAAACATCAAATTTAAGGGATCGCGTAAAATTTCATTTGCACATCTTTTGGCAAATGTGAACATTCTCATATTCTTGCCTCCTTTACAATCGAAATAAAGGCGTTTTCAAATTTATCCGTAGCTGTCATTTCCATAAGTTTATTTGCCGTTCCAATAACCAATAGTTTTCCGCTCTTCATGATACCAATACGATCAGAAAGTGCTTCGGCTTCTTCCATATAGTGAGTTGTAAGTATGATTGTTACTTTACCTTTCAAAGCGCGAATTATGTCCCACAGCTCACTCCGTGCAATAACATCAAGCCCCAATGTGGGCTCATCAAGAAACAAAATTGATGGCTCGCTTATTAGTGCCATAGCAATACTAACTCTACGTTGCCATCCACCAGAAAGTTTTCCTGCTTTTTTTGAAAGAATATCATATAGGTTGAATTGCTCCGAGAGCTCCTTGATTTTTGCTTGGTGCTTTTTCTTTGAAAATCCGTGAATACCACACATAAGCTCCAAGTTTTCTTTCACAGACAAATTGGGAGCCACTGCGGTTTCTTGCGGTGAAACACCTATAACACGTTTTACATTTAATTCATCACGAACTACACTAGCCCCCCCAACAAAAGCATCTCCGCTTGTTGGCTTTGTAAGGCAAGAAAGCATTTTGATCGTTGTTGTTTTACCCGCTCCGTTAACACCGAGCAACGAAAATAATTCACCCTGCTCAATTTGTAAATTCAGTTGGTCAACAGCCACCAAATCTTTGTACTTCTTAGTTAGATTGATCGTATTTATGGCTTCCATAACTATCCTCCAAAGGCGTAGATTTACGAATGTAATTATAGCATATCCTTTCAAAAATACAACATCATGTAACTAATCGGTAGTTTTTGATTGTTAATCGGTAGTTTTGACAACCCATTATTAAAATTGAATCCGCTTTACTCAAAATGCATCCGCTTTTAATTTTGTATCCTTTTCCTAGTCTACTCACAACAAAAACAGAACTTTTGTCTACCAAAAGTTCTGTTTTTGTTTATCCAAGCCGCAGGCCTGGCATATCATCACGACGCAGTCGTGTATATCATCAGCCCCTTTGGGGCTGTATCTCGTCACGCGCCAGCGTGCATCTTTTCTGCTAATTGATGTAAGGAACGCAGTGACGGAATAGCGAGCCTTCGAGCGTCTATACAAGGCTCCGCCTTGATTTATTTACGAAAGTGTGATATAATAAACTCACTGATAAATAAGAATTTGACGAGGTGATTAAAATGATAGATATTACTGCTTGGATGAAGAAATTCTTGCAGACATTAAATGAGACTTTTACAAACTGTGTATGGTTCGTTGGTTTGCAAGGTAGTTACGGTCGTTGCGAAGCAACAGAAACAAGCGATATAGACATTGTCGTAATACTCGATCAACTGTCCGTCACGGATATTCAAAAATACAATGCAATGTTAGATACCCTTCCTAACAGAGAACTGATTTGTGGCTTTGTTTCGGGCAAGGAGGAGCTTTTGAATTGGGAGCCTTCCGACCTTTTTCAGTTTTATTATGACACAACCCCTATACAAGGTAGTCTTGATGAATTCCTTGCGGTGATCGATGAATCTGCTGTCAACAGAGCAATTAAAATCGGTGCTTGTAACATCTATCACGGATGCGTTCACAATATGCTGCACGAAAAGAGCAAAGATATTTTGAAAGCGTTGTATAAATCCGCCTCTTTTGTTGTGCAAGCCATCGCTTTTAAGCAAACGGGCAGATACATAAAACACAAAAGTGAATTGCGAGATGTTGTTTCAACTGATGAACGACTTATCGTTGAAACGTTATTATATTTAAAAAATGGTGGAGAGGTAGATTTCAATTTGATGTCCGAAGCATTGTTTGCTTGGTCAAAGAAATGCATTTTAGAAAATAGTTAAACAAATTCCAATTTGTTGAGTAGCAGTGGTGCACCTTTCTTCGTGGGATGGAATCAACATCAATAATACCATTGGTTATACATAGAGGATAATGCTTCTTTCTTGTGTAACATAAGAATTAAAATGCTGTTGAATTTGTAGGTGCTAACATAATCTGCATCTTTTCAAAAAAGATGCACGATAATTTCTTCGTCAACATTGTCCAAGAAAGGCGGAGTGTGATATAATAGGGACAACACATTTATATACAAAATTTAATATTTTTTGGATAAAAAACTGTTGTCCCTATATGACGCGCCAAAAGGGCGTGTTCAAATAGGGACAATATTTTTATTCAATTTTTGTGTTACGACGCCCGCGCCTGCGGCATTTGCGCCGCATTCAGCATATTTTCAATGAAAATACCGTATCCCGTGGTGGGATCGTTTATCATAACGTGAGTTACCGCACCGACCAGCTTGCCGTCTTGAATAATCGGGGAGCCCGACATTCCCTGAACTATACCGCCTGTTTTTTCAATAAGTGCGGGGTCCTTTATATTGATGACAAAACATTTCGACGTCTCGGAATTTTTGTCGATAGATGATATTTCTATCTTATATCTTTGTTTTTGACCGTTATCAAGGGTGCAGACTACGTATGCATCGCCCTCTCGAACCTCGTCGCGAGTGCCTATTTTGACCGTCTCACTGCAATTCGAGGGAATCTCGCTGAATTTACCGTACAGTCCGCAGTAGGTGTTTTGAGTAACCGTGCCTGTTTCGTTCGTGCCAAAGTAACCCTTGATCTCACCGGGTACGCCGCACACGCCTTTTTTAATGGCATTTATTGTGACGTCCATAACTACTCCTTGACTCATAGGTATCAGCTCGCCGGTTTCACTGTCGCATATACCGTGACCGAGTCCGCCAAAGTCTTTGGTCTCGGGAATTATAAAGGTCACCGTTCCTATGCCCGCTCCGCTGTCCTTCACCCAGACGCCCGTTTTATACCTGCTTTCGCTTTTGGAGTAGGCGGGAACAATGCTTACTGTTTTTTCAACTCCGTGTCTTACGTAAGTAAGACTTATCTCTTTTCCATTTGAACTCTCAACCGTGTCTGTAAGGTCAGATGCGCATTTGAGCTCCCGTCCGTTGACCTTGGTAATAACGTCCTTTGCCCTTATTCCCGCAAGATAGGCGGGGTTTTGGGCTTTGGGGAGGTCATCGATGTCGTAGAAGCCGACCACGACCACTCCCTCGGTGTTGAATTTGACTCCGAAGGGAACACCGCCGAGAATTACCTTCATATTTTTATAATCGACTTGATTTTTTGCCGCCGCGCCCGTGACAGTAAAGAGTCCCGCGCAGAAGCTTATCGCAAGCACCAAGCATACGACAAGAGAAAGCGCTCGGTGCGGAATGTTTTTGAATTTATTTTTTATCATGTCTTTTTTTCCTTTAATGAAATTGCGCCGCTTCAGGCCGCATTATTATTTTTGTCGCTGAGACTGAATTTAATGTGTAACAATAAATGAAATGAAGTTGACAATTTGTAATTTTGTGATAAAATTAGTATTGACGGAATTTAGATTAAAAATCTATTATTTTTGCAAAGGAGGCAGACCTTTTTATGAGTTATCAGGAAAAATATTCTTTTTTTGAAATATCTCATAGTGATACGCTGCGCTTTCGCCGTATAGTTTTGGACGTTATGGGAGAGGCGTGTCGAGTGTCTGATGAAAACTCCTCCGCAGGAATCGGAACTCTTGGTGAAAAGCAGATGCACGCGGCGATAAAGCGCTTTATATGTCCCGACTGTCAAAAGCACGAGGTAGTCATCGACGGCTCGAAGGGCTGTATAAATTCGGGCGCGGATACCAAAGATAATGAGAGAAAAAAGAGACGCTTCGTTGCTGATATCCTTGACCGAAACACCATATATGAAATACAGACGGGGCAGTTTGCTCCTCTCAAAAATAAGATATCCTGGGTGCTTGAGAATACGAGCTATAATATAGTTGTTATTCACCCCATAGCAGAAACAAAATGGATAAATCTTATAGATTCCGAGAGCGGAGACATCAAAAAGCGTTACCGTTCTCGTGTGCGCGGAAAGATAAACGACATAGCGTCCGAGCTTTACGCATTTGAGAATTTTATAGATTGCCCGCGCTTTTCATTAGTCATTCTCATTATGGAGGCGGAGCAATACAAGAAAAATATTGCAAAGACGTCGCGCTCGCGTCCGAGATATAAAAAATACGAGCTTATACCCGTCAATCTCCTTCGAGCTCATATATTCAAAGGAGTAGAGGACTATAAGATATTTGTGCCCGATACGCTCCCCGAAATTTTTACAGTAAAGCAATATTCGGAAAAAACGGGGATTCGCGGAATAGAGGCATATTCTATAGTGAAGACTCTCTGCCATATAGGTCTTTTGCGGGTAAACGGAAAGATTGGTCGAGCCGTAGCGTATAGCCGAGGACTTTGATATATAAACAAGGGGCTGGGTCATTTAGATGCAGAATGCGTGGTTTGGTTCTCGTAAGCACACAAGGGTACGCCGGAGAGCCAAAACGCGATAAAAAGCCACATAAAATGTCGAAATCCGCCGATTTTTTCGGCGGATTTCGACATTTGAAAGACAAAAACTATATTTTTAAGTTGTTTTTTGTGTAGGCTAATAAAAGTGGCTTTTGTTCTGCGCTAAATGAAACAGCCCCTTTAAGCTTTATTTTCAATTATAGGGTCAAAAAATTCTCTTAAGTGGTCAATATATCCTTGCTGGTCTACCACAAAGGCGAGACCGTGTCCCGCACCCTCTACCGTCACGAATTTCTTTTTCGGTGCTACGCACGCATTGTAGTTTTCAACGCTCATCTCATAAGGCACGAAATCGTCTTTGTCGCCGTGGAAAAACACGATAGGGAGTCGACATTTTTTCATTGATTCTATAGGAGAGGTGAGGTCGGGGTCAAAGTTGCCGAACAGCCTTGCACCGAGACGGACAAATGGATAGAGTAGGTCTGCGGGGAGCTTCATTTCACGCATGACCTTCTTAACAATGGCCTTGGTTGACGTATATCCGCAGTCCGCGACCGCGCCCACGACGTTTTCTGGAAACTCGTGCGAGGAGCACAGCATAACCGTGGCTCCACCCATAGATACTCCGCCGAGAATTATCTTGGCATCAGGATCTATTTCGGATAAGACAAGGTCTACCCACTTGTGACAGTCTCTACTCTCGTATATCCCAAACGTTATAACGTGTCCGTCGCTCTCGCCGCTGCCTCTGTGGTCAACGATAAGAGCATTATGTCCAAGCAAAAAGCAACGCGCGATGCCGCCGCAAAGGTCTCGCTCCGAGTTTCCGCGATATCCGTGGAACAGTATCTCGATGGGAGCACCCTTGGCATATTCATAATATTTTCCGCGCAAGGTAAGACCGTCGAAGGAGCGCACTGACACGTTTCTGTGTGGCATAGCGCGCATCTCGAGAGTCCATTTTACCATTATGTCGCGGTGCTCCTCGTATATCTCGCCGTCGGGAATAGATATTTCGTCTGTTTTCTTTCGGGTAGGGGAGTAAAACACCTTGAGAAAGCACACAAGCGAGATGGCAAATGTCGCCACGAGCAAGAATGCGATTGTTGAAAGAGTTATAAAGAGGGCAATCATAAAACACCTAAAAAATTGATTAATGAAATGATGCTTATTGCTCAGCTGCGTCCTCGGCAGCCTTTTTGGCCTTGTCGTATTCAGTGTCAGCATGTTTGCGCGCCTCGTTAAACTCGGTCATTACTGCTGTGTTGAGCTCCTCGTCGGGCTCGTCATCATTTTGTTCTTGGGCTTTTTTTGCTTCGCGAGCCATTTTTTCTGCTTCGCGAGCGGCTTTTCTTGCCTCGTCCTCTGCCTTTAGCTCGGCGAGCTCAGCATTTATGACGTCAAGCTTCTCCAAGGTCTCGGAAAGACGCGCCGTGAGTGCCTCGGGGTCCTCGACCTCAAGGTTTTTGAGCTTTGTATAAGCAAGCTTTCCAAGCACCTTGTATTCGGTGTCCCTTTGAGCCTCCTTATTAGCTATTTTTATTTTAAGTGACGCGGTATCGGAGAGTTCTCTGGTCTTTGCCGCCGCCTTGTCGGCAAACTCTCCAAAGGATTTTTTGAAATCGTCCCATTTTGACATAATTTATATCTTCCTTTCAGTAGGGTTATTACTAATACTAATTATATAATTGTTTTCACGCGATGTCAAGAATATTGAGAAAATTAATTTGCCAACACCCTTATTTGAATAAATTGACATATAAAAAAAGGCATTTTTTTGCTTGGATGCGGAAGAATAATATCAATATATCCAAAAGGACGGGGAAGAAAAATGAATATTGAAAAAAAGACTTATAAAAAGTATGCAGACGCTCACGCTCCCGCCTCTCCGCTCATAAAGGACTGCATATGGGCGTTTTGCGTAGGCGGAGCTATTTGTACTTTAGGACAATTTTTACTGTTTTTATACGGTGACATAGCAGGAATGTCGGAGAAGGACGCGGGCACGCTCTGCTCGGTGACATTGGTATTTATCGCGGCACTGTTGAGCGGACTTGGTTTGTTTGAAAAGATAGCAAAAAGAGCGGGCGGCGGAACTCTCGTACCCATAACGGGATTTGCAAACTCCGTCGTGTCTCCTGCGATAGACTCAAAGGCAGAGGGGCTTATCCTCGGTGTCGGGGCAAAGATATTTACCGTAGCGGGTCCTGTTCTGCTTTACGGAACGCTTGCGGGAGCGGTCTTTGGAGTCATATATTTTATAATGGGACTTTTTTAAAGAATAATGGGTTGCCTCAATTAGCGCAGAACCAAAGTCACTGAATAGGCAAAAAGTAAAAATCCCTAAAAACAATTTTTTGTCTTTTTCAATGAAGAACCCCGCCGATTTTTTGTCGGCGGGGTTCTTGGCTTTTATATATCGTTTTTACAGACGTCCTCAAGGGACTCTCTGCGTACGGCGACGTAGTCTGAGCCGTCCTTTAACATTACAACAGGGGGCTTTGGTAATCTGTTGTAGTTTGACGACATTGAGTAGTTATACGCTCCTGTGGTCAGGACCGCTATGATATCTCCTCTCTTTATATCAGCGGGGAGAATTACATCCTCTTGTATAAGGTCTCCACTCTCACAGCACCTGCCAGCCAGAGTGCACTTAAACGTTGGAGCGTCCGAGGTCATTCTGTTTGCAAGGCATACGGTGTAGGAGGATTTGTAGAGTGCGTATCTTGGATTGTCCGCCATACCACCGTCTATAGAGACGTAATTTTTGTATCCGGGGATACGCTTTACCGTTCCCACGGTATATACGGTGAGTCCTGCGTCGGCAACTATGCTTCGGCCGGGCTCCATACGTATAGACGGTACGTCTATGCCATGTCGTGCGCAAACTGCCTTTACGTGCGCCGCTACCTCAAAAATGTTAGAAGAAATGTCTATTTCCGGATCACTTTCAAGGTATCTCACGCCGTATCCGCCGCCAAGGTCGAGCTCACGGGTGACGAATCCATACCTTGATTGCATCAAAGCAATGAATTCAAGCATTATCTCGGAGGCGCGCAGAAAAACGTCAGAATCAAAGACCTGCGAGCCTACGTGACAGTGAAATCCCATAAGCTCTATGTTATCAAGTCCCATAGCATATTTTGCTATCTGCTCGGCTTGTCCCGTCTCAATAGCTGAACCGAATTTTGAGTCTACCTTTCCCGTGGCGACCGCCTCGTAGGTGTGAGGGTCTATACCCGGCGTGAGGCGGAGAAGTATCTTCTGTCTTGTGTTTTTTTCTTTTGCTATTCTGTCGATAGCATCAAGCTCCTCGACGTTATCCACAACGAAATATCCGACTCCCTCGCTTATGGCGTAGGAGATATCAAAGTCGGTCTTATTGTTGCTGTGAAAATATGCCTTCCAGAGAGGGAAGCCCACAGAGGCGGCGGTGTACAGCTCACCCGAGGAAACGAGGTCTGTTCCAAGCCCCTCCTCCATAATTATTCTGTACATCTGACGGAAAGAAGCCGCCTTGCTGGCGTAGAGGGGATAAGAGCCCTCGCCAAAGGCATTTGCCATAGCGTCTCTGTACGTGCGGCAACGCTCGCGTATCCTGTTCTCGTCCATAACGTAAAGCGGAGTGCCGTGCTTTTGCGCGAGCTCGACCGTGTCGACACCGTCAATACACAGGTGGTCGCTATGGTTTACAGACAGATTGTTACAAATAAGATTTTTCATTTTTACAAAGCCTTTTCAGTCGTTTATCATACTGTACATATCATAAAGCCCGGCGCTCTTACCCATAAGGAATTCTGCCGCGGCGATAGCGCCCTCGGCAAAAAGAGAACGGCTGTGAGCCTCGTGCTTGAGGGTAATGGTCTGGGTGTCCGTGCCCACGATGACCTCGTGCTCACCCACGATATTGCCCATTCTGATGGCGTGAACGCCTATCTCGTCCTTCATTCTCTTTGCCTGACCTTGACGGCCGAAGGTAAAGAATGCCCTATCGCGAATCTTTTGTATCTCACGCGCAAGGAGAAGTGCCGTTCCACTCGGGGCATCGAGCTTGCGGTTGTGGTGCTTTTCGATTATTTCGATATCTGCGTCGGGGAATGTCTTTGCGGTGGTTTTTGCAAGCTCGCACAAAAGCGCGATGCCGAGAGACATATTCGCTGAATGGAAAAGGGGTATTTTCCGAGCGGCGTCCTCTATTATTTTTGTCTCCGCCTCATCGTGTCCCGTGGTCGCCAAAACTACGGGAATATTTTTCTCACACGCGTACGCGAGTAGCTTTTCTGTCGCCGTATGATGTGAAAAATCTATGATACAATCCACGCTTTCCTTGACGGCAAAGATATCCGTGTACGTGGGTATCCCGAAAACGTCCTGAGATGTGACGTCACAGCCTGCAACCAACTCTGCGCCGCGATATCCGTCAAGAGCCATTTTTTTGACCTCGGCGCCCATTCTGCCGCCGATACCGTTTATGAGTATCTTCATTTCATAAAGCCTTTCAATTTTATTTAGATAAGGTCAAGTTCCTTCATTATCTCGATCATTTTTGCCTTGTGGTCGTCCTCCATCTCGGTGAGTGGAAGTCTTAGACTGTTCTCACAGAAGCCCATTTCTGCCATAGCCGCCTTTGCTGGAATAGGATTGACCTCACAGAACAGAGCGCCGATGAAGGGAAGGAGCTCAAGCTGATCCTTGCGGCTTTCGGCAATATTACCATCAAGGAAATTATGACAGAGCTTGCTTGTAGCGCGAGGCATAGGATTTGAGAGCACCGAGATGACTCCCTTGCCGCCGAGGGCGAGAATAGGAATTATCTGGTCGTCGTTACCCGAATATATATCCATCTTGCCGTCTACAAGTCTTGCAAGCTCGGCTATCTGGGATATATTGCCGCTTGCTTCCTTGATAGCTACGATGTTCTCGTGCTTTGCAAGAGCCGCTGCGGTCGTGGGCAGGATATTACAGCCTGTGCGCGAGGGCACGTTGTAAAGTATAACGGGCTTTGTGGAAGCGTCCGCGATAGCGGTAAAGCTCTTGATAAGACCCTTTTGAGTTGCCTTGTTATAATAGGGAGTTACAACGAGCACGGCGTCCGCACCTGCCTCGCAGGCAAATTTTGTCATTTCTATGGCGTAATCTGTGTCATTTGAGCCTGTTCCCGCTATTACGGGTATTCTTCCGGCTACCGTGTCGACCGCGAATTTTATAGCTTCCTTATGCTCCTCATCGGTCAATGTAGAGGCCTCACCCGTGGTTCCGCACACGACGATAGCGTCGATGCCCTCGGATATCTGCCATTCAATCAGCCTTGCAAAGCTCTCGTAATCTATTTTATTATCCTTAAATGGAGTTATTATCGCAGTAGCCGCACCTGTAAATACTGTTTTTTTCATAATTTGTATCCTCCGATATTTGTGTTTTTCAGACGACGTAAAAAAAGCAGGGAGCATGAGCGCCCACTGCTACCGGGTATGCCTCACAATAAAAATAGCCGTCAAAAACGGCCAACCTTTACTCCCGAAGCATCGAAAAGTAGTGGATAGCACTCCGCATTTCTGCGACAGCATAACGGATGTTATTCCGTTGTGCCAGAAAACCCTTTGCGCTTGGGGATTTCCTTCGGCACCGAATCCTTTCACCGAAGCCAAGCCTGCGCCGGCTTTATCACAACGGATACTGATATTCAAGTGCGCCTCTATCGTCTTTTTGTCAGTATAACACAAAAAAAATCCCTTGTCAATATATTTTGTATACATTTTATATTTTTTAAATATTTTTTAAGTCATTTTTCGCCTCCGTGGTATCAACTTATGGTCAAAGCCTACAATATGACGGGAAAATTGAGTTGGCTTTTGATTATTTTGCTGTTTTTTGATAAAAGTTGAAAAAGCTATTGACTTTATCGCTTTAGCGTGGTAAAATGATAAAGTGAAAAGAAACGGCTTTACCAAATTACTGTATTTACGGAGGAATTTGAGATGAAACCCACTATCACCCCTGAAGCTCACGAGCTTTTCAAAGCGGTATTGAGTCTTAAGACAGAGGAGGAGTGTCTCGCATTTTTTGAGGATATATGCACGATCAAGGAGATACAAGACCTGTCGCAGAGACTCCTTGTGGCAAAAATGCTCAACGCGGGCGAGAAATATCAGAAGATAGAGGAGATAACGGGCGTGAGCACTGCTACCATCAGCCGAGTAAACAAGTGCCTGACTTATGGAAGCGGTGGCTATAGACTCGTGCTCAAGGAGCTCGAGGAGCAAAATTGAAAGCATAGCAGCTGAAAGGATAGCCTTTTATGAATTTTATGGAAACTGTCTTGAACAAAAGTGAGAGGACTGCATACGAGCTTGGTGCGCTCTACGAGAGATACGGATATTCCCAATACAAAATGAGCAAATTTGAGGAATACGACCTTTACGTGCGAAACAAGAGCTTTCTTGTGTCAGACCACATAATAACCTTTACTGACACCGACGGAAAGCTTATGGCGCTAAAGCCCGACGTTACGCTCTCCATAGTAAAGAACAGCAAGGATAGCACGGACGGCGTCCGCAAGGTGTATTATAATGAAAACGTCTACCGTGTGCCAAAGGGAGCTCTTTCCTTTAAGGAGATAATGCAGTCGGGACTTGAGTGTATTGGAGATATCGATGATTATTGTGTGAGTGAGGTCTTGACTCTCGCTGCAAAAAGCCTTGAAAAGATATCCCACGATTTTGTGCTTGATGTCTCGGATATGAGTATAATATCAGGGATAGTTGATAGCTTGTCACTCAGCCGAAAGGGCAGAGAGGATGTGCTGGTCTGCATAGGCGAAAAAAATCTGCACGGAATCGACGCGGTGTGTCGCGCCGAGGGTGTAGACGGCGCGCGCGCTCAAACGCTCAAGGAGCTTGTCTCAAGCGAGCTTGACTGTGAGAAAATGCTGAGCATACTCAAGGATACTGAATGCGCAGACGAGGCTAGAGCCTTGGCAAGTATAATAGAGGTACTTGCGTCGGAGCTTGGCGCGAGAATACGCATAGATTTCTCGGTCATAGCCGATATGCGTTATTACAACGGCATAGTGTTCAAGGGCTTTGTCAGAGGAGTGCCCACGGCGGTGCTTTCGGGCGGAAGATACGACAGCCTTATGCAAAAAATGGGCAAGGGCTCCGGAGCTATCGGCTTTGCGGTCTACCTTGATGCCATAGCCGAGCTTGACGAGATTTATTGCGAATACGACACCGACGTTTTCGTGCTTTATGATGATAACATTGACGTCAGGGTTATATCAAAAGTTGTGAGAGAGGTCGCCCAGAGTGGCGAGAGAGCTTTGGCGGGCAAGAAAGTCCCAGAAAAGCTTAAATATAAGAGCATAGTGGATCTTACGAAGGAGGAAGCCTGATGGATATGCTTAACGTGGCTCTGCCCAAGGGCAGACTTGGTGAGAAGGTCTATGATATGTTTGAGAAGGCGGGCTTTGAGTGTCCCTCCATAAAGGAAGAGAACAGAAAGCTTACGTTTGAGAACGCCGAGCTCGGAATCAGATATTTCTGGGTAAAGCCCTCCGACGTAGCTATCTACGTAGAGAGAGGCGCGGCGGATATCGGTGTCGCGGGCAAGGATATTCTTCTTGAGTATAAGCCCGACGTTTACGAGCTTTTAGACCTTGATATAGGAAAATGCAGAGTAGCCGTTGCGGCTCCCGCTGATTTCAGGGACGTGCCCGGGCGTGCGCTCAAGGTAGCGACAAAATTTGCCAATATCGCAAAGGCTCATTACGACTCGATAGGACGCGAGATAGATATCATACACCTCAACGGCTCTATTGAGCTTGCTCCCATATTAAAGCTTTCCGACGTTATAGTTGATATAGTTGAAACGGGAAGAACGCTCAAGGAGAATAATCTTGAGGTAATTGAGGACATAGTACCGATAAGCGCAAGACTTATAGCCAACAAGGCAAGCAGTAAGTTCAAGGGAGAGATAATAGGAAAGATATCGCGGGGACTAGCATCACAGATATCACTTTAAGGGCAACTGCTTTTGGAAAGGATAAGAAAATGATAAAGATATTCAAATACGGAGAGGTGGCGAACGAGGACGTGTTCGCCCGTGCGGTGCCCTCGGTGAACGTTGAGGACACGGTCGCAGATATAATAGACAACGTAAGGAAAAAGGGCGACGCGGCGCTTTATGAATACTGTGAAAAATTCGATAAAGCAAAGCTCTCCTCACTTGCAGTT
>JAEIGA010004842.1_pt1 | contig 20714 bp, 29 predicted proteins | sample 9270691 | NCBI WGS metagenome assembly JAEIGA01 (sample SAMN17057246, study PRJNA624740) | gut metagenome | biome: biome; isolation source: fecal sample | host: Bos grunniens | place: China: Xizang | collected 2019 | reverse complement strand
AATATGTGATACACCGTGAGCCAACAGATACACAATCGTTGCACCCATAGATAGTGCCAAAACATAAATTAGCAAGAATACAACCTATGGTGTGTTTTGTTGGATTGTGTTAAATACTGGCAAAGAACTGATAAAATATGGGCTGATGTAGAACATATTAAATGTCTCACCATTTAATACTCCAGAATGATACACGATAACGTTGATAGCCAGCGCAACAAACACAAATTCAACAAATACTGTTATTGCTTTCAGTAGATTTTGTTTATTGAGCTCCACTGCCCCACTAGCAAGAAGATAAACTGAAACAACAAATCCACCACAATGTAACCACATTGTGTGAATGTTGACTTGGATTGTTTCAACAAAACAGCTTTCTGGGATAAGTAGAGTCATAAATCCGCCCAAAATAGTGACAAAAGACATGTATGACAGCAAAGACTTTCTCAACTTGCAATCCTTGAGCAATCCACATATAATTGACACATATAGCGGAGTTGTACATAACTGGAACGGAGCGGCATACCACTGATAATCATTGATAAACATATCCTTTAGCGCATCATAGTTAACTGTCCAGATAACTTGCTTAGTTAGTTCCAGTACCGCGGCAACAATGCCGTAAACTAACAAAATAATTCTCAATTTCTTTTCGCTGTGCTTTGTTACAGTCAAACATACAATTGAACCAATTGTAATAAAAATCCACATCCAATGGAACCAACCCCAAGGCTGAGGTCTGGTCATTTCAGACTGTAAAAACAGCAGAATCTTTTCCATTTTTTAATTACACTTCCTTAAATAATCCAACCGACGACCTTCTTTGAGTCATTTAAGATTAGGTAAACTTTCTTGTGTCCCTCCAACAAAGGTCTTACATTTTTCATAGGTTCTGTTTCTTTGAAAAATCCAAACTTGTGTTGTTCAGAAATCAAAGAAACCTTTTTAGCTTTTGTAAAATCCCCAGAAGCAACCATCTTAACAATTGCCTCATAAGAAATTACACCAGTCGCAAAATCATCCTTGTTAAAAACAGGAATCAGCGGCTGCTTCTTTTTAGTCATAAAGTCAGATGCAATAACAATCAAGTCTGTTTCTTTAATAGCATTCTTAATTGACAGCATCTTCTTCTTTACTGGCATTTCATTTTCATCGAGCTCGCATGTCTCTTTTTCCAGGAAATTAATCATTGAATCGGAAGCTTCCACAAAAGAGGCATTCTCGTGCTCAATATAGTTTCTAATCATACGGCACATTCTGATTTGGCCCTGCTTTGCTGAGTTTTCAGACAAGCTTTCTTCATATTCCTTGACAGATGAATACTTGCCCGTAGATTTAATAGCAGATTCAAAACGCCTGTAAATATCCATAAATTTTGAATTTTTAGACATAGTAAAATATCCTTTCTAACAAAACTTCTGTATCTAATTTAGAATATTCGCACTCGGAATTATGGGCAATGCACGCAAAAAAGTGGTTAAGAATTTCTTAACCACTACTATTTAGTTTGATTTCAACACGTCAAGCAACAATTCTCTTGTCATTTGGAAGTTAACAGCGTTATGATAATCGTCCTCTTTAACCTCAATTGTAATAGGACAAGTATACTGATATTTTCTGTACAACGAGATAATTTGCGACATCTGTCCCCTATTCTCTTCACTGAATCCGAGTCCATGGTCAGCTCCGCAACCATGCTTGTTAATTCTAGCTAAGTGAATTAACTTGATTGTATCCTTATTGGTCTCAAAAAAGCCTTCAATACCGCGGGATTCTTCGTGGATAGTGAATCGACTTGCATCCTCTCCAATATTTTCAGCTATCAAATGCATGATATTCATATCCATCATTGCATGACACGTGTCTAAACACGTTCCAACTCTTGGGTTATTCATATCTTTTGCAAAAGTAGGAGCTGCTGTAAAGTCCACCGCTCTAAATCTCAATGTTTTTCCATCAATTGTCTTGTTTAAACGAATTACATTTTCAATAGCGAAATGTAGATTTGGATACGTATCAAGCAAAATCTGCATAAAAGATTTTACGCTATCGTATATACCAACCTGCTCCATCTCTTCTGGGTGCATGCCAAGATGAATTACAACAATTATGTCGTATCCTTTAACAGATGCAATCTGCTGTGCAAATTTGCAAGTTGATAATAGCACTTTTCTATGTGATACAATTTCAAGTCTCACATCATCTGAATCTAAAAGTGGGGCATGTACTACCTTTATGGGCAGGTCATTAATTAACTCTCCATCCCACCAATTAGCATTTTTAATAATTTCGTCTTCAAGGTGCAGCTCTATTGCGTCTGCATGCTTGTTTAATTTGTCATATGCACATTCGTTAAGTTTGCTTTTTGCTATGATTAGCATAGACATCTCCTTTTCAAAGCTTTGTATTCATTTTAGATGATGCCTAAAACAAAAGTAAAAACAGCCACGTTGGGGTGGCTGTAATCATTATTTCTTTTTCTTCTTTTTGTGTTTCTTTTTAGTGCCTGTGCCCTTTTTGCACGGCTTGGGGGCATTATCTTTTTCTTTTTCTTTATTCGGCTTCTTCTCTACGGCCTTGCTCGATTCGTATTCAGCCAGTTTTTCCTCTTTGACTTTCGCGAGATTTTCCTTGATTTCCATGACCTCATTGACAGCTTCGTTCTTGTAAATCATAATTGTTGCAATAATAAACGCAACACCACCAACGAGAATAATTAACAGTTCATGGAACTCAAATAGCACAGCCACAGATGAAAGTAGATTCATGCCGATGTGAACCAAGATAGGATATACAACATTTCCAGTAACCAGAATCAGATAAGACATGAAGAGGCCTAAAAGGAATGTAAATATCATTTGGAATGGGCCTGCGTGAGCGAATGCAAAGACAATCGATGACAAAATAATAGCAAATCCGATTTTGCCCTTTTTAGCAAGCGGCACTGTCAGTCCTCTTCTAAATCCAATTTCTTCTTGGATAGGAGCAAAAATACCAGTTGAAATAATTGTCAACCAAGTCACATCGGAACTAAGCAACAGACTTCCAGTACCAGATAAAGCAGCCCCGTCTGCATTCATTAGTACAATAAGAATCATTCCAACGGAAATCATAACAGCGTTAAAAAACATGCCCGACAATACAGAGAAGATAGCCACGTCTTTATTTGTATTGAGAATGTCAAATTTTTCCTTTTTTAGAATTTTCCAAGGAATATATAGTGCCAGGAAAATAATGCCAGCAATAAGCATTGCCCAGCTTGACATTTCAGTCATATGTTTTTCTGCTAGTTCTGTCATTACAGTGGACATGTCATAAATTTTCATATCGAAATTTTTAACAGCAGTAATCCACATTGCGGGGATAGATGCAAATGTCTGAGTTAAAACAAACACCAGTAACCAGCCATATCCCTTATCAAAAGAGAACCAATTCTTTATTTTTTGCATAAATACTCCTTACAGGTCGTTTTCTGCAACGATGTTCATAGCCCAGTCAAAATTAACATTTGTTTCATCACATCTGTCACCAATGATTGGCATTAGAACCTCAGCAGCAGCATGATAACCTTCTTTGCTTGTTATGAGACTACATTCTTTTTCACCTAGGAAATCGATAGACAACTCCCCATTTTCGGATACCCAACAGAGAATCTCACTAACATAGTATTGATGACCCTGTTCACGAAGATTTTCCAAGGCCCACACTTTGATGATTTCAACAACTCTATCATCATAACCAGCTGCAAAGATTCTCGACTTTTCAACCATTTTGTTGTTTGAATCAACAATTCTTGTGTCAATCTTGAATCGGCCTCCAGCTACGCTGTTTCGAAGCTGAATATCTTCTTCAAAAGTGATTTTATCTTGCAAATCTGACGCAAAACACAAAATTTTGTTATGTTCAACATCATGATACATCATGGGATATGGCATAAGATACTCTTCTCCGCACTCATGACAGCTTCTCTTAAAAAGTCCTCCATTCTGGACCTTTTTTGCTACGCCAGGGTTTTCTTGAGTATTAACCACTGGGTAAACAGTTGTATTTCTTTTCGCGCCACAAAAAGGACACGTTGTTTCAACAACAGACTTCACAAATACACCCCTCAAATTTAGTGTTTTCTTTTTATTCTTGTGCTTTTGCACATTCGCAGTTCTGTAAGTTATTATAGCCATTATCATTTGAAAATGAAGGGCAAAATAAAAACTCTGCAATAAATGCAGAGTTGAAATTGGTATTATTTTTTCTCGTACTTCCCTTTGTGCAAAGGAAACACTTTCCTAAATATTTTACCAAGATTTATTTCAAAACCCAGTTTGTAAAACTCCAGGATACCGTCTTCGTATACAATTCCGATTAATCTACAAATTGGATACCCTATTCCTATGATTGTAAACAATCCCGATGTAATCAATGCAATCCAAATCAGGATATCTATAAGCAAAATACCGCTTAATGCCATTAAGAATAAAGCACCCCTTTCTGCAATGGCAATTGTATGAATAATATAGACGCAAAACCAATTTTACCAAAAACGACTACGGTTGCCGATTTTGGTTTTTTCTATCTACATTATTAATATCAATAGGAGAAAATAAATGAAAGGTAAAATTACATATGAAATACTACATTGAAAACTTATGCGTTGAGGTAACCCGTAAGTGTAACATGAAATGCGCGCACTGTTTGCGTGGAGATGCACAGAATATGGATATCAACACCTGTTATATCGACACGTTGCTCGAAAATGTTTCTGGCATTGGCAGCATTACCTTCACTGGTGGTGAGCCTTCTCTGAACATTCAGGCAATCGAGTATATGCTCGAAAAGTGTCAGCAAATGAATATCCCTGTGTGCAGTTTCTATATCGTTACCAATGGTAAAGAAAATGCACTCCCCTTGGCAATTGCATGTCTTAAGTGGTATGCATATTGTGAGGATGATGAGGAAATGTGTGGCCTTGCCCTCAGTCGTGACAAATTCCACGACAAGGTTGGTTATAACAATGAATCCATCCTGAGAGGCCTGAAATTCTTCCGCGAAGACAAGTTTACCGATTTCAACAAAGTTTACGTTATCAACGAGGGCCGTGGTATGGACCTGGTTGGCTACAACAAGATTTGGGCCGACGAGCGCCACGAATCTTTCCACTACGAAGAGCGTGATGACGAAATCTATATTGAAAGCCTGATTTACCTGTCTGCCAACGGTGAGATTCGCACTGATTGCGATATTGCTTACACAAACACCGAATACACTATCGGAAACCTCAACAAGGATAGCTTCCACTCTGTTATTCAGATGCAGATTGCAGAAGAAATGGAGGTCCTTCCCTTCTAAAAAGAAAGAGAGCGAGTTCGAAAGAACCCGCTCTTTTTTATTAAGAAATCATTGCCAGGAATAGGAAGAAGGCGACGCCGCCAAAACACAGAGCGAACATCTGCGCAACTTCGATTGCCTTGTCTACATACCAGTTAAATGTCTTAATGTTCATATTTTATTCCCCCATTTTGTATATTCTCCGATTAAGAATGTACTAACAAAATAGAAGTAATAGCCCCAAAAATACAGAAAAAGTGGGAGATTAACTCTCCCACTTATCTTATTCTGCAAAAAACTCCATTGTGTTGATTTTACCAGCCAGGTCCTTTTTATAATTCTCGATAACCTCAGGATGTGCTGCAAGAGCCTCCTCAGTCTTACGAAGAATCTTCATGACAGGAACATTGACCATATTGTCAATCTTCTTATCCTTAGGGAATCCAGCTGCTTCCATCTGACGAATCCATTCTTCATCCATAGCCTTCTGTTTAGCGACAGCATGAATTATGTCCTCATCGGGCTTAAACCACTTGGAAACATGGGTGAAATCATCAACGTATCGATTGATATCGTATTTGCTGCTGATAATGTCCAACGTAATACCTGCTACACGAGGAACGCCGCATCCAGGTAGTGCATTATCCCAATCGATTTTTCTCTGTTCCCACTCTTCTTCCGACACATCATCAGGCTTATCTGTATTGTTCCAGTAGCCATAATCAGAAAAAGCAGGATTTGCCTTTAAAATGCTGTGCAGCTCATCGTTATGTGCGTAATAAATGGCCAGCATCTTATTTTCCAGAGGGAAGACACAAACGTTTACATCGTAGTCTGCATCATCTTCCGAATCATAAGTAAACACAGCATTGCTTGTTTTGGTAACCAAGTCATCTGCTGCTTTACGACCGACTCTCTTGATGTCAATAGGTGTGCCATCATGTTCGCGCAGTTCAACAGAATACTTACAGATATTGACGCCAGTCACATGCATAACGTAGGCCGTCTGCATGATGTGAGCCATCATCTTATAGTACTGTTCCTGTGCAACAGGAATCATTTCTTTACGAAGAGCTTTTCGGAATTCGTTCAGTTCGAAAACTGACATATTTTTAATGATTTTGCCATTGTAAATCTTTGTGCTCATTTCATTTTACACTCCTTTCAGATAAAAACAAAATAGAACATATGGCTATAAAAACGACATTCTGGAGTGAAAAACGGCACTTGAAAACCAAGTGCCGTATTTGATTAAATTCGATTTGCTCGGAAGTCTTTTACCATTTCGACGAAAGGTGTCAAATTATCTGTCTGATGAGGCAGCGGAGGAATTACTGCAAACACAATCTCCATAGACGTGTTCTGCAGAACCTTTCTGCTCTCTTCTGCAAACAACTTGGCAACAACATTGGGGTCCTGACCAAACACGCCACATCCCCATGCGCCAACAATAAAAGTGTTAACCTTCTCTCTCTTTGCGATTTCGAGAATAAAACGAATTCGTTCTCTCATAACAACGTTGTTTTGTTCTCTCGTTACTCCGTTCTTTTCAGCAGCGGAGAAGTTAGGAGATGCACATGTGAGTACATCACAAGTTCTCTTCTTACCATTTCGATTAAACATAACATCCTGAGAGTAAAGCGCCTTATCTCTGTACAGAGCCCTATTCAAATCCTTTCTGTTGGGAACATAGTAGCTGTCCTCGAACTTAGAAAGAACGTTGTAAAGGAATGACTCATGACAAAGAGATTCTTCCTGAGCTCTACTACCAGCGAGATAGCCACCGCCAGCATGCTTGTAAGAAGCAAAATTCAGAACCGCCGTCTTCTGTCCAGGCTTACACAGGCTCATAAGAGCAGCCACGCTGTCCCCCTCATAAACCTTCATAAAGATGTCAGTTTTATCACTAGTACCATCCTGAGTGGACAGAGGACCATCGTAACGACGTGTATTATCAACACTGTGCTGAATTTCTTTACCGAATCGCTCATTCAAAAGAGATGTTCTGTGAGAGGCGTTTCGCGCACGCTCATTTTTCCCTTCCCAGTAATAGGAATTGTTTGCCATATCTATCCCTTCCTTTACTTAATAAGACCAATCTTCTTGGTTCTCTGGTAGTCTTCGAAACGAATCTTGCGAATCAGAGAACGGTCGTTATATCGAACAACAACGCCCTCAGAATTGCCGACTCCATCGCCGTCAATCTTCGCAATAGAAGTCTTAAACTCCTGCATCCAATCCCATACACCCTGAAGGTCAGTAGGAATCTCGTTTCCATAGATTCGCTTGATATAAGGAACTCTGTCCAGGTAATAATGCGCGCAGAAGTCTGCCAAGTATTCAACAGTCTTAAACGGCTGACCAGCATGCTCTCTCCAAGAGGAGATAATCGTGATGTCGTTGTCGAGTATTTCACTTACCTTGTCGTTAGGCATGATGAACATATCAAACAGACGAAGGCCAAAAGCGTTGTGACCACTGTACTGCTTGTGAGCGTTAATCTTACCGCCGTAAGTTTCGCCATATACACAATACATGGAATTAGGCTCAAGCTTACCCTCACCGAGCAGCTTAATAGTATCAGCAATCTGCTTCATTTCTGCGACAATGCCCATTGTGTCGATAACAACACGGTCACCCATCGCATAAAGCAAATCCTCGCGGCTACCAATTAGATAGTCGACAACAGTGCCAGTCTCATCTGTGAACATGACTGCTCTACTGTTGGTACCATCAATCTTTTCAGTGATGTATACCTCACGCTCATCAAAATGAGTGTCTTCAACCAGACTATCAACTAGGCTACCCTTAGGGCCCAGATTGTGATAAGTCAGGATGCTGGGATACTTGGTCATAGTGTTAATCTTCTGCAGACCATTTGCGTTAAGCAGAATTTCATTCAAAAAAGTTCTCATTATTATACATATCCTTTCAAATGTTTTTCCCCACCATTGCTATTATAGCAAAAAATTAATTATTTGGCCGTGTAAAAAGGCTAAAACAAGGAGATTTACTCCTTGTTTTTATGCCCAGGTAGCTGCGGAATCCAATTCTCAACCTTAGGCTTTAATTTGTTCTTAGGCACGCAGTGCACAAGAGCAGAATCAACAGCTAAGCCCATATCAATAATCCAGAAATCGTCTCCGTTCTGCATAATATCAATAGACCACTGTCCGCCAAGATTTACATCGGGCAACATCTTTTCCAAATTCTTTACGACCTTGTCAACATTTTCATTATAACGTCCCATTAAGCGCTCTTCATGAGCCTTATAGATAACGTAGTCGTGAATGTTGTGAGGGCTGTCAGAATCAGGAGAATGACCAAAGCGCTGTTTCATAACATCGGGGTCCCAATACGGATTGACTCCAATTACCTGATTGGTATCGAAATCAACAAACACGCGATATTCAGTGTGCAGAGGTAATCCCTTATAAATAGTAGGATTGTTTTCCTTATCCTGAATGTATTCGCGAACGACCCATTCGTTAGTTGTAGAAACACCATAAATTACGGGAGAAGAAAGAGGAGATGCCATCTGCAATGCCTGATAGTGAATAAAGAGCAAGTATTCACCCAACTCTCTGACTTCCTTTGCCCCCTTGACGCAGGCATTGCGGAAATCAAACTTGGAAGAATAGGTCCCAGTTTTGATGAAATATTCTTTATTATCATCGAGCTCGAATACCTTATGACAATATCTATCAACGATATCAAGCGTGGTTCTGGTGAGCTCTGTGTATTCACATCTAGTAAGCTGCAGCATAGTCATGGGAACTTTGATGATTGTTGTCTTGGGAACTTTGAAGAAGTCCTGCATTTTAACAGCATCAACAATGCTAGGCAGCCAGTAACCCATACTGTTAGGGTTTGTACCAATAATCTCGTAGGTAATCGGGTCCAAATCCAGGATGTCCAATCCCTGTCTAAATTTATGGTAACAATATTCCCTATTTTTAGGGTTTCTGTGCGTCTTGTATCCTTTGTACATTTCAAGGATAGCTAAATGAGACGGCTCGGCTACATCAATCTTCATCAAGTCGGCTGTGAGCTGAGGACGAGCATCAATGGGCAATGCAGAAATTTCCTTATTGGTAATAGCATGATTACCATCAGGGAGAGCAGGATATTCATGCTGTCTGGCAACTTCTCCATCGTATTTCCACACTTTGGTTTTAGCAACTAATTCATCAACAATCTGAGAAATCATTGCTTCAACCTCTTCGGGACGAGGTTCAATGCCAGCATGCATAGCCGCTGCTTGCTTTGCGTTTACTTCGAACAGATTGTCCGAAATAGTACCGTCGAGAGCGTTTGCTGCATATGCCTTTTCGAACTGTGCTACATATTCAGGATTGGTTTTGAGCAGTTCTGCAACATCATCAAGAGAAAGAGTTTTTCTTCCCTTTAAAAAATCAAACATTTATTTACCTCCATTCATATTTTACTCCTATGACATAATTAATATTGAACAATCAGAGCATTATTTGCATGAAAAAGCACCCGCCTAAGCGAGTGCTAGTCATTAATTGTTTGTAATTGTAGAGTCTTCATCTATCACTGGTTGGCTTTTCTTGTATTGAGTACGCAATACAGGTTCTTTGAATGAAGATTGGTTTTGGAATTTATAAGGGCAGTATGCGATATATCCATATCCATCATTATTGTACAATCGATATCTCAGGACATATATCTCGTCTCCCCTATTACATGCGTATTGAAATGCCGCATAGGTTTTTCCATCAATATATGTACGCAAGAAATTAGGGCTTGGTGATGCTGAATAAATAACCGCATATGAGGATGTATTCGAGTCATATTCATACTCTTCAACACGTTCAAATTCACCAACGATGATTTTAGCCTTACGCCACTTATTACCGATACCTTTTTTCGCTATCGTACCTTTGATTAAATTCTCAGCAAGTCCAACAATCAAACTGGATATTAATAGAAAAACCAAGAACGAGAGAAATTTACCCTCGAACCACTCTGTCAAAATCAGAGAAAATGAAATAAATGTTATTGTAAACATCGGAGATAAATGTTCGTGAGAACGATGTGACCTAAACACAGCATCCTTAACAACTTTATCTGTCAATGCATTGCCGTCATTCATAATTTCATCAACATGTTTTTCCTCTTTATTCACTCTTCAATCACCAATCCTCGTTGTTGGCTTCAGAGTCCCACACTTTTCGAGGAGGGTTATTGTACTGAGGATAATAATTATTTTGTTCTCTTTGGCGATAGAAGTCATCCAACTCGCTTGGATTTGGAATAGATGACTCATTTCTGAAATTAGCTGCGTCAAACATGTGGTAGTCAAAACCTTCTTGCCTATATTTTGGATATTTCAGCAGCACAATTACGTCGCCCTGATTGCAGTTATCTTTAAACTCTCTATAAACTGAATAATTAACTCTTTGTCTTTGCTGTGTACCTGTTTCATCAAGGAACACTAAGTAATAAGAGTCGCTGCCCTTGCTTTTATGGTGTCTTCTTGTGCCAACAAATTCAGATAAAAACAATCTAGAGCCAGACCAATCACTACTTGTCATGTTTTTCTTAGCGTTGCTTGATGCAACCAAAGATGCAATAATCAACCCTGGTATTCCAAAAAATATGCATGGGAAAACAAGCATAAATAGCCAATCCAGGCCGAACATTGACGATACCATCGCCAAGCCAAATCCACCTAAAAATAAAGGCAAAGCAAAGTTCATGATTTTTGAACCAGCTGTTTGTGAGACCTTGGTCTTGATTAAGTCATCTGTTAAAACATAGTGTTCACTTGCAAAATGACTAGAATTAATATTTCCACCATTGATATGTATTTTCATATTTAATCTTCCTTTCGTTCTGGGTTTTCTATCGGTATACTTGATTCATTTACAAAATTATCAGCGTCAAAAGCTTCATACAAATACTTCTTTTTGTTATATGTCAGATATTGAAGAACTATGACTCCATTATCTCTTTCTATCTTATTTTGTAATCTTTCATATTCCTCAGAAGATATTTGCATCATACGATTGACCCCATTTGCATCCCGATAAACAAAGTAATAGTTAATTCTTCTTCTTGAGAATTTTTTAGTTGTTCCATAATAATCGGCATAATAAAGTCTTGCTTGAATATATTTGGAACTTTCCACACTTTTCCTAATTTTTTCTATCTTGTTTTTTCTTAATGATGCTACTAAAATTGCAGCAGTTCCAAATATCGTTGCTATAATTATTCCTTTCATGACAATCGCAATCTGGGCATAAAGCAAAATCAGGATTGCAAATGGAAACGTTAATGCTAATGCAAGAGGAATAACGAAAAACTCAACAAACGCAGATTTAGCAACCAAGTTTTTAATGTATTCGTCGGTCAATGTAAACATTGTCACCAATCCTTTTCTCCAAAAGATTCAAATGGAAGACTGGAATAATTACGGAAAGATTTGGGGTCAAAAGCTGCATATTTATATCCTTTGCCCTTGTACCTAGGATACTTTAAAACAATAACGGGGTCTCCCCTTTTGTATGTATGAAAAATTTGTTTATCATCTGACTCAGATATTTCGCATTTATGCATCTTCCCATTCTCATCTCTAAATTTAACATAATAAATAAATCTACGTTTGCTTTCAAAAAAGCTAGGTTTTAATTTATGATAAGTGCCATATGACAAAGAGGCTGTAAGGTGTGCGTCTCCCAACGTTTCTTTAATTGCATATTTCTTGTTTATTTGCACTGATACCAGCTTGAACAACAGAAAGAACATAAACAAACCTAAAAAAATCGACGCTATTTCTTGTAAATGCTCATTTGGTAAAACAAAAACCGCAAGTGACGCAAGTCCTAGTCCAACGACGAAATACAACACAACAGCTTTCCATACGGACACCGAGGTTTCTGCTATCAAATCCTTGATGCCATCATCTGTTAGTCTATGGCCAAAGAACATATTTTATCCCTTTTTCTTTTTTCTTTTAGTATGGAAGATTTTTAGACAGACAACGTTTAGATATCGCCCATTTCCAATAGGTTCAACTATAATATAATTGTACAAAATGAGAGGAGAAAAAACAATGATATCCTGGATTAAAAGCCTTATTCACAAAAAGAAAGCACCTGAAATTCCAATGCGCAAATTTAGGGTGAAAATCCTTTACAATAATGATGAGATGCTTCCGTATACAATTACGGATGCGCGTGGCAAAGATGCCGAAGAAGCTGCTAAAAATGCAATCGAAGTAATTGCTGATATCGGATTTTTCGGTATGACTCCACGAGAAAAAGTCATTGAGCGTTTGCGTGCTGTTGAAATTGAAGAAATATTTGAAGAAAATAAGACCGCTGCTTTTTAGCAGCGGTCTTTTCTTATTTACCTATTTTTAGTAAATTGTAGTCTCCATTGATAATGTTGGCCAGGCTGTTAATTCTGCCATATGAAATCACAATATGGTCACCATTTTGGTAATTATTCTTATCTCCAAGCTTCGCACCTGGGACGACATGTCTTCCGTCCTCGTCTTCAAAAATTAAGGACCACGACTCCCCAAATTCCTGAATTCCGACAACTTTTACATCTCGGTCATTTCTAATGTCCAACTGAAAAGGAATTATCATGATGGAGCAAACTGCCATGATTAAGCCAAGTACTTCAATCACGTGATGAGGACCAGGCTTCCCCTCTTCTTTTGCCTTGATACAATTATACGCAACTGACGTTCCAATTGCGACTCCAAAAATACCAAAGATTAGCATTAACCAAAATGTAAATTTAATCAACATATTTTTACCCCAATCCAGACATAATCATCATAAGTCTAACGCCAAGGAACAGATGGTATATTGCAATACCAGAATAAACGGCGATTAAGAACCAAATTGACCACTTCCACTTTGGATATTTTTGAATCGCCTTATACAGGATTAACTCCATTGCGCCAACCATGACGGTCTTGTAAAAATAGATTGTGTTTTGTTCGAACATAACGCGCGCGATTGGGTTTCCCTCAACTTCCGTGCCGAACATAACAATCCACAATGTTGTTGCCAGCAAATCAAAGATATTCAAGCAAAACAGAAGAATCAACTGTCCCTTTAAATTATCCTTAAACTTATTTTTGACTTGTTCAATTTTCTCAGTCATTTACGCCTCCTTCTACGAGAGCAGGCGTCTCTGATTCAATTGTCGTTGTCTCCGCCGTCTCGTCTGTTTGTGTATTTTGTACCATTCCTTCGAATATCATTGGCATAATCACATGCATACCAATCAATACTGAACCTATAACAAGTGTTGATACGCTCCTTGATACTCGTTCTGAGTCATCTTGTGAGAATGCTAAAACCACATTGAATACTCCGAAGACAACTATTACCATGCCTAAGTACATAGACACTGTTCCGAGAATCTCAATTAATTCACCGAAATATGCACTTAATTGTTCTTCCTTCTCTTTTTCCTCTTCCGTTAACGGTTCAGAAGGAGTTGTGGCCTGCTCTTGTTTTTCTTGCTCAATTTGTTCTTGTCTTTGTTCTACCAGATTTTGTATTCCGTTTATTGCCCATGGCCCGACAACATGAAATACAAGCTGGGAGGCCAGGCAAATGACCATTACCCAAATCCATAATTTATATCTGTCTTTAAGCATTGTCAATTACCTCCTCTCCTCCAAGTTCTTTAAGGAGAACAGATAATCCAACGTCAATTTCGGAGGCTTCTGAATCTTGTATGCGATTGACCATACGATTCATGTTTTGACTAAGCGCATTTGCAACATTGGTCAAATCTTGCATATGAGTGTCGATTTGTTCCTGTTCTCGTCTACAAATCTTCGCAACAATCTTTTGAAGTTCATCTATGTAGATATAAAACATTGTTGGAACAAGCTCGTACCCTTCTGGCCTTTTGTCGAGAGTTGACATTAAATTATCAAGAGAATCGAGTACAACCTGCAAACAAGTCAGATTGTTCTTAGAAATGTGCAATTCGAGTCTTTCTTTAAATTCTTCAAAAAACATGCGCTTTTCTTCATATTCCTTAACAGGTTTTTGAAGCATATCCAATTCTTCTTGCTTATACTTGGTTAATTTATCATCAACCCAAGCCTTTTCGAATTGTAAATATGTTTGAAGCATGAGAATTTCATCTTCCAACTCTTCAACTTCTTTTTCTGTCATTTCTGTTGGGCCATCAGTATCCACCCAGAAACGATATTTCTTGTTGAGGTCGTCGATATTTGCTTCCAAATCCTTGACTCGTTTCTTAGACATACCTAGGATTTCCTGTTGCATTGTTTTATGGGGAACTATTACAGAATAATGATAGTGAATTATTCCCCAAATCAAGTCTGCCAGGACGAAAGTGAGACCTCCAAAGATGAAGTTGAATCCTGTCAATACGAATACTGTTAATGGCAATGCGCCACAACCCAGCGCCAAACCAACAATAAGCCAGGTCCTTTGATTTTCAGTTAGTGTAACCTTACCTATTGACACTCTTTCTTTAAATGTTGGGCTTGGTGTATAGGTTAATTGTTCGTCAAATATGGACATGACGATAGCCCCCTCTCCGACATTAATACTTTAGCTAGAGTTATAGCAGAAATGCCGCCCTACTAAAGGGCGGCAATGCTTTATTTAATTAAATCATTAAGGGGTTTTGTAATAAATACCACTTACATCTGCAAGGTCGTATTCAGGGTTTTTAACTCTCCAACCAGTTTCACTCATAAAACCCTTTAACTGTCGCATATTGTCAACGAACTTATTGGCAACCTCTACATTTTCGCTATCGCTTTTTACAAATACGCTAGCCTTAATGAACACAGTCTTGAAGAAGTAAACAGGTCTATACTGCTTGCTGTTTTCAGAACCATATCCGATGGCAGTGTCCTTACCTCTCTTATAGATATATTCAGGACCAACAAAAATCTTATGTGTGTCAGAAGGATTTTTGTATTCATCATAAATAGCCTGTGCAATATCAGCAACAGTATGGCACTTCTCCAAAATAGAGTCAACTCTCAGCTGAAGAGCTTCTCTATTCTCATTCGTAACTTCTCCACCAACGCTCAATGTCATCATAAACAACTCAACAACATCGTCATAATACGAACATTGAGGAGACGGAATATACAGCGTTACAGGGCCACTAATAACGTATTCATGGAATCCAAGCTCTTCCCAAGTTTTACCATTTTCAATCGCCTGAAGGACGGTAAATAAGTCAAGCTTATATGTATTACCAACATTAGGAACCTGTACAAATCCTGCGGGCTTATTATATACGCCGCACGCCCATGCGATAATCGGAGACGAAATGTAATCTTCGTACTTGGTATAACCTGCGATATCAGTCTTTTTATCCGTAATAATCACATCTGGTGCCTCATCGGTAAGCACAGGAATAATTTTGTTTATTTTGTTGTTTGCCACGGACTGAGCGAACTCTGCATCAGATGCAACATCGACATTCATATGCAGAGATGTGGACTCAAACCAACCAGGCACAATTTGGATTAGCCAAGATACCAGCAAAGTGATTACCAGCATCACGACCCAAAGTCCGACTCTACCTTTAAGCATTTTTCTTTTCTCCCTTATCATCAGACAGCTCTTTTAGAAGAACGGCGATGCCGACTTCAATATCATCTGTCTCCAACTTAATAATTCTATCCTCAATTTCATTTACATGCCGACTCAGATATTGAGAAATCTTTTGTACGTCAGGCATATACTTATTGACTTGTTCTTCTTCAAGCTCACCCAGTCTTGCGACAATTTTTAAAAGCTCATCCATATAGATATAAAGCATATCGGACACCATGGTGTATCCAATCGGCTTTTTATCAAGCGTGGTTCTAAGGTCTTCCACCGCATCATATGTAGGCTTTAAAAAGTCCATTTTATCGTTTTCAATCAGGACCTTGATTCTCAAAGACGCAGACTGAAGATATTCTTTTTTGTCAGCAAAATCCTTGCTTTGTTTATTTACCTCAGATTCAGCTTTCTTAACCTCAATCTTTTTTAGTTCTTCGTCTATATATTTCTTTTCTTCCTTGATAAATGTGTTGTAAATTCTGAGTCCACTTTGTTCAAAATGATTACATCTAGTACGCCAACATTTGTGGCATTCTCCATCACAATGCGCGTTCTCCATCATTTTCTTCAGTAGCTTATCTCTTTTTTCTTCATATAGCGCAACACGCTGCTGAGCTTCCTCAAGCGTAACTTTCGTGGTTTTCCAATGAGGAATTGCAAAAAAGATAAGCCAATCGATGGTGCACATAATCAAATCAAAAATGATAAACGAAATAACAAAAATCCAAAGATTCCACTCTGTGCAAACAGCAATTGTCGCAGGAACAAAAATGTTTAGCAATAGGCTAACCATTGCGATGTTAGAAATAGTATCAGGGGTGGCAATCTCTTCCACCACTGACTCTCTTTCACTGGGAGTAAGCTTCCTGTACTCTCTCCCACGATTCCACAGTATCAAAGATTCCACCCCTTTCGTGTCGTTGTCATATAATTACTTAGGCTCACCACTAGCCAGAAGCAGCTGTTCATTCAGCTGAGTCTGCAACAGGCCAAGTTCCTGGGTTGCCTTCAAACGAGACTGCTTGCCCTCTTCTCGAATCTGCTTAATACCTTTCAAGGTATCAATCAAGTTCTGGCTGTTTTTCTTCAGCACCTCGATGTCCACAATTCCAGTTTCCAACGCCTTCGCGACCTCAAGTGAACCCTGTTTAAGCAGTTCACTGTTCTTGGAAATCAGATTGTTAGTGGTCTGAGTAACCTGCTTTTCAAGAGCCAAGGCGCCCTTCTGACGCATCAGCTGAATAGCAATAACCATCTGAGATTCCCACAGAGGAATTGCAGAGTTGATAGAAGACTCAATCTTCTCAATCAGAACACTGTCGCCGTCTGCAATCAGAATAATCTGAGGGATATTCTGAATAGCAATAGTGCGCATCAGCATCAGGTTGTGCAGCTTGCGAGTAAAGCGGTCAAGTTCATTCTGTCTGTTATTCAGGGTGTAAACAGCCAGCTGGTCAGTAGAGTCAACTGCTGCTCTTTCAGCATCAATCGCTTCCTGCTCTTCCTTTGCTCGGATACCACCAGCCATGATGTAGTTGTCGAGTTCATTGATGTATGCCTTGTTCTGTTCCAGATAACGGTGGCAAACCTCAATATCCTTCTTCAACTGATAGTTAGCCATTGCCAGCTTTTCCTTGACGGAATCCACAACACCTTCTACATCTTCGTAGCGTGCAATGAACTTCTTAACATCATCGACCCTAAACAGGCGCTGCAGGAAATTAGGCTTATGTGCCTGCAAAGTGGATGCATCGACCTTTTCAAGACCAGTCATCAGCTCATTAATCAGTCCTTCAACCTCAGGAGCATCCTTAACCTTAACGGTCTTCAACAGGTCGCTGGAAAAATCAGTCAAATTCTTACTTGCGCTTTCGGCATAACTCAGAGTTGTATCGTAGTTGAATACAATAGAGTTCTTAATGGACATAATCTGTCCCTTGCGAGCCTCATCAACATTGTCCAGGCTCAAAGTGTCAATGTCTTTCTTAGCCAAATAATGACTCATATTTTAAAACACCTTTCTCGATAATTATGTTTAGGATTTTCTGATATTACTATAGCTAAACACAACTAAAATGGATGGGTAAAACGACGATTGTAAAGCAAAATCGCCGCTATTTAAGCGGCGATTATTGTTATTCGATATATCCAATTAGCAAATAACGTAACTTTTGAAGCCAACTTGTCTTACGCACAGGCTCGACTTCTTTTTGCGATGCTTGAAGCGCTTCGTAAGGATTTAGCACCTCAATAGACTGTGACCACATTTTACAACATTCCTTTCATGAAAAATGCAGAGATTGTTAATCCCACCATAGCGGTATTCCAAATTCTGACAGTGAAGCAAGGAAATTTAATAGCCTGAGTTACTAATGCAGCAACACCTGCGGTCCACATTAAAATATATGCAACTGTCATTGGTTCAACAAACATTACAGCCAAATGCGGCAACATTTGTAGGAAAAACAACCCGAAATAAAAAGTTCCAAATGCGATATTAGCCATGTTTTCTTTGATAGTCTTGAACATATTCTACCTCCCAATTATTTATCACGAAGCCTAGCGCAAACAAGGAGACAACGTAGATAGCGGTGTGAACCCAAGTAAAGGGTCCAACGAAGAAAAATCCAAGCATACCAGGAATCCAGAAAGCTAAACCTACCAAAACGCAGAACAGCTTTGCAAAGGCAAAAACAACATCTCTAAACGTTGCTTTACACATTGGGGCAAGGTGTAAATCACCATTACTATCCTGATATGCGGAGTCTTCTTTTATATGATAGACGAGCTTGTCTAACCAGGTGAACTGGACGACATTTTCCAAAACAAAACACCCTTTCTTACTCTTTGGGTCTGCGACTCTTTTGGTCGCATTCAAACACAGCTTTTTGTGCGTCTTTCAAAAGAATAGGCTTATAACCAATTCTTTCGGCGGATGCGCAAAACGAACGAGGAGACACGTCTCTGTACATTTCATTAGTATGGACGTGCGCAAAAATATTTGCATATGGCATGGAGCGAGTAACATACTGAGGTTCATGGGAAAGAATCCAGAATCCGTCTTTCAAAATCGGATATTCGATAACCGTAATACCATACTCACGGAACCAATCCAGGTGCAGCATATCATGATTACCCGCAATCAGCACAATCTTACCGTGTAGTCTGTCAAGAATATCAAATACCTGGTCTTTGGTACAATTGGTAAAGTCGAAGAAATCTCCAAGGACAAAAATTGTGTCCTTCTCATCAGCCTCACCATTCCAAGACTGAATCATAAATTCATTCATCTCTTCGACGGTTTCAAAAGGTCTTTTTTCATACCTCATTATATTCTCATCAAAGAAATGGAGGTCGCCAATAATTCTTTCCTTAGGCTGCATAGCGTTGTATTTTTCAAGAATTTCTCTTGCCAAATCCGATTCAATTTTTGTATTATCCATATTAATCTCCTTACCAGCCTCTCTCGGCCTTCATTCGCTCGTAATCCTCAAACAGTTCCTTAGACGGCTCGGACGTATATCTTGCAACGATTTCACGAAGTACGCCCTCATCAACAACGCTCTCGTCGATGCCTTCCTTTGCACACCAGTCGACATAGGCAGAAACAGGGTCTTCGTATGCGTTGCAAAGTCTGGAAATCGCATCAGAGAATACGATGTGCCATTCAAATTCGTGTCTTACATAGCCTTCATTATGCAGACTTTCAAGATAATCAGCAAATGCCAGGCCAAGAATATCAAGCTCGGATTCATGACTAACATCATACCACTTATCATGGAACGGCTTCTGGTGAACATTGTATGCTTCGTTCATAGCAGCCATATAGAAGTCGTGACGAGCCTGGACTTCCTCGTGAGTGAGCTGACGCCATTCATCGATGCTCGGGAAACGGGCCAGATTTGCTTCTTCGAGAGCATTATTGTAAGCGCTATCATAGCCTTTACTTGCAATATCGGCATCAACAAGGAATTGACGCAGGCTAGGAACAGAGTCAATCAAGAATCGGCTGCCATAGCCGTCAATAACACATTCAGGCAGGTTATAATCATCGCCCATATCATCAACCTTGATAGTTTCAACCCAGTTTCCATCTCGAATGATATGTACAATAGTGTTTTCTCTATCCCACATCAGAGGATAATCGATGATTGCGATATTTTTGCCGTAATTATAGAATGGCGTCATATAGGGAGCTTCATTAACGCTGATGAGTCTACCGCCACTGGTTCCGAAGGAAGCATTATATACGCCGAGTGAGTCTTTGCTCACAGGAATACAAGGTACGTAAAAGCACTTTACCTGGTCACCAGAAGTGCCAATATAATTATACATTCCCATATAAAAATTCTCCTTTGAGTAATTAATCAATGTTATTTCTACAAATACTATAGAGGAAATGCAAATTTATTGAGGGGCGAGTGACTGATTGGTGAAACAAAACGGCGGCGAGTTGATAAAAAACATATTTCACCGCCACTTTGGTAACTTGAAAAAGAAAAAGAGCTAGGTTATCCTAGCTCTTTGTTTTATTTACTTACTTGTACGCTTTTCATATTCGACATTCAGACCTACATATTTACCGCACAGAGGGCAGTAATATGTCCAGTCTTCCGAATATTGATGGCAATGAGGACACTCGTAATGAGACACTGGATATCCGTTGCATTCTCCCATGTTGGGGACTTCCTGCCACTTCAAATCCTTAGCTGCCTCTATCTGCTCATTCGCCTACTGCTCGATGATTGCTCGAATCTTTTCCAAAGAAAAACCAAGCTGAGTTTCACCGTT
>JAEIGA010004841.1_pt1 | contig 20714 bp, 21 predicted proteins | sample 9270691 | NCBI WGS metagenome assembly JAEIGA01 (sample SAMN17057246, study PRJNA624740) | gut metagenome | biome: biome; isolation source: fecal sample | host: Bos grunniens | place: China: Xizang | collected 2019 | reverse complement strand
TCTTCTTCGATTGCTTTTACAAGGTCATTTAGTTCTAAAACAGTCATAGATTTAACTGCTTCAATGATTTGTTCTTTAGTCATTATATATTTCCTCCTTAAATTCGTTCAATTAATATTTTTTCTGTATGGTTAGTACGAAACGCAAAAATTATGCGCCTTGTTCTTCTTTTTGATCTGCAACTGCTTTAGCTGCAAGAGCAAGATTACGGATTGGAGCTTGAAGTACGCTAAGCAACATAGAAAGAAGACCTTCACGAGATGGAAGTTCAGCAAGAGCTTTAACTTCTTCTACAGATGCAACGTTACCTTCGATTACACCAGCTTTAATTTCTAAAGCTTCGTGTTTTTTAGCGAAATCGTTAAGGATTTTCGCAGGTGCAATTACATCTTCGTTAGAAAACGCAATCGCATTTGGACCAGTAAGTACTGAATTTAATTCAGCAATCTCAGCTGATTCTGCAGCAAGACGAGTAAGTGTGTTTTTGTACACTTTGAAATCGATTCCCGCATCACGTAATTGTTTACGAAGTTCAGTTACTTCAGCAACATTTAATCCACGGTAGTCAACAACGATCGTTGATTTGCTAGATTTGAATTTGTCGGCAATTTCTTGCACGATTTGTTTTTTAGCTTCAATAGCGTTACTCATCTATTACACCTCCTGTATATTTGCTTCAAACACATTTATACCGGACAAAAAGAAAACCCTCAGATCAAACAAGTTAGACATGAGGGCAGTAAATTCCAGAAATAGTCATAAGACTAAATATATCGAAATTACCTCGGTAGGAAATTAAGCTTTTATTTTAAAAGCTCCTACTGTCTATGGTACAAATGGTATTCTTTTTTCAACAAAAAGTATTATATAATCATTCGACTGTAAAAGTCAAATGTTTTTGCTGTTAGTTTTTAACAGTGAATGTTGATGGATCAACTTTAACACCAGGGCCCATTGTAGAAGTTACAGTAAGGTTTTTAATGTAAGTTCCTTTTGCAGCAGCTGGTTTAACTTTGATCATTTGGTCATAAATAGCTGTGAAGTTTTCTACTAATTTGTTGTCTTCGAAAGAAATTTTTCCGATTGGAACATGAATGTTACCAGATTTGTCAACGCGGTATTCAACTTTACCAGCTTTGATTTCATTGATAGCTTTAGTTACGTCGAAAGTAACAGTTCCTGTTTTAGGGTTTGGCATTAAACCTTTAGGTCCTAATACACGACCAAGTTTACCAACTTCACCCATCATGTCAGGTGTAGCAACGATTACATCGAACTCAAACCAACCTTGTTGGATTTTGTTGATGTAGTCAGCATCACCTACGAAATCAGCACCAGCAGCTTCAGCTTCTTTAGCTTTTTCACCTTTAGCGAATACTAATACACGTTGAGTTTTACCAGTTCCGTTTGGAAGTACTAATGCTCCACGGATTTGTTGGTCTGCTTTCTTAGGATCTACTCCTAGACGGAAAGCAACTTCAACTGTTGCATCAAATTTAGTGAAGTTTGTTTTCTTCACAAGTTCAATTGCTTCTTCTACAGAATATGCTTTTGTACGATCTACAAGTTTAGCAGCTTCTGTGAATTTTTTACTCTTTTTAGCCATTTTAAGTCCTCCTAATAATGTGGTTTTAACGGTATAAGCCTCCCACGAAAAAGGTTGCGAAACTTCATATGAACTTCGCAACCCCGTAGAAACGTCTAACTATTTGCATAGGTATTAATCTTCGATAACAATACCCATGCTACGTGCAGTACCTTCAACCATACGCATTGCAGACTCAACGTTTGCAGCGTTTAGGTCAGGCATTTTAGTTTCAGCAATCTCACGCACTTTGTCGCGCTTAACTGTTGCAACTTTATTACGATTTGGTTCACCAGAACCAGACTCGATACCAGCAGCTTTCTTAAGCAATACAGCAGCAGGTGGAGTTTTCGTAATGAATGTAAATGAACGGTCTTCGAAAACCGTAATTTCTACAGGAATGATAAGACCAGCTTGTTCTGCAGTACGAGCGTTGAACTCTTTACAGAAACCCATGATGTTAACACCTGCTTGACCTAGTGCTGGACCAACTGGTGGAGCTGGATTAGCTTTAGCTGCAGGAATCTGAAGCTTTACAATTTTAATAACTTTTTTAGCCACGAGACACACCTCCTTAAAGTCCGTGATGTGGTAATAGGGGTTTAGTTCCCTCCCACTCAACGTTTTCATTCTTTATATATTGAATAAAGAACCAAACTATCTGTTCAGGCCTCTAATCATTGAGACATACTGACCTATGAAAGTTTATCATCTTTCAGCATGCATTTCAAGTTATTTAACATTATAATTTTTCTACTTGAGAAAAATCAAGTTCTACCTTTGTATCGCGACCGAACATATTAACAAGAACTTTCAACTTCGCTTTATCTGCATCCAGTTCTTCAATAGTACCAGTGTATGATGCGAAAGGACCTTCTTTAATCGTTACAGTTTCACCAAGTTCGTAGTCCATATCCACACGCTTTTCATCCATTCCCATTCTTTTTAGAATGAAATTGATTTCCTCTTCTAACAATGGTGTAGGTTTAGATCCAGAGCCTGCTGATCCTACGAATCCAGTAACTCCAGGTGTATTACGAACAACATACCAAGAGTCGTCTGTCATAATAATTTCAACCAGCACATAACCAGGGAATACCTTTTTCTTTACAACTTTTTTCTTGCCGTTTTTCAAATCTGTCTCTTCTTCTTCCGGAACAACTACTCGGAAGATTTTATCTTGCATACCCATAGATTCAACACGCTTCTCCAGGTTTGCCTTTACTTTATTTTCGTAACCAGAATAGGTGTGGACTACATACCAATTTTTCTCCATAATTCTTCAGGGCAAAAAAGCCCTTCCCTCCCTTAGGTTAATTCATCTTGTAGAATTCAATATATGTTTTGCATTCACTCGCCTTAAGTCAGCTAGCTAATTTTCTCCAAATTAAAAAAGCCACATCGCGGGCTTTTTCCTTACACATTATTCTAACACTATTATGTCTTTTTTACGAATATGTTATTCATTAGGAAACAGACAATCCCTGAAAATTACAAATTCGTAACAAAACGGATTAACTCGGAAATACCTAAATCGATAACTGTGAAAAATAATGCCATAAAAACTACCGTAGAGATTACGATAATTGTATAGCTAGTAAGCTCTTTTCTTTTTGGCCAGCTTACTTTCTTCATTTCTCTGCCGATGCCACGGAAATAATTGGTCAAGCGTTGCATTTTCTTTACCTCCAACATATGTGACTGCTTAATATTAATACTAATTTATTTCGTCTCTTTGTGAAGAGTATGAGCATTACATGTTTTGCAAAACTTTTTAATTTCCATTCGATCTGTTTTAGCTGTTTTGTTGCTTTCAGTCGAATAGTTACGTGAACCACAATTACTACAAGCGAGAATTGCTTTTGTTCTCATTGAATATACACCTGCTTAAGTTTTAAAAATCCGTAATTATAACCTTATCACGGGCTTGGAACCTTGTCAACGGAACACTTCATACATTATAGCTTTGAAGATATTAAGAAGTTAAAGAAGCTAAAGCGAAATTTCGCGTATTTCCAAATAACGCTCCAATTTACGCTTCACTCTTTGGAGGGCATTGTCAATAGATTTTACATGGCGGTTCAATTCTTCTGAGATCTCTTGGTACGATTGTCCATCAAGATAAAGTGCAAGAACCTTTCTTTCTAAATCACTCAAAAGTTCTGCCATCTTTAACTCAATATCATCAAACTCCTCTTGATTGATGATTAAATCTTCTGGATTCATTGCTTTTGTCCCCGTAATTACGTCTAGTAAGGTACGGTCGGATTCTTCATCAAAAATAGGCTTGTCCAAGGATACATAAGAATTCAACGGAATATGCTTCTGGCGTGTTGCCGTTTTAATCGCCGTTATTATCTGACGGGTTATGCAAAGCTCCGCAAATGCTTTGAAAGAGGTAAACTTATCTCCCTTAAAATCACGAATGGCTTTATATAAGCCAATCATCCCCTCTTGCACGATATCCTCTTTATCTGCCCCTATCAGAAAATACGTACGTGCCTTTGCTCGTACAAAATTCCGGTATTTATGAATCAAAAAATCTAATGCTTCACTTTCACCTTGGTGCACTAAGTCAACAAGCTGATCATCATCCAACTTTAAATAACTCTCATCCACTTTATGTTCATTCAGCACAAACTGCCCCCTCCTGCCCGAACCAATGATTAGAATCATTATACAGCAGGAAAATTTTAGTAGTCAATCATCAAAACTGCCCTCTTCTCCATTTTTCGAATTTTTCAGCTATTTCGTCGGATAACTGAATTTTAGAAGAAGGCTTTGATTCAATCTGTACTTTCACGTGTTTCTCCACTTCACCCGATATATGTCGACACTCATTTAGGAGCTCTCGGGCTGATTTCCGGAGAGCTCCTTGCCCAAAAATCGCCCACTGCTCTGTAAAATCTGACGTTGCTACATGCACTTGTGTTTTTATATTACTTAACTCAATAGCAAGTTTCTCAATTCTTTCATCTGCTGTTTCATTTTCTTTTGTATAGATGACGTCAATTTTGTAGTTTTTATATTTTCTTTCTAAGCCTTTTACAAAGTAAGCATCGAACACAACTATTACTTCATATCCTGTATAACCTTTGTATTCAGCCAAAATCTCTATTAGCCGATCTCGAGCAGCAGAAAGATCCTTTTCCTTCAACTCTTTTAATTCCGGCCAGTCCCCTATAATATTATAGCCGTCAACGATTAGGATATTTTTCATCGCTTACTGTCCTAGAGGATTTCGTTTTCGATATACTTCATACATAAGCAGACCTGCTGCTACTGATGCATTTAAAGAGGTTACTTTCCCTACCATCGGCATATGAACAAGAAAATCACATTTTTCCTTCAGAATGCGACTCATTCCCTTTCCTTCACTGCCAATAATAATACCAATTGACATGCCGCCATCCAACTGGCGATAGTCATCACTACCCTTTGCATCCGTCCCAGCAATCCAAAGGCCTCGATCCTTCAATTCTTCAATCGTTCTAGCCAAATTCGTCACCCGCGCTACAGGTATGTACTCAATTGCCCCTGTCGAAGCTTTTGCTACCGTTGCCGTGAGACCTACAGCTCGTCTTTTGGGAATAATAATTCCGTGCGCACCCGTCGCATCTGCCGTTCTCATAATCGAACCTAAGTTGTGCGGATCTTCTATCTCATCGAGAATTAAAAAGAAAGGAGCCTCATTTCTTTTCTCCGCCAACGCAAATAAATCATCCAATTCCGCATATTGATAAGCTGCTACTGCAGCAATGACGCCTTGGTGCACACCAACGCCCATCGCATCTATTTTCTTCTTCGGTACAATCTGAGTCAGTACCTTTTTCTCTTTAGCAAGCTCAATAATTTGACCCATTGAACCCTTTTGCGAACCTTCTGCAATCATAATTTTGTTAATATCTCTGTCGGACTTTAATGCTTCTAGCACCGGATTTCGCCCAATAATATATTCTTCACTCATGAAGTGTCCACCTCATTTCTTCTCTTCTGTAAAGTCAATTGACATCGCAATGATTTCTTCCATTCTCTGCAATCGATCACTCAGAAACAAATAACCTATCAATGCCTCGAACGCTGTCGAGTAGCGATATGTTTGCACATCCGTATTTTTCGGAACCGTGCCTGACTTCGCATTTCTCCCTCTTCTTACAACCCCTTGCTCCTCTTCCGATAGAACACCTGCATCCAACAAAGCATGAATCACTTTGCTCTGAGCCTTTGCCGAGACATAGTTTGTAGAAGCGCGATGCAGTAAGTGTGGCTTAACTGCGCCCTTCAAAAGAAGATAATGCCGTATATATTTCTCATATACAGCATCACCCATATAAGCTAACGCCAAACTATTTAACTCTAACGGATTTAGGTGATTATTACGTTTGTTCATGTTTACCCTCTTTTCCATCTCGTTCCTTGAGGCGTATCTTCCAAAATGATATTTTTGGCTTTTAATTCATCACGGATCTCATCAGAACGTTTAAAGTCGCGGTTTTTGCGTGCTTGAATACGTTCCTCAATCAACTTCTCAATATCATCATCCAATAATTCATCACTTTGAAGCGATAAACCTAGTACACCAAACAGCTCTTCAAATTTTCGAATGAACGCTTGAAGCACTTCTGTATGTGTCTGTTGCTCCATTAAGTAATAATTCGCCTGCTTAGACAGCTCAAATAAAACCGAAATGCCATTCGCTGTGTTGAAGTCATCATCCATCTCTGTAACAAATTGATTATGAAGTTCTTCAACTTTTGCCAACCACTCTTCTTTATGATCAACCAAATCTGCTGCTGTTGAAAGCCTATGCTGCAAATTATGATATGACGTTCTTAAACGATCTAATGCTGCCGCCGCATTACCAAGCAATTCATCGCTATAGTTAATCGGATGGCGATAGTGAACAGATAACATAAAGAAACGCAATACTTGAGGATCGTGTTTCTTTAAAATATCATGAACTAAAACGAAGTTGCCCAGCGATTTCGACATTTTTTCATTATCAATATTAATGTATCCGTTGTGCATCCAATACTTCGCAAAGGTCTTACCTGTAAATGCCTCTGATTGCGCAATTTCATTTTCATGATGTGGGAATGCCAAGTCCTGACCGCCAGCATGAATATCAATGCTGTCTCCAAGGTATTTCTTCGCCATAGCTGAGCACTCAATATGCCAACCTGGTCGCCCTTTCCCCCATGGGCTATCCCAGAAAATTTCTCCCTCTTTAGCCGCTTTCCATAAAACGAAATCTAATGGGTCCTGTTTCTTCTCTCCCACTTCAATTCTTGCGCCTGCCTGTAAATCATCAATGGATTGTTGAGAAAGCTTTCCATAGCCGCTAAATTTACGAGTATGGTAATAAACATCACCTTCGGACTCATAAGCGAATCCTTTATCAATTAGTGTTTGAATAAATTTAATAATAATATCCATACTCTCTGTTACTCGAGGATGGGCATCTGCTTTCGAGCAGCCAAGTGCAAGCACATCATTGAAGTAAGCATCAATGAATCGTTGCGAAACAACTGGTACTTCTTCACCTAGCTCATTGGCAACACGAATAATTTTATCATCTACATCCGTGAAGTTAGATACATACTTCACGTCATATCCACGGTATTGTAAATACTTTCTGACTGTATCGAACACGATTGGTGGGCGTGCGTTCCCAATGTGGATGAAATTATATACGGTTGGTCCGCACACATACATTTTCACCTTGCCTTTTTCAAGAGGAATAAATTCTTCCTTCTGACGTGTTAATGTATTGTAAAGTTTAATAGTCACCTTTTATTGCTCCTTTCGTTCTGCAGAGTTTCCATTTGTTTCTTCAACTCTGTCAATTCCCGCTCCAGCTTGCTTATGCGGTCCCCTGTAGGATCCGGCAAGTCTGAGTGATTTAAATTATGCTTCAAACGAACACCATCTCGAATGACAACCTTGCCCGGAATCCCCACTACCGTCGAATTAGGCGGCACCTCTTTTAGCACAACAGAGCCAGCACCTATTTTAGAATTCTCTCCAACCTTGATTGAACCTAGTACCTTCGCTCCAGTAGCAATTAAAACATTATCTTCGATTGTAGGATGTCTTTTTCCTTTTTCTTTTCCCGTACCGCCAAGAGTCACTCCTTGAAAGACCGTAACATTGTCTCCAATCTCACATGTTTCTCCAATTACAACTCCCATTCCGTGGTCGATAAAAAATCTTCGGCCTATTTTTGCTCCAGGATGAATCTCAATTCCAGTGAAAAAGCGGCTAATTTGAGAAATTGCACGGGCTAAGAAAAACATTTTCCTTCTGTAGAATCCATGTGCTAGACGATGCCACCAAATCGCGTGAAGTCCAGAATAAGTCAAAATCACTTCTAAGTAACTTCTCGCTGCAGGATCCTGGTCAAATACGACATCAATATCTTCTTTTAATAACTTAAACATCCCTTTCCCCCTCAATTCCCCTTTATAAAAATTACACTAATATAGTTTCATGAAGTACAAAAAAAGCGTCTCTGCCATAAAGACAGAGACGCTTTGAATAAGCGCGGTTCCACTCTGTTTGGAAATAATACACCCTATAAAAGGGTTACCCATTTCCCAACTCTTCATTGTAACGGTATGAAAACCGCCTATGCCTACTATTATTTCAACATAAGACTCCAGAGTGCATTTCAAAAGACTGAGCTTAGATCACTTACAGCCAACGGTGATCCTCTCTATAAAGCGTAATCTCCCTACTTCTCTCCATCATCGCAAACGTATATTAATTTTATTTATACTATATAATATTTTTAACTATTTGTTAATCCAAAATGCTTTGTAGACGATCTTTAATTTTTTCTTTTCCAATTAGAGCAATTGCCTGCGGTAAGTCAGGTCCATGTGTTTGTCCTGTAGTTGCCACACGAATAGGCATGAACAGCTTTTTACCTTTTTGACCAGTAGACTTCTGAACAGCCTTCATAGCAGCCTTAATAGCATCCGCTTCAAACACGTCTATTGCTTCCAGCTCATTTAAAAATGCTGATAGCACTTCAGGAACTTGCTCCTCTGCCAATACTGCCTTGCCTTCTTCATCAAGGTCAATTTCTTCTTTAAAGATAACCTCAGATAAAGGTACAATTTCTGCTCCGTAGCTCATTTTTTCTTGATATAGAGCAAGAAGATTGCGTACCCACTCCATATCTTCAGCAGATAACGGCTCGCTTACTTTACCCGCTTTCACCAAGTGAGGTAATGCTAATTCTGTTAAACGATCAATATCAAGCGTCTTTAAGTATTGATTATTCATCCATGTCAGCTTTTGTGTATCGAATAAAGCTGGGGATTTTGACAATCTATTTTCATCAAAGATCTCAATGAATTGCTCTTTCGTGAAGATTTCCTCTTCACCACCTGGAGCCCAGCCAAGAAGTGCGATGAAATTGAACAATGCTTCTGGAAGATATCCTAACTCTTCATATTGTTCAATGAATTGAATAATGGATTCATCTCGCTTACTCAACTTCTTACGGCTCTCATTTACGATTAGGGTCATATGTCCAAACATTGGAGCTTCCCAACCAAGAGCTTCATAAATCATCAATTGCTTTGGAGTATTAGAAATATGATCGTCACCACGTAAAACGTGTGAAATTTTCATCAAATAATCATCCACTGTTACAGCAAAGTTATATGTTGGAGTGCCATCTTTCTTAACAATAACGTGATCGCCAATACCATCTGATTCAAATGAAACCTCACCTTTAACCATATCATTAAATGTGAAAGTTTTACCTGCAGGTACAGCAAAACGGATACTTGGCTGTCTACCTTCCGCTTCTAGCTTTGCTTGTTCTTCAGCTGTCAAGTGACGACATTTCCCTGAGTAAGCTGGTGTTTCGCCGCGTGCAGCTTGCTCTTCACGTTCTGCTAAGATTTCTTCTTCTGTGCAGTAACATTTATAGGCTAAACCTTTTTCAAGAAGCTCTGTGTAATACTTTTTGTATATATCATTACGCTCTGATTGACGGTAAGGTCCATATTCGCCAGGAACATCGACACTTTCATCCCAGTCGATTCCCAACCATCTCAAATATTTTAATTGACTCTCTTCGCCACCAGCGATATTTCTCTTCTTGTCTGTATCCTCAATGCGGATAATGAATTTCCCGCCCTTATGACGTGCAAATAAATAATTGAAAAGTGCTGTACGAGCATTTCCAATATGTAAGTGACCAGTTGGACTTGGAGCATAACGAACTCTGATGTTATCGCCCATTGTTTGTGCCTCCTATGCATAAATAATTTCTAATCCATAATACCTAATACAGGATTCTCGCACAGTACGAGTCCCGCTTCTAAAGGCTTCAGATTGATTCATTGTAACACTGTGCTTATCATAAAAAAAAGCCTTCTGTTATTTTTTCTTCAATAAAACCGCTACCTGGGCAGCAATTCCTTCTCCTCTGCCAGTGAAGCCAAGCTTTTCCGTTGTCGTTGCTTTCACATTCACATTGCTTTCGGACGTTTCTAGTAGCTCTGCGATACGTGCTCTCATCTCCGGTATATACGGAAGCATCTTTGGCTTTTGAGCAATAATCGTACAATCAATATTACCGATTTCGTACCCTTTTGCCTTTACAATGCTCCATACATGAATAAGTAGCTTTGCTGAATCAGCATCTTTGAAGGCAGGATCCGTATCAGGAAAATGCTTACCAATATCCCCTTCACCAACCGCACCTAGGCATGCATCTGCCACTGTATGAAGTAAAACATCCGCATCCGAATGTCCAAGTAATCCTTTTTCATACGGAATCGTTATACCTCCAATAATTAACGGTCTTCCTTCGACCAATTGATGAACATCAAAACCTTGTCCAATTCGAAACATCCCTATTCACTCCTCTTTACTTTGAGCCGATTTCTTGTAAATAGCCTCTGCAAAAAATAAATCTTCTGGCGTTGTAATCTTTATATTAAGATAATGATCTTCCACCATGTAAACATCTTCTCCAAGTGCTTCAACTAGACTCGCATCATCCGTTCCCAAATAGCCGGTTTCATCAGCTTGCTTGTGAGCTTTTTTCAAAGTAGACACACGAAAAGCTTGTGGGGTATGTACTGCCCACAAGCTTGATCGCTCAATTGTGTCTATTACTTGTCCGTCCTGCACTCTTTTAATTGTATCCTTGACACGCACACCGGGAATTGCACTGCCTTTATGAGCGGCCATTTCCACCAGCTGAGCAATTGTCTCCTGCTTCACAAAAGGACGTGCTCCATCATGAACGAGGACAATTGAGTCACGATGCTCGTCCACAGCCTGAAGCCCATTATAGACACTGTTTTGTCTCTCTTTGCCACCGTTAACTATCTCGATTGGTTTGTTGAACGAATATCGCTTAAGAACATCTTCAATATCACTTTTTTCATTCATGTTTATCGGAAGAATAATTTTTTTGCAATAATGATCATCATCAAAAACTTTTAGCGTATGGATAATAAGAGGAGTATCCGCAATTTCTAAAAACATCTTATTTTTTCCTGCATTCATCCTCTTTCCTTGTCCCGCTGCAAGGATAATAACTTCATAAAACATGAGCAACTATTCCTCCGTCTATATACTACAATACTTTTTCTAACAACTTCGGTTTCGCAAAAATCATTCTTCCTGCTGAAGTTTGCAATACGCTTGTAACGATTACATCGATTTGTTTACTGATGTAATCTCTGCCACCTTCTACAACTATCATTGTACCATCATCTAAATAGGCAACACCTTGATTTTGCTCTTTCCCGTCTTTAATAACTAATACATTCATTTCCTCCCCAGGAATAACAACAGGCTTTACAGCGTTTGCCAAGTCATTAATATTCAACACTGGTACATTTTGAAATTCACATACTTTGTTTAAGTTGAAGTCATTTGTCACAAGTACACCTTGCATTACTTTTGCCAATTTAATCAGCTTGCTGTCAACCTCTTGGATTTCTTCAAAATCACCTTCATAAAACTCAACCTTTACAGCCAACTCTTTCTGAATACGATTTAAAATATCCAATCCCCGACGACCGCGATTACGCTTCAGGGCATCTGATGAATCTGCAATATGCTGCAATTCTTCTAAAACAAATTGTGGAATGACAATTGTCCCTTCAACAAATCCTGTTTGGCAAATATCAGCGATACGCCCATCAATGATGACACTTGTATCAAGAATTTTATATGAAGGACCAACTTGTTCCTGTTTAATTTCATTGCCGTCTTGATCATGGCTATGCCCCTTTTTCCTACTCATTTTGAACAAGCCCATTAATTCATCACGTTTCTTCGTTCCTACTTGAAGTCCAAGATAACCGAACAATAAAGTAATTAAAATTGGCAGCACCGCATTGATGCTAGAAATTGCAAAACTAATTAAAAAGGCAACCAATAAACCGACTATTAATCCAAGTGTTCCAAAAATAATATCGGTAATAGGTACTTTAACAAGCTTTTCTTCCGTCCATTTTATTGCATCTATAACATAGTCTACTGTCCAAAAAGTAATGAGATAAAATATAAGTGCGCCTAATAATGCTGTTACATAAGGATTGTTAATATAAATAATATCATCGGCATGAACTAATAAAAGCATTTTTGGAATGAGGACCATACCTAAAGTACCGCCCATAATTAAAAAGCATGCCTGTATAATACGTTTTAACATCCTTTCACCTCCCTTTAATAATCATTATTAACAAATGTATAATTTTTAAATGCAATCTCTTTCAAAATTTTATCCCCGTCTGATCATTCAAGCGTATATAAAACCATTTATTATCAGTAGTTGTCTTTCTTATTCACTTTAAGGCTAGCACTCTCAAAATGCAGTGTCAATTCAGACACCATAGTTATAAAGTCCTTTCTGCATGCAAATGGTTTTTCAGCACTCTCAAACCTTCTCTTATCTTTTTCGCTCTTACCTCTCCAATTCCCTCTACATCATCTAGCTCCTCCACGGATGCATTCATAATAGCTGGGAAATTCTCGAAGGTTTGCACAAGGTTTTCGATAATTAATGCCGGTAGCCTTGGTATTTTGTTTAACATACGATATCCCCTTGGCACGATTGTTTCATCAAGCGGGACATAGCCACTGTATCCAAGCGCCTTCAATATAGCCCCATCTTCTACTAACTGCTGATGAGAGAGCTCATGAAGCTTCTCCATTACTGTATTTGCGTCAGCCTGCTCATCACTCATATAATCAAGGACAATCAATTCTCCTTCTTCCTCAAGAGAAGAAATAACCTCATTCATTTGCAGGCGAATCAGTCGCCCTTCTACACCTAGTTCTGTTAAATATGAAAGCAGTTCATTCTTTATACGGATAAACATAATAAAACGTTGCAAAACACGAATTAATTCTGTATATGTCACAATATCTTCAAATTCAGATAATCCTAGATTACTGATACTTTGATATAAAACCGATTTGTATTTTTCAAGAGTTTGAATCGCTTGATTGGCTTTTGTCAGTATGACGCCCATATCAATCAATGTATAACGGAAATTCCCCTGATAAACAGTAATTACATTACGACGTTGCGAAATAGCGATTACTAGTGCCTTCGTCTCCTTTGCTACTCGCTCAGCAGTACGATGTCGCATTCCCGTTTCACTTGAAGAGTAAGTACTATCTGGAACCAATTGTGCATTAGCCAACAAAATCTTGTCCGCATTTTCATTCAGTATAATAGCTCCGTCCATTTTTGCTAATTCATACAATGAACTTGGCGAATAAGGACAGCCGATGGAAAAACCACCTTCAACTATCGCCTTTACCTTTTCATTATATCCAACCACAATTAATCCGCCCGTGTTTGCTCGCAATACATTGTCTATTCCATAGCGCAAAGGCGTACCGGGAGACACTAGCTGTAAAATTTCTGATTTTGTTTTGTCAGCCCTTTTTTCACTCATGTATTATCCTCCTAATGCGTGCCTTAAAGCCTCTGAAACTGTTGATACGCCAATAATTTGAATTCCCTTTGGCGGGTTCCAGCTGCCTATATTATTCTCGGGAAGAATCACTCTTTCAAAGCCCAATTTGGCTGCTTCCTGCACTCGCTGCTCTATTCTCGACACTCTGCGCACCTCGCCTGTTAAACCAACCTCTCCGATAATGCAGTCCGTTTGCCTTGTCGGCTGATCACGGAAACTAGACGCTATACTAACGGCAACAGCTAAGTCAATAGCTGGCTCATCCAGCTTAACGCCACCGGCTACTTTCAAATATGCATCCTGATTTTGCAGAAGCAAGCCTACTCGTTTCTCTAAAACTGCCATCAATAAAGAAACCCGGTTATAATCGATACCTGTTGCCATTCTGCGAGGATTTCCGAAACTAGTTGGGGAGATAAGAGCTTGAATTTCAACCAGCACCGGTCTCGTTCCTTCCATAGAAGCTACTACAGTAGAGCCTGATGCACCTTGAGAGCGTTCTTCAAGAAAGATTTCAGAAGGATTAGCAACTTCTTCTAAACCTTGCTCTTTCATTTCAAAGATACCCATTTCATTCGTAGACCCAAAACGATTTTTAACCGCTCGCAATATTCGATACGTATGATGTCTTTCCCCTTCAAAATACAAAACGGTATCTACCATATGTTCTAATAACCTCGGACCTGCAATATTACCTTCCTTTGTAACATGACCTACAATGAAAATCGCTATCCCATTTGTCTTAGCTATTCTCATTAAAGATGCTGTACATTCACGAACTTGCGATACACTTCCTGGTGCCGATGTTACTTCAGATTGAAACACTGTTTGGATAGAATCGACAATAACGAGTTGAGGCTGTACTTCATTGATTGCTTGTTCAATGAAATCCATATCCGTCTCGGAAAATACATACAGATTATCGGAAACGGTATCTAACCGATCAGCTCTCAGCTTTGTTTGTTTTACAGATTCCTCACCGGAAACATATAATACTTTTTGATTTTTTCTAGCAAGTTGTGCTGAAACTTGCAATAACAATGTTGATTTACCTATACCAGGATCACCACCAATTAATACTAGCGACCCATTAACAATCCCGCCTCCAAGTGCACGGTTTAGCTCATTCATATCCGTCTTCATGCGAGATTCCATGTTTGTTTCTATAGAAGTAATTGGTGCAGCCTTTACGCGAACACCCGATGCCCCTAAAGCATCGCTATGCGTAAATGCTCCTTTGCGTAATGGCTTTACAATTTCGACTTCCTCAACCATCTTGTTCCATTCAGAGCAACCCGGACACTTACCCATCCATTTTGGAGATTCATATCCGCATGACTGGCAAATAAATTTTGTTTTCTTTTTTGCCAATATACTTCCTCCTTTGATATATCCTTACTCAATTTATCATAAAATCATCTATTTTTAGTGCATTTTCACTATCTTTATTATATAAAAGTAATCTTAAGAAAAGATGAAAAAAATGCACAGCTTTATAAATGCTGTGCACTTTACATGTTTACCCCGTTTAATAGGCACTTAGGCTCCATCTTCCATGGAGTAGGTATAAGCGCAGATGAGTAACGGGAGACCAAGTGCCTATAATAACTCGATTGGTTCATCACTAAAAGGGGAAATCACCTCGAAAGTAATGAACAGCACCTTAAGAGTACTACGTTATATAGTAACGTCGCTGTAGCCCATCCTGCCACCAAATAAAGACTTACTTTATTTGGTCGTAGACGCAACTTCTACGGTTTTTACTTTAAACTCTCCGTCTACAACATCGATACGCACCAGCTTGCCTTTTTCGATATTACCTTTAAGCAACTCTTCTGATAACTGATCTTCAATATATTTTTGAATCGCACGACGAAGCGGTCTAGCTCCGTATTCTGGATCGAAGCCTTCCTCCACTATTTTATCAATAGCAGGTGTCGTTAATTCCACATAAATTTCTTGCTCTTTTAAACGATTGATTAGTTGATTCGCCATCAAATGCACAATTTCTTGTAAATGTTTTTTCTCTAGCGAATGGAAAACGATTGTTTCGTCAATACGGTTTAAAAACTCTGGGCGGAATGCTCTTTTCAATTCTTCAAGCACCTTCGCCTTCATTTCCTTATAATCCGTATTTTCATCATGAATATTGAAGCCTACATATTTATTTCGTTGTAATGCCGAAGCACCAACATTGGAAGTTAGAATTAGGATCGTATTTCTAAAGTCGACAGTACGACCTTTGGAATCTGTCAAACGTCCATCTTCAAGTACTTGTAACAAGATATTGAATACGTCCGGATGTGCCTTTTCAATTTCATCTAATAGTACGACTGAATACGGTTTTCTTCGTACCTTCTCTGTCAACTGTCCTCCTTCTTCAAAACCTACATAACCCGGAGGTGAACCTACTAAACGAGATGTCGAATGCTTTTCCATATACTCAGACATATCAACGCGAATCATTGCGTCCTCATCACCAAAGATTGCCTCTGCTAAAGCACGGGCCAACTCTGTTTTACCAACACCAGTTGGTCCAAGGAAGATGAAGGAACCGACAGGACGCTTTGGATCTTTTAACCCTGCACGAGCACGACGAACTGCCTTCGCAACTGCTTTAACAGCTTCTTCCTGCCCAATCACTCGATTATGCAAGATTTCTTCCATATTCAATAATTTATCTGTTTCAGTTTGAGCTAGTTTTGTAACCGGTACTCCAGTCCAATTAGAAACGACTGTTGCGATATCATCGACTGTCACTTCACTATTTTCTTTACCTTGTTTTTCTTTCCACGTTTTCTTCGTATCTTCTAGCTTTTCACGCAAGCGTTGCTCTGTATCGCGCAATGATGCAGCCTTCTCAAATTCCTGGCTTTGGACAGCAGCATCCTTTTCCTTACGTACCTCTTCTAATTGCACTTCAAGTTCCTTCAAGTTTGGAGGAGTTGTATAAGAGCGCAGTCGTACCTTTGAACCAGCTTCATCAATTAAATCTATCGCTTTATCTGGTAAGAAACGGTCTGAAATATAGCGGTCTGAAAGCTTAACCGCTGCCTCAATAGCCGCATCTGTTATCGAAACGCGATGATGTGCCTCATAACGGTCGCGTAATCCATGAAGAATTTGAATCGATTCTTCTACCGTCGGCTCATCTACTTGAATAGGTTGGAAACGTCGTTCAAGTGCCGCATCTTTCTCGATATATTTACGATATTCATCTAGTGTTGTTGCTCCAATACATTGCAACTCACCGCGCGCTAAAGATGGCTTCAAAATATTTGATGCATCAATTGCTCCCTCAGCACCACCAGCTCCAATCAGTGTATGCAATTCATCAATGAATAAAATGATATTTCCGGCTTGGCGAATCTCATCCATTACTTTTTTAAGACGATCTTCAAACTCACCACGATACTTTGTGCCGGCAACAACAGTTCCCATATCAAGTGTCATAACGCGCTTATCACGTAATATTTCCGGAACTTCATTATTTACAATTTGTTGAGCTAATCCTTCTGCTATGGCTGTTTTACCGACACCAGGCTCCCCAATTAAAACCGGATTGTTCTTTGTACGACGGCTAAGCACTTCAATTACACGTTGAATTTCCTTGCTTCTACCGATAACAGGATCCAAGCTTCCTTCTTTTGCAATTACAGTCAAGTCACGTGCTAAGCTATCTAATGTCGGTGTATTAACTGCAGATGATGTATTGCCTTGATGTCCTGCTGATTCATTACTTCCAAGTAGCTGCAGTACTTGCTGACGTGCTTTATTCAGGCTAACTCCCAAGTTGTTTAATACCCTTGCTGCAACACCTTCTCCTTCTCGAATCAACCCTAGCAATACATGTTCTGTTCCAACGTATGAGTGACCCAGCTTTCTTGCTTCATCCATCGATAACTCAATTACTTTTTTAGCTCTAGGCGTATAATGAATGGTTTTCGAAACTTCCTGCCCTTGCCCAATAAGCGTTTCAACTTCTTTTTGAATTTTCTCTGCTCCTAAGCCAAGTGCCACCAATGCCTTAGCGGCAATTCCGTCACCCTCTCTTACTAGTCCTAGTAAAATATGCTCTGTTCCGATATTATTGTGACCTAAACGAAGCGCTTCTTCTTGTGCTAATGCCAGTACTTTCTGAGCTCTTTCAGTAAATCTACCAAACATCATATAATTGCCTCCTCACTCTTTTAACGATTCCATATTTAAACGTTCTCTTATAAAAGTTGCACGGCGATAATCTCTTTCTTGAGGTCGCAGTTCCCCTCCAGCGTACTTTTGTAAAAAGCCTGGTTGTGTTAAAATCATTAGCTCATTTAAAATCATTTTAGAGATATTTTTTATATACCCCAAATCAATACCTAAACGCACATCAGATAAACATTTTGCTGCTTCTTTTGACTCAATGATTCTTGAATGCGCCAATATCCCTAACGAACGAAATACTCTGTCTTCTAATTGTATGTTCATTGTATTTACTAATGCTTCTCTTGCTAATCTTTCTTGCTCGATGATTTGCTGGACAACAATCGTCAAATCATGAACAATATCATTTTCAGACTTTCCTAAGGTAGTTTGATTGGAAATTTGAAAAATATTGCCTAATGCTTCACTGCCTTCACCATAAATTCCTCTGACAACAAGGCCTAATTGGTTAATAGCAGGAATAATTCGACTCATTTGCTGTGTAATTATTAATCCTGGCAAATGCATCATAACTGAGGCTCTTAATCCTGTTCCAACATTTGTAGGGCAGCATGTTAAATAACCCCGTTTTTCATCAAAAGCATAATCAACTTTTTCCTCAATTATATCATCAAACTTATTAGCTTTTTCTAATGCTTCTGAAAGTTGTAACCCTGATAGCATACATTGGATTCTAATGTGATCTTCTTCATTAAACATAATGCTCACTTTTTCATCTTGAGAAAGTAAGCATGCTCCATAAGGAGATTGTTCAGCCAAATGAGGACTAATTAAATGCTTTTCTACAAGCATTCTCTTTTCTAATGATTGCATTTCAGCCATCTTTAGCATGACGAATTCTTGTTGTTCCTGCAATGGTTTCAATTGATTCTCTACTTGCTCTATAATGCTATTGGCTTCTTCACTTTTGAGCAGCGTTGAGAACGTATGATTTTGCAGATTCCTCGCCAATCGCACCCTACTGCTAAGCACAATGTCTGATTCTGGCCCTTCTTCATTCATCCAGGAACTAAGGGTATTATCTATGAACTTTTGTAAGCCCATTAACATTCACCCCCACTTTCTGAACTTTGCATCCTTTTTTCAAGTAAACGCAATTCGTCCCTAATTTCAGCTGCCTTTTCGAACTCCTCCTGGTGGATACAATCCTTCATTTGATTTTTCAGATTCTCCACTTTTCTCTGAATTGAAATATGACCACCAATTCTTTTAGGGATTTTACCAGTATGGACAGAGTTTCCACTATGCAATCTTTTTAATATAGGTTCAAGTTGCTTGCTAAAAGCATCATAGCAATTTGAACAACCAAACATACCTAGACGCGTAAACTGCGAATAGCTCAGCTTACAATGACTACAGTGCAGTTCATTCGTTCCTGATAGCGTATGATTCTTAGGTGTTGTAAAAGCATTGTCCAAATTTAATAATCCTGCCAGTAAGCTATTAATTGAAAAATTTACACCATTATCAACCATGAACATTTCACTCTTTTCCTGAGAGCACTGTTCACACAGATGAACCTCTGTCTTCTCACCGTTAACAACTTTTGTGAAATGTAGAGTAGCCGGTTTTTGTTGACATTCTTGACACTCCATCCAAACCACCTCTTACCATTATTCATATTTTAATGTAGTTAACATTGCTTGCATTAATTTCGCCCTTAATTCATCTCTAAAAGGTAAATCATTTAATAATACTAGTTGGTTAATGACACTTAACATAATTTTAGCTTCACGTGTACTAATTATTTCTTCTTCTACTAAGCGATAAATCATGTTTTCCGCCATTTGTTGAGAAAACTTATTCTCAATTAAATCAAGTAACTGATCAATAATTTGGGCATGATCATACAATTTCAATTTAGCAATTCGTATATATCCTCCGCCCCCACGCTTGCTCTCAACAATATATCCTTTTTCAATAGTAAACCGTGTATTTATGACATAATTGATTTGAGAAGGTACACATTGGAATTTATCAGCAATTTCACTTCTTTTGATAATAAGAATATCCTTATCACTTTGAAGGAGTACGCTCTTAAGATAATTCTCAATTATGTCAGATATATTTTTCATCTTCCCTCCTCCAATCTGACCTAGCAATTCTAATAATAGCTAGTCTTGATGTTTGTCAAACCCTGACCTTGACTATATTTGACTATAATTATATGAAAAAATACACCTAATTGCAACTGAGGAGCTTAACAACTACTTCTATATATTCGCCAAATATCCCTTTATTTTATACACAATTAATTTAATTATTATCCGCTAAAATTAAAAACTTATACAAATAAATCTAACTCTGCAACTAACCATTGCATTGACCTTTTCACTCTAATAGGGCCAGCACGCTATTCTAAATTCCTCTAATAAAGGTCTCAGCTACGTTTAACTGAAGTTATTCTTTTCTGCCCTAGAAACCATCATTGATGCTAAATTTTCAGCATGCTCGAAATCACTTTCTTCGTAGTACTCATTAGACAGCACTGTACTCTTGATTCTTAAATAATCAGATCACTTTACAGTATTGTATTGATCGAGCTAATTCGAGTTCCTGCTAGCATTTATTTATGCACATAAAAAAAGACCAGCTTCATCAGCTGATCTTTGTCTTGCCTGGCAACGTCCTACTCTCACAGGGGGAGACCCCCAACTACCATCGGCGCTGAAGAGCTTAACTTCCGTGTTCGGAATGGGAACGGGTGTGACCTCTTCGCCATCATTACCAGACAATATTTTTTTAAAAGGTTTATTCCTTCAAAACTAGATAACAGAAGGTAAGTAACTTTGCGTTAGAAATACATTGTATTGTGGTTAAGTCCTCGTTCGATTAGTATTGGTCAACTCCATGTGTCGCCACACTTCCATCTCCAACCTATCAACCTGATCATCTTTCAGGGAACTTACTAGCTTGACGCTATGGGAAATCTCATCTTGAGGGGGGCTTCATGC
>JAEIGA010004840.1_pt1 | contig 20717 bp, 16 predicted proteins | sample 9270691 | NCBI WGS metagenome assembly JAEIGA01 (sample SAMN17057246, study PRJNA624740) | gut metagenome | biome: biome; isolation source: fecal sample | host: Bos grunniens | place: China: Xizang | collected 2019 | reverse complement strand
TCTTCTATTAGAAGATACATAAATATGGCCATAACAGTTTTGGATGATAAAACTATAGATTGTGATTCGGTTGCCAATGGGACATCCGACCGCGAAGCGTACCCAAAACGATGGATTGCTGTACTTGTACAAATGTGTACAGAGAAAAAGGTTGGGGAAAAATTAAATAAGATGAAAATAGAGAATTATGTTCCTACCCAACAAGAAATTCATCTATGGAGTGACAGAAAGAAAAAAATTGATCGAGTTGTTATTCCAATGGTTGTTTTTATCAGAACAGATATAAATACCGAAAAGCAAATCAGAAATTTCTCATTTATCTATAAAATACTCTCTTATCCAGGACATAAAGAAACTGCAGTCATTCCTGATACACAAATTGATTCCTTAAAGTTTATGCTTAAACATGCAGAATCTGAAGTTTTAATGAGTGAAAAAATATTTTCAATTGGAGAAAGTGTAAGAATTGCAAGAGGTCCATTAAAAGGATTTGAGGGAGAATTATGTTATGTAACAGATAATAAACCAATGGTTGCCATAAGGATAGAATGCTTAGGATATGCATGTGTAAATGTGTCTAAAGCAGATATAGAAAGCGTGAATAACAAAAACTTCCATAATTAATTAAGTATTCAGAAACAGTCTTGTTATGGACAAATATGTAGAACAATTAAGCAGTTTGCATTTTGATTTGCTTCATATAGCACAATCATATGCTAATGATAATAATAGTCCACTCATCGAACCAGCCCATATACTAAGGGCTTTACTTCACAAAAGTGCCGGATTAATAAATTTTATAGAGGATACCCTAGATTCAGATTATTATTATCTTGTTGATTGGGCAGACATGCGTATTCAGCAATGTGACAAGTCGCCCTATAAAATGAAAGGGTTCGATTTCTCTCACGAAACCAAGTCGGTCATTAAAGAAGCCGTAAATATATCAGAAAAGGCCGGTTTGTCACAAATCGATGCAACTTGCATTTTAGCTGCCTTAATCACTCCTGGCATAGCATTTTCATTTGAACAATTGAAAACTATGCCGTTAAAATCAGAAAAGGTATTAAATACTATTAAAAGCTCACCTTCAACAAATACCAACACCTCAGATACTATTGGACACTCAAAGGTGGAGACAGAAGAAAGCGAATATTATATTTCCTTATTGAATGACTGTAAAGAAACAAATATTATAGGCTTTGATAATGAAAAGCGTTCACTGATTGAAGTTTTAGCACGTAAAGACAGAGCAAATATCCTGATTGTTGGCGAAACTGGCGTTGGTAAAACCAGTCTTATTGACTGTTTGGTTCAACTGATAAAGAAAAATCAAATACCAGCATCATTGTCTGGTTTGAATCCTTATGAACTAGATGTAATATCATTAAGTCAGGGAGTCAGTTATAAAGGTGAAATAGAAGACAGATTTAAAGATGTTATAAAAAACATATTAAATACTCCTCAACCAGTTCTTGTGATTGAAAATTTCCACAGAATTGAAGATAAACAATCTGTTCTTAATGGATTATTACCTATATTAAAGAAATTATTATCAAAAAATCAGATTCAGTTGATATGTACAACTACGATTGACGGTTTTACAAAAGATATTGAGAACGATAAGGAGTTAGTATCATATTTCGAAAAAATTACTATTGACGAACCGACAGAAGAACTTGCCATAGAAATTTTAAAGAGCAAGTGCTGTGAATATGAAGAATTCCATAATATTCCAATGGAAGGTGATGTTCCATCAGAAATTGTTCGCTTGGCAAAAAGATATATGCCAGATAAGAATCTTCCATCATCAGCCCTGGACTTGCTTGATCGTTCTATGGCATCTGTAAAAATAGAAAATGAACTTGCAGATATAGCTGGCGGTGATGCTTTAAACAAGAAAATTGAACAATTAGAAAAAAATACTATCAGAGATGTCGTTTCAAAAATGACTGGTATTCCGATGGGAAATATTCAATCTGAAGAACGGGAGAAATTATCCAATGCCGAAGTGATACTACATAAAAGAGTCGTTGGACAGAACCATGCTATAAAAAGTATATTGGATGCAATATATGAATCTCGTTCTGGTCTAAACAAGAAAGGTCAGCCGATAGGTTCGTTTTTCTTCCTCGGGCCTACAGGTACAGGTAAAACAGAATTGGCAAAATCACTTGCAGAGTTCTTATTTAATGATGAAACAAGTATTTTGCGTTTTGATATGTCCGAATACAAAGAAGAGCATTCTGTAGCATTGCTATATGGAGCCCCTCCGGGATATGTTGGATATGAAGAAGGTGGTCTCTTGGTTAATCAAATTAGACAGAAACCATATTCTGTGGTATTGTTTGATGAAATTGAAAAAGCACATAAATCTGTATTTGATTTATTCCTTCAAATCTTGGATGAAGGCAAATTACACGATCGTCTTGGAAGAGTCGGTGATTTTTCTAACTCGCTTATAATCTTTACTTCTAACATTGGAAGTGATTATATATTCAAATCATTTGCAGAAAACAAAGTTCCGACTCACGACCAAATGCTGGAAGTTATGCAAGGACAATTCCGTCCGGAATTTTTAGCCCGTTTGACCGAAATTGTTCCATTCTCACCAATTACGGAAGAAATGATTGATAAGATTTTTGATATTCACATTAGAAATCTTTTAAAGACTCTTCGAGAACAAAATATTGATTTTGAGATTCATGAATCTGCACGTAAATATGTAACCAAAGTAGGATTTAATGCGCATTATGGTGCAAGGCCTATTCTTGGAATCATCAGAAAAGAGATAAGACGTCCATTGTCAAAGCTCATTATTGCGGGAGACATAAAAGCTGGTGATAAAGTAATCATGATGTATGATGAAATCAATAAATCTATAAATTGGGAAATTTCCGACGAAAATTAATTTATGGGGCTAATAGCACATATAAAAAGATTCTTTAGAGGAAACAATATCGATAATAACAATTCATTAATTAATAATAGCAAGATTATGGCAAAAAAGACAGTTATTACTAAAGTCTTGGATACAAATGCTCAGGATGGTATTATAGAGTTCCCTCAAAATAGAACTCTATATGCAGACCAGTTTACTGATGTTGCGCCCAATACAGACGAAGACCGTGAAGGCTTTAAGGCCAAGAGTATGAAAGAAGTGTTTGAACACTATCAACCCTCAAAAGAAGGAATTGCACTTGAAACAGAAGAAGGTGGTGCAGTTTACGAAAACTTTGAATTTAGACAAATCAAAGATTTTGAAGACGAACAATTGATAGAACAGAGTGAGCTTCTTAGCGGTAAGAAAGCAAAGATTGATGCATATAATTCTGTCATTCGTCAATTGGAGAAGAATAAAACTTTGCGCAACACATTAAAAGATGATTCTTCAAAAGAGAATTTAAAGAATGCGTTGAAAGCATTACTCACAGAATTAGAAGATGCTGAGTAATTCTCTATGAACCTTCAAAAAATATAACTATGGCAACAGAAGAACAAAAAATAGTTTCCTCAGAATCATTGGGATTTAAGGAGAGAGAAAAAATAGAAAATCCTGCAGAATTGCTACAAAATAGCATAAATGGTTTGGATAAGTTTGGAGGTTTTCAACTACTTAAAGGACTAATTAAGGGAGTTGAAAATATGGATCCCCGCCGTAAGGCTGTAAAAAACATCTTCTTATCAGACTCTGCCTATTCAGATGCACGTAAGAGATTAACAAATGAACTTTCATTGTGGATTGAAATCTTAGAAAAAGGAGGCGACCCAATGGAAATCATTGAATCTTGTAAAGCAGAATGCGAAAAGGCTGAGGAAAATTTGAAGAACAATCTTTTCAATGTTCATGATGAAATAAAGAATCTAGAAGTAACTTACCGTGCTTTGGATTCTTTCTTTGCTAATGCTGGTCAAGGTGAAATTGATTGTATTACATTGATGAATGTAAATAAAGAAGAACTTGGTGATAATGATTCAGAAGACACCTTGGCTATCCGTGATGAGTTGGAACAATATTATGATCGTTTAAGTCTTAAAAACAACTATAGTATGCTTGTTGTTCCTGGATACTTGGGCGATTCTGATACTGTTAGGATGTGGGCACAAACCGCTTATAGAAACAAAGTCATCATGGTTACAGACTTTAAGGATAGCATGAATTTTGAAATGTTAAAAGATGAATTAGATGATGCTAATCTTCAAGGTCAAGATGCATATCTTGCAAATATCATCATGACATGTAACTATATCTTGGGAAGAAAGAAGTCTGAAATAGCAAATGAAGATGACGATTTGTACATACCAGCTTCTGCTGCATTAGCAGGAAAGATGTCAAATACCGAAGAAATAGTTATCGCTCAAGGTGCTGCTGGCAAGAAGTATGGAACTTTAGGCAATGTTAAGGGTGCAAGAATGGATTTGCGAAAGTCAGAAATTGCATCGCTTATTGACCAGGGGGTTATACCTATGGTAGAAGAAGATGGCCGTACAATGGCATTCTCAAATCGTTCACTTTATAATGGAGCGACGTTAGGTTTGCAGGAATATCCAATTGTCCGTGTATTCGATTGGATTGGAAAAGTATTCCAGAATTTCTTTAATGATGAAGCATTCACGAATTGGAATCCTCAAGTTAAAAGTGAGCTTCAACAGGCAGTACATGATTTCCTCAGTGACTATAAGGGACCTGGTAAATTAATTGAGAACTATAGTTTAAAAGGTATCAATCAAGATCCAAAGACAAAAGATATCAATATCCAAGTGGAATTAAAGCCTTTCTTTGCAGCAAAGAATTTCTTAATTGAGTTAACAGGTCATAATGGTACAGCTGGTGTAGATTGGGATCAAAATATTCAATAAGAGTAAAACTCACATTTTTTCTAATTTTTAATAAAACAAATTTATGGCAACAAGAACCGTTACGCTTAACGCAGATGGTATTGCGGAGCGCGAAGTAATGTATGTACGTTACGAACTGAATCAGCAGACCGATGTTGAAGGTCAGCCTACAGGAACTACACGTGGTGGTAAGATTTACTTCAAGGTAAAATCTAACGACGATGGTAATTCTGATCTTCTTGAATGGATGTGCGACACTTACATGAGTAAGAGTGGTACAGTATCTTATCCTAACCGTCAAGGTGGTGAAATGAAGCATCTTTCATTCAAGGAAGGTTATATGGTAGAATATGCTGAAACATATGACAACAAGGATGAAATGCAGCAGTATGAAGAGTTTACTATTACTTGCAAAGAAATTCAGGTAGGTAATGCTCGTCATAACAACCGTTGGACTATTGACAATTAATTGACACAATTATCGCTTGGTAGTTATCAGCAGATAGCTACCAAGCTTTGAAAATAATACATATGGCACTTCAAGGAAGTTTAAAGGTTGGCGGAAGAACTTATGGTGTTGTTGAGTGTGAATATGAATTTACCCAGGCAGTTGATGATACCGGTAAACCAACATCACGTCCAATGGGAGGACAAATAACTTTCGTTATGCCTTCAACAAGTGACGATGATGTATTCTTCTACAAATGGATGGTACATAAAACAGAAGTAAAGTCTGGTGTTTTTCGCTTTTGTGTATATACAAACAAGAACAAGAGAAGTTACAAAAGCGTAGAATTTATGAATGCTTACTGCATAAGGTTAAAAGATTATTTTAATGACCATGACAGTAAGTTAATGTACACTACAGTAACTATTAGTGCTGAAGCCATAAGGGTTGGAAGTGTAGATAGTGCGTTGATTGTAAATGAATGGGGCGGCGTTCTTGGTGATATAAGAAATGCTTTTGAACAGAAAATGGAAGATTTTGGGCTTGGAGACAAGTTCTAGTAATTGTTATCCTAAATAAACTCAAATGTCTATTTCAGTTAAAAATATATCGGTTTCTATTGATGGCATAAAATCTAATGAATTTGATATTGAATTAGAAGGTATAACATGGCATCTTGATAATTTTTCTCTACTTCAAAGCCTTCTCTCTCCGAATTCTTTGTCTTTCACCATGCATAAAGGACCGGAAGAAGACATTAATGAAGCATTATTTGCAGTTTGTGGTCAGATAATTGGTAAGGAAATAACTTTATCACTTCAAACGGAAATCATAACTCCTAATGAACCTGGTGATAAAACTGATGAAATCTGTTATAAAGGTGTCATTTTATCTGCATCAGGAAGTAGAAGTAGAAGTGAATACTTTATAAATGTCATTTCAGGAACTTGGGAATCATTACTGAATGACAATCTAAGTTGTAAATCATTTGAGAACATGACTCTTAATGACATTGTTAATGATGTCATAGATGATTATACAAATCATCTTGATTCAGAAATTGATTCAAGGTACACTGAAACAATCCCCTATTGTGTGCAATATAATGAAACGAATTATCAATTCCTACTTCGGTTGGCACGCAGATATGGAGAATGGATTTATAATGCAGGCGAAAAACTTGTATTCGGTAATCTTCCACAAGGAGATACTGTAAAATTGGCATATCCCAGTCAAGATATACCAAACTACAACGTAGAATTAAAAATGCAGCATGTGGCATTTAATCATGTTGCTTCATCATATAACTCATACGACGCCAATCAGAAAGAAGGCATTGAAGAGATGCAAAGAGAATATAATAGTTTAAGTGAAAAGGTATTCCAAGCATCACAAGAGAACTTTACCAAACCAACACTGCTGAACCTCCATTCCGGTGGTTATGCAGACAATGATGGTAGAGAAACAATATTAAATATATCAACAAAGACACAGGCTCGTGGTCAGAAAGCCACCATGCTCACTTATTCTGGTAATACTTATTGTTCAAAGCTTAAAATAGGTGGTACACTCGTTATTGAAGACAACTATATAACGAATGGTATAACCAATGAAAAGAGTCCGGTAGATCAAGATGAAATACTTATCACAAGTATTTCACATTATTTTTCGAAGGACAAAATATATAGCAATCATTTCACAGGAATACCGGCTGCATGTGATTACCCACCTTATGCCGATAGTGATGTTTTTCCTATTGCCACATCATGTCGAGCCAAGGTGACTGATAATGAGGATCCAAATAATTTAGGACGTATTCGAGTACAATTTGATTGGCAGGTACAGTTAGATGACAAGATGATGACTCCCTGGTTACGCATGGCGCAACCTTACGCTGGTGGAGGAAAGGGATTCAGTTTCATACCTGAAATAGGTGAAGAAGTGATGATTGATTTTGAAGGGGGTAACGCCGAACGACCATATGTAAAAGGTACTTTATATAATGGTGTTGGAGACCCTGATTCTAAATGGTTGCCAAACAACAACAGCAGCAATCAAGTCAAAGCCATCAGAACGCGTAATGGTCATACGATTGAAATACATGACGAAGGTAATGATGGTTATATTCGCATCTACGATAACGAAAAAGAAAACTATATATTAACTTTTTCAACGGATGAAAAGCTAATCAAACTTGAATCGACTGGAAATATCGAACTGTATGCAAAGAACGATATTATCATGCATGCCGGACATGATATAAATGCAAGTGCGGAAAATGATGTGTTTATTGCAGCAGGTAACGATATGCAACGTACCGCAGACAATGACATTCGTGAACATGCCGGTAGGGACAGAACATCATCTATAGGTAGAAACGATTCGTTAAACGTTGGTGCAAACCAATTTATCTGCATAGATGATAATAAAGACGAGCAAATATGTAATAATTTACAGATAAGTGCAGAAAACATTCTTGAAAATGCACGAATGAAATTAGAACAAAGTTCTACAAGTCACAGAAGCGAGGCGAAAATTGATATGGGAATGTATGCTGGTAAACAAATCAATATAAAAGCTAATAAAGTTAAGGTTAATTAGTAATGTCAGACTCATATATAACATCTGATGCAGAAATGAAGTGTAGTTTTGGCGATAAAACGGCAAAACTTACAGTGTACCCAGATAGGACTGTATTTCTTACAGAAAAGCCAATGGCTAATATTTCTGATCATATTTCTCTTTACAATATTGCGCCTTTTGGGAAATGTCATACAACTCGTTATCCGTCAACAGGTGCAGCAACAGCTGCTAATAATGGAAAATTGACTCCTATGCCATGTATTCCTGGAACTGATTCTAAATGGGAAAAAGGAAAGAATGATTATTTTATTAAAGGAGAACCAGCTTTGTTAAAATCATCTTATTGTCGTTGTAAATGGGGTGGAATTATCAGAATTACCGATGATGGTCAAGAGGAAACAGATGATTTTATTTTTATTCAAGAATCTGAACAATTTACAGAAATTAAAAATATTCCCTATGAGCGTGAATTAGTTGCATCATATTCTCCTCAATTTATTTATAATGACAAAGTGTCAGGAAAAAGAGCGAGAGAATTGCAGCAAATGTTTAGCAAAGAAGTTTCTCTGATGTTTGCTTCATGTGAATTAACAACAAACTGGTTGGGAAGTTCAGTTCCCAATGAGAAACATTATACTGAGAATAAAAAAATTGCAGAAGAAAAGTCTGATGAGAACTCTTTTAATTCGAATACTGGTGCAACATTGTCCGAAAACGGTGAAATTAAAACTTTATATTGTGGTATTGAATATTATGATGTACAAATAGAACAAATAAAGAATGATCATTCTGGAATTAAAGACTATGGAAAATGGTTTTTGTATACATTTAATTCAATCCCAAGAATTAGAAACACTAAACTTTCATTGTCTATAATAATCAATCCTCTTGTTGCAGGTTTTATTGCAACAATATCTGTCGGTGTCGACAATTATTACAATAGATATATTCAGCTTGAAATAGATAGTTTTGTCGGTGGAGATTATACAGATTTGGTTAATTATAAAGAAATTAATGATTATTTAAAGAAAAAAAAGTATAAAAAAGCATTAAAAAAATTAGCGAAAAAATATGGTAAAAAGTTATCAAAAATAATACAATTTAAATCAAATTACCATACATGTATGTCACAACCAATGTATAATTATCTACAAGCTGGTTCATATTTTGATTTAAATTTAAATTTCGACAAATTGTTAGAAATTAGATGTGGAACAAGTGATGTTACTAATATTTCAGATATTTGGGAAAATGGTTCAGTAAATATTAGTTCTAAATTATCTTTCCCAAATCTTGATGTAGAATTTGGATGGGATTCAAACAAACTTGATTCTAATGCGGGATTTTTTTTAAATATAATCCAGCATTGGAATCATCTTGAAGATAATAGACCTATTGGACTTCCACAAATAAGAAAAGATCAAAAAGAATTTTATGAAAAAAGTATATATCAGTCTAATGATTCTGATATAGAAGTAGGTGCGAAACTTGGCTCCAAATGGTCGTACGTTTGGCTACTTGATTAATTGTTGAATAGCTAATGATATGAAGAATGGCTAAGATTAACAAAAAATTGGGGGAACTTACTTTAGGAAATAAAATATCACCACCCAATGTCATAGATGGTTTACAAGGAGTTTTAGATGTGGCCGGTCTTGCTCCTGGTGTTGGAGCTGCTTTTGATTTAGCTAATGCAGGTATATATTATTTAAGAGGTGATTATGTCAATGCTGCTGCATCTGCTTTTTCTGCTATACCTGGAGTTGGTGATGCTGCTACTGTTGCAAAATTTGCGAATAAAGGCATAAAAATAGCTCAAAAAGCTCAGAAAGTACAAGGTAAGACTAAAAAGATGTCTCAAATAGATGCGCAAAAAACTCCTATAACTAAATTAAAAGAGATTTGGGATAATGTAAAGAATGACTTAGATGACTTTGCAAACAAACAATTAGATGAATTGCAAGAGCAATTAGCCATAAGAACAAACTCGCAAATCGAAACTTATAATAATATAACAAAAGGATTAGAAGGAAAAATAAAAAATGTGCAAGAAATAACACATAATGTACGAAGTCAGTATGGTAAATACATTAATTATAATGGTACAAATGCTAATATAATTAGACCCTGGAAATGAATAACTATATAATATATTATACTTCGACATTTTATTATCCTGTATTACCAATGTTTTCTTTGATACACACGAGCTGTGAAACTTTACCTATTCCATACATTAAGAAATTTAAAAATACTTTGTTGAACTTTTCTGACAAAACTGTTGGATGTAGTATTAATGAAAATGTTGTATATATAAATATAGCATGGCTCTCTATAATAGAAAATAGTTATTATGCTTATCAAAAATGTATTAAAATAGATGATTATCTATATGAAAATATAGTAATTGAATTAGGACCTAAAGGATTGATTTCTATATTAAACTGTGATAAAAATAATGCTGTTTTAAAAATCCATGATACTTCGATTAACTTGGATTCAGAATCAGAAAAATTAGAACAATATATTTTAAATGAATATCGTGCTTTTTTTGTAGATAACAATTTAAATTTGTTGAGAGAAAAATATATTTCAATATTTGAACTTGCAGGTTATGATTTTTCTGAAATAATAGAAAAAGTAGATGTATTTTATAAACGATTTCGACAATATAATTATAGGTATACGCTACTATTTGATACGTGGAATTTAGATTTAAATTGTTGGCAGAATAATAATCAAGATAATACAGAATCAAATATTGAGGAATTAAATGATGTATTATTTGATGGAGGATATTGTATGGAGTTGAGTAATAATATGTTGTTTAATATAAAAGGGAAACCATTTATGATTAAAATAAAATGGAATGATAACAATAATAATGATTATTATGCATTTTATTGGATGTGTGTATATAATATTACAGAATTTTTTGAACGTTTCTATGGTGCTCATCCAGATACAAAAACAGACTTTATTATTCGTATAGATGCTGAAAATAAAAAATATGAATTGGCACTATACCGTCAAGGATTAAAAGAACCACAAATCATACCTGAAGATGCATATCAACTTTTAGTATTTAAAAATAAATTTGAGGACTATCGCTCAGATAATTATAATCAGGAACGTGGTGCTTGGATATGGTGAATAAGATAATCAATTAGTAATAACATATAAAAATATAAGAATTATGGCAACTGAAGAATTTTACGATGATGAGTTTATCATCAATTTGACTATCGATGGTACTTCTTATGAAGAAGTTGAAGTAAAGGTAACTGACCCGAACAAGACAATACGTGATCAAATTAGTAGTATTGTATCGGTATTCGAACTTCCAAAGATTGACAATGGTGGAAATCCAATTCAATACTTGCTTGGACAAATCATGGAAGATGGTGGTGAACCTGAAATTCTTGAATTTGAGGATGCCGACGGCCGTGAACAAGCATTGATCGATTACAATGTTCAGCCAGGTGACCACTTGCATCTTATTTCTGTACCTATTGCCGGATAATATAAACTATTAGGTACGTATGAACGAAACAATTAATAACTATAATCAAAAAGACCTTTCCGGACGTGATGCACGTTTGTGGAAAGAGTGGAAGGAACTTGATACACTTTGTGCAAAGCGCAAGGCATCTAGTGCAAATCCTCGCCAACCGTCTTTGTCGTATATCATTCGTAGAAAGAATGTAATGGGATTGCCTACAGAGTATGAAATATGGTATCGTGTAAAGTCCATCGTAGGTGTAAAAGGTAACACCATACCGAGAGAGCCAATATTCGGATATCTTCATAAAATGAGTATTGTTCTCCCTAACAATTATCCTTCAGCTGATGGTAATCCTATTTTCACATTCCGCACAGATATTTGGCATCCAAACATCCGTTATTCGGGTAGTTTTAAAGGACATGTATGCCTCACCATTAAGGAAATGGGCGTTTTGGCTTCATTGAAAGACTTGGTTCTTCGAGTAGAACAATATCTCAAATACCAACTCTATCATGCTCAGAATACTTATCCATATCCGGAAGATCAGAACGTAGCGGAATGGGTACGTGAAGAAGGTGAGCCAAATGGTTGGGTTAGATTCGGTCAAGACAAGCCGGAACCTGTAGCACCTACTCCACAAAAAAGCGAAGAAGTTAAGGAAAATAAACCAGTTATTAAGTCAAGAACAATATGATTAAGAAAATATCTATATTATTTGTCTTATTATTCTCATTGATAACTAGTTCATTTGCTGATGAGCAAAGAAAAGTCAAACTTGATGATGATAAGCATAATAAAGAGACTATAGAGGTTGCTAATTTCAATATCTTTCTTGAATTGATAGATGTTGAAGAGAATGGCAACGTTAAGGTAAAGGTAGAATTAGAAAATTTGGATGAATCTAAAGGGTTATCATTATTTGAAAGAGCATATGATGAAAAGACTCTGAAGAAGATGCGTCCAAAGATTAAATATGATAAGATTTTTCCTGGTTCAAAAGGGAAAAGATTAATTGATGCTTGTGATAATATCAAAAGTGCCATCCACTTATACCCTTCACAAAAGGAGTTAATCATGACTTTATCTGCAAAGGATGGTGAAACAACTAAAGCAACTTTACCAATATACATCATCGAGTATAAAGACAAGAACTATATTCTTTGGGAAAAGCAGGAATTGATTTTGTTCCAAAAGGAAGTAATAGAACTCGAAATCGAAATAGATTTGAAACCTGGTGAAGCATATGTAAACATAACAAAAGAATGTGATAGCCTACTAAAAGAGTTCGATGAGGTATTGTTTTGTACTCACAAAAGACATAAGCCTTCATTAGAAGAACAAAAAACAGAATTCCAAAGCAAAATTGACTCATTAGTAGAAAAAATTGATGGAATTATTGAATCTAATGGATGGTTTTCAACAGAAAAGAGATATAAACTCTATGACGAACAAAGAGAAAGACTAAAGAATCTCAAATTAGAAGATAAAGAAGGTGATTGCGGTAAGCATGTATATGTCCATAGATGTAAGTATTGCAGTTTTTCACTTCAGCAGATTTCTCATAAATTAGATGATATTTATCAAATGATTTATAGCAGTCAAGACCGTAGCGCAACAAAAGCAACTCAGATTAGAAGTGTAAATGCTATGTATGATTGTGCAAAACGTCGTAGAGACTGGAGAAAAAGCGAATTTAAAGATAAGATTGTCAGACTATACAACGAAATAGGCAATTTCTAAAATGAATAGATTTTGGTTGACATTCCTCTTATTAGGTTGCGTGACAATCTGTAGTTCCAAAGAGTATAAAGATACCCTTTGGACTACTGATAATGACCGTATTATCTTAACATACGATTTGCGATATAATAGTGATGGAGTGGATATTAGATTTCTTGATGTTAAGAAGAAACTTGGTCGAATTAATGCCAAGCGATACAAGAAACTTGAGGATGTAGAAGTGATTTTCTTTGATAGAACGGGCGTATATGAGGATATGACGTTTACCAATATAACACCTGAAGCTTTTATGGTTCCTTCAAATCTAAAGTATTTAAAATCCGATATAGGTTACTTTAGTTTACAAGATCGTCCTTCTTTATCATTTCAAATAAAAGGAAAAGAGAAAGAAACTATATCAATTCCGCTTTATTTGGCATATTATGAAGGTAAAGGGGAAAGAAAGTTATTCAGTGTATGCAAGAAGTTTAATATTACGCTTAAGGGGAATAATTCCTCGAAAGCATCTATGGACAAGGAGGTTATACAAGAATCAATAACTTCTACTATTGAACTTGATGCAGATAATAAATTGTCAACAGATGTATTAGAGCAGATAAAAACTGTGTACACTTTATTGGAAGCACAATCCAGTCTCCCATTTTCAGAAATGTTGAATTATGAAATCATGCATTTGCGGGATTTGGATAAAAAGGTTAAAGACAGACAACTATCTGTTAAAATCAAAGAGTGTCTAACTTCATGTGAATTAAAGAGGCAAGAACTTGAAGACAGAGCATTAGCTGATACCAAGAATGCACAGGCTGAAATGAAAAGATTGGCCAAATTAGAACAAGAACGTGAACAAGCCCGTCAAGACTCTATTGCAGTTGCGCAACAAAAACAGGCAGAAGCAGAAAAGAAACGTAACATATGGATGATTATTGGAGGCGTTATTCTGGTTGCTCTTTGTTTTATTGGGAATCAGGTCTTTCAACATTTTCGCAATATCAGAAATCAAAGAAGTATGATGGAAATGCAACAAGACATTGCAAGACGTGCTGAGAACGAAGCTAAAAGACATGCGCAAAATTATGCAAGAAGAAAGACTAATGAAGTCGTAAATAATGCTCGAAGAAGTACACAAGAAATGGTTCGAAATAAAGTTAAGCAATCAGGAGGTAATAAACCAAAAAATATTTCAATTTAACATGGATGTGAGAAATACAATTAAGAGATGCATAGTCGGCATTCTCATGATGAATATATCTATTATAGTGCTTGCGCAAGACGTAAGTGACAAAACTATTATAATAGATAAAACTGTAATATCGGAATCAACCATAAGGTTAGAACGTGTTACAAACAAAAGCGGATATGATATAGAAATCATAACAAGGAATGGAACAGAACTAAGAAGTCCTTTTAAAATTCGTAAAGGAGAGAGCCATCCATTCAACATAGAATGTACAAGAGTTCAAGCTAATCCTATAGGACAAGGTGCTGCCAATGGAGGTGGTGGAACTATATGGAATGAAAAGAAGACTTCTGCAGAATGGAGCAAATTACAAAAAAGCAAAGAAACTACAAATTTCAAAAAGATTGAGAAAAACATTGAGATTGAAACTGAAAAAACTCAAAATGAAAAACAAAACGTTTCAAATACGACTACGGCTAAAAGAAAGAAAGTCGTAGATGGTGAGACTGTTGTAGTTTCTTTTACTCAAAAACTAGATAAAGATTCTTATTGGTCAACATCATCTATAGATAAAGATGTTGAAACTATTAATCGTCATATTTTATCAATAAAGAATAGGACAGATAAGGAAGCGTACATTAATAACAACAACCTTATTGATTATATTAAAAGTGAAGGTAGAAAGATTGACGATTTCAAAGAGAAAATTATTGACACTACAAAGGATTTTATTTCATTTTATGATGGATATATTATCGAAAGCGATTTTGATTATAAAGATAGCATCATAAATATTTTAGAGGAAAGAATTTCACGACGTGAAATGGCTATTCAAAACTTAAATGAAACGATCGATTCATTAGAGGATGGAAGAGGTTTTGATATTACAAAATTAAATCAGGAAACATTAATTAATATTGGTGCTATAGTTTTTGTTATTCTAATTTTAATTATTTGGTTCAGTATTATGGCCAAAAGAAAAAAGAATAAACGAAAACAAATAAACATACAGCAATCGTCAACTAATGACGCATCTCCAGCTATTGTTGTCAGAAGAAAAACAACTTCTATATTAAAGAAACAGAGTTTGGAAGATGTGATCGACAATAAAGCATATCTTAAAATTGAGTGTGCTGATTTTTGCAATGATTCAGCAGTAAGAAGAATGTATATCAAAAATACATGTATAAAGGATATATATAATATGTATGCTGATGACCTTAGAAATCCAGACAATCCGAAAGAAGACGGATGTATGGTTCTTGGTAGATGGGTACACGATGATCATACAAATGAATATTACGTCTCATTGGAAGAGATTGTTAGACCTGGAGATGACGCAGTATTTCAGGAATATGAATTGAATTTTGGAGGAAAGATTAAATTAAGAGTGGCTGAGAAATTACGCAAATTGCGTAGAGACACTAATCTACAATATGATTTGACATGTTGGGTTCACTCCCATCCAGGATTAGGAGTCTTTTTCTCCAATTCTGACACAAGTGTACAGATGCAGCTTAAGCATCCATCACATCCTAATTTCTTGACCGCCATTGTTGTTGATATCCTTACTCCACAACAAGAATTAGGAATATTCACTTTTAAACATGATTCTTCTATTAATTCACGAAATGATTTAAAGAAAATGTATTCTTTAGAAGAATTGCACAAATGGGCTGTTGAAAGCGATAGAAATACCTATAAGGCAGAAGATTATTATAATGTCTTATCAAAAGCAGAATATGTTAGCGATAATTGTCAAGGTATCCAATTGAATAATGGGGCGATTATTGATATATCTTCCATTACAACAGAAGAAAATACAGGCTTAGTAGGTTGGATTCATGGATATAAGACACATAGTAGAGGAAAGAATGAATATGTAGTCAATACTGTGTCAAATGTTGAGAACAATACAGACAATGATTTATTAGGGTGTTTGATTGTTGGTACTCATTGTAGCATACCTTCAATAAGGAAAGCAATTACAGACTATTCACATAGAATCAAATTTGTTATATTCTACTCTATTAAGGATGAAACAATAACAACGATTCCTATGATAGATATGCAATTGAGCATGGATGAAAAGTATTATTCTGAAGAAAAATTAGAAGATTTAAAGATATGGACAAGACGAAAAAGATGATTTTCCGGGTACTGACGGTAATGGGACTTTTGTTCTCTACTGGAATACTTAAAGCACAGAATGTTGCAAAAATTCAATTCTGTGATAGGAAATATGAGTATGAAATTGGTAAGGATAGTATTACGCTATTCTTTAATATGCTTGACAAGTATGGAAATCGAGTTCAGGAACTAACTCCAGAACTGCTGGAGGAATACTTGGTGGTTAATGAGGATGGAAAAACTATTCCTCCTGTCCGTTCTGAAATTAAATATGTTAATTCAGGTCAAAGAATTCCTAGTGAATATACTTTTTCAGTCTTGGTTGATTTGAGTATTCCCCAAAGTGGTAAAGAACAAATCTACAACACTGTAGCCAGATTAATAGAAAGTGCACCTGATAGTTGTGTTTATCTCTCATTTTTTGGTGATAATGTTACTTCGAGCAGTGTAATAACAAAATCAAATTATAAAAATCAGAAGGAAAAATTCTCAATTCAATCTGAGAATAAATACTTTTATAGTGGTCTATATTCTAAATTATTAGAGTTTTCAGATAATTCAACAGCAAAAGATAGCCTGATAAAAGTTGAAAATGGTTATGTAAAGAATACGAGTATTGCAAACAAAGCTAAATTAAATACTGATAAGAATATTCTATTTGTTTTTACAGAAGGTCGTAAACGTCCATCTGATGAGGACTTGATTTTTAATGACGTAGTTGAATATCAAGGTGATTCATCACATGTTGTTCCTAAGGTAATAGCGTTGTATTATACAGAAGAAGGTGAAGAACCTAGCATAGAAAACACCTTGAAGGGTATATGTGCACCTAGAAAATTGAATGGCAATTTGATTTCAGAACGTGAAGGAAAATACATGCCATCCAATGATATGGTACAGGTTCTTAAGAACTTCGAAGAAGTTGTTAATGATGCTATGTATGACTTTTCTTTCAAATATAAAGTTGATGAATCACAGAACTATTCAAGAATAGTTAAGTATAGTGGTAAATGGAAATGTACTGACATCGGTAATGGTGAATTTTCTATTGGAACTGCAGAAAGATCATGGCCTATCAGAGAAGAAAAAGCAAGTGATGTAGCATTAAAGTATTTATATGCTTTGATTATTACTTTTGCTACCATTGCATTTTTCTTCGCAATAGCTAAAATTTTGATTCCATATATTCGTTCAAAGTCTTTTGCTGTAAAATATTATAAAAAGTATGTACCTGAAGCAAATGTTTCAAGACGCATATGTCACTATTGTAAACAAGACATCCAACCAGGACAATTTGTTGTTACAAAATGTAAACACATTATGCATGTTTTTTGTTGGCAGCAAAATGGATATAAATGTGCAGAATATGGTCAGAATTGTAAAACTGGCATCCAAAGCCACATAGAATGGAAAGAGCTATTTACACTCAACTCACTTAAAGATTGTTATCAAACAATATCAGGAATTGTTGCAGGTTTTATCAGTTGGATTCTTTATGAATTGTTTGGAAGAGGTTGCTTTAACGGATTGTCTGAAAGTATCGTAAATTTATTCTATAGTGAGAATACAGAAGCAACCACTCTATATTTAGACTGTGTAAATAAGACATCAGCATTCCTGACTATTGGTTTGTTGCTTGGATTCTTCCTTTCTTTTATCTTTAGATATAATGATGAGTATAAAAAGAAAGACCTGAAAGTTTGGGGCAAAATAGTTGGTTTGTCATTATTAACTGGTGTTATAGGAATGACGGCATTTGCTATAGGTGCAAACCTAATGTGTCTTATGTTAACTGCCCTAGGTACAACATTTATCCCATGGTATTGCTCGCTACCAGCATATTTACTCTTCTCAATTAGTGTTTCGCTTGCATTAACCATTAAATCCACAATTCCAGTTAAAAGTGCTTTGCTTGGAGGTTTGTGTTCAGCTTTGATTGGCTTCATCGTATTATATTGTTCAAGTAGAGCTAATAATACAAGTGGATGGATGAACATGTTGCTTGATTTCATTATATATGGTGGCGGTTTAGGGGCTTCTCTTGTAACTGTAAGAATGTTGGCAGAAAAGTATTTCCTAGTTATACAAAATGGAGTTAGAGCTGGTCAAAGAATTCCTATACATAAATGGATGAATGCTACAGGTGGAGGTAATAAGGTTTCTATTGGTATGACTGGTGAATGTGAAATTCAAATGAACTGGGAAAAGAGCAATAAGGTTGCAAAGGAACATGTCCAATTGTTTATTGATTATGACAAGCAATTGCCTATGTTAAAGCCATTAGCGACAGGAGTCATTTTCAATACACGAGCGGAATTACCGGTTGGAAGACCATCAGTTTTGTCAAATGGTGACAATTTTAAAATTGGTGACACCATATTCCTTTATCAAGAAACAGAATAATAACATATACAAAGCTAAAAAAATGAGAAAATTAATTGTTTTTGCAATCCTATTTGTAACTGTTGTTACTGGATATGCGCAGAGTGTTGATAATTTTGTTGTTGGTCCATACGAGGTTGATTATAAAGGAGAAGGAGATTTTAAATTCCGTCTTCGTAAAGGGGTTGACCTTTATGAATATTTTGGTTTGAAGAAGGATACTATAATCCAAAATACTTCGGAAGAATATCAGCCGGTAAAACATGGAATACAAATCAATGCTTTTATGAGTTTACCAAGATTCGCAATGAAAGGTAATTCTAATTCATTTGGGGTAAGCGGTAGTTGGAAACAACAAGTAGGTAAAATTACGTATTTGAATGCAGGTTTGTCATTAGCTTTTAGCTATGGTAAGTATAATTATGATGAAAACTGTAAACCATATTATAGAGAAGACGCCATGATTGAAGTTGGAGTTCCTCTCTCTATTGAATTTACAAGATTAGATAAGAAAAAAGCTTCGGTTTATGCAGGTATAGGAATGGTTCCAACATTTTATAGTACAATTAAAGCTGATGAAACAACAGCGGAAGGCATAGACCAAAAAGGTGAAAAAGATTCTGGATTTCTCATTTCTCCAAGAATTGATTTTGGTGGATATATTCCTTTAAATAATAAAATACTTCGTATTGGTATCTATGGAGAATATAAGATTAACTGTTCTGGAGATATCAACATTTACAAAGAGAGAATAAGTAGAGCATTTGTCGGTGCAAATGTTGGTCTTATTTTTTGATATTTAAAATAGATGCAAAAAAGAGAAACATACGAATGGGGAGATGGAGTGTATACACTCCTCTCCTGGTTCAAAAAAGAAAAAGTAAAGAATGCACGAGTTCTAGTCGCTGGAGCCGGTGCATTAGGTAACGAGGTGGTTAAAAATCTAGCGTTATTTGGTATTGGCCAAATATATGTTGTAGATTTTGATAGAATTGAAATTTCAAACCTTACACGTTCTGTTTTATTTAGAGAGGAAGATGCATACAACCATTCATACAAATCTGAGATAGTTGCAAAACGTGCGATGGAAATAAATCCACAGATTAAGGTAGTTCCTATCGTTGGTAATTTATTCTCTGAAATTGGTTTTGGTATATATAATTCTGTCGATGTTATAATTGGCTGTCTTGATAGCAGAATTGCCAGATATTTATTAAATAGATTGGCAATGAGAGCTGGTAAAACATGGATAGACGGAAGTATAGAAAATATGACTGGAGTGGTTAGAGTCTATACTCCTGGGATAAGCTGCTATGAATGCGGTCTATCTAGAGAAGAATTCAACAATATTATGCTGAGAACAGGATGTGCAGATGTTGTTAGAATGCAAGGTAATGCTGGACGTGTGGCAACTACTCCAATAAGTGCTTCAATTATAGGTGCTATGCAAGTACAAGAAGCAATGAAGATTATTCATCTGTCAGAAGACGAACCTGTCCCATTTAAGACTCTTCAAGGAAAAATGTTAAGATATGAAGGGTTGACCAATTCGGTGAATACATATAAATATGCATCATGGAAATCCACATGTCCTGCTCACGAAAGATGGGACAATATAATTAAGGTTGACTTACTTTCTGCAGAAAATTCTGTCTGTGAGGTTCTTTCTATTTTAAAAGAAGTTCTTAATGTTAATGCAGTTGAAATTAACATGAGAAACAATAAATTTATTGATAAAATAATATCAGATAAACCTGAGAAAGAATTTCCTATTCAATTGCCAGAATCAAAACTCGATAATTACATAACCAATAACGAAGAGTTAAGAAAACTTAGTTATAAAACGTTATTTCATAAATGTTTTATTGAAAATATAGACGAATATTTCCCATATCAGGAAATGTCACTTAAAG
>JAEIGA010004839.1_pt1 | contig 20718 bp, 12 predicted proteins | sample 9270691 | NCBI WGS metagenome assembly JAEIGA01 (sample SAMN17057246, study PRJNA624740) | gut metagenome | biome: biome; isolation source: fecal sample | host: Bos grunniens | place: China: Xizang | collected 2019 | reverse complement strand
TGGGAGAGGGTGGAAAATTATTTGATTTTTACTATTAAAGCTGATAGGTTTTTACGAAATATGGTGAGAGCCATAGTTGGAACATTGATTGAGGTTGGGAAAGGTGCAATTACAATTGAAGAGTTTAGGAAAATCATAGAGTCAAAAAATCGGTGTGCTGCCGGAATGTCTGTACCTGCTAAAGGGTTGTTTTTTGTAGAAGCGGAGTATTGATAGTGTTGGGTTTGTGTTTAATATGTTTCCCTTTTCTTTAGAAGTGATTTGTAGAATTTAATAAGGATTCGCTTGAAGTATTTTAACGCCAATTAATTGAAAATCGTAAACATATAGCCTTATGCTCTTCTTTTATGGGGGGTATTCGCTAATTTTACATTATTTTACAACTTTGTTTTTATGATTGGCATTGCATAATATGAAGGACCATAGTAAATGTCTCATATAGGGTGTTTTTTTTTTGATTATTAAAATACTCTCTGAAATATGAAAATCGTAATTTATAAAACTTTTCTATTGTTAAAGATTTAAATTATACTTGGTTTTTATCCAATTATATTCTTATCTTTGCAGTATGAAGGGTGATAGAATTTTTTGGGGTTTGGTTTTACTGCTTATATTTTCTTTTCGAACAATCATAGGTTGTTTTTTTTATAACCATCAAGAAAAGGAGAATATGGGAAGTGAGGGTGTTTTTTGTGTAAATCCTTATCATTTCCATTCTCAAGAATCTTGCCATGAAAATTGTTTTGCTTGTTCATTAGCAACCTTGAAGCATTCTCTTTATTCTTTACGTACACCTTCAAAATCGTTAAAAAGTATAAGACCTTTTTGTATCTCTTCAAAAGTTGTTGACGATTGCTTATGTGCGGAGTGTTTGTCGGCTCCTAAATCATCTTTTTGTTGTTTGAATTTTTATCAATCTGAATTTGTTAATTCTCAAGGATTAAGGGCCCCACCTTTAGGTTGATTTTAATAATGTTTTTTTACTATAGCTGATACCTGATAATAGTAGAATTATTGCCCAATTCTAGGCTATAGAATGCAATTTGTTAGATTAAAATAGTGTTTTGCCCATGTGGCTATAAAATTGAGAATTAAAGTCTAATCATAATGAAACGATATATTTTTAGTGTTGGTTTGATAGTATCAACAATGCTTCTATTTTCTTGTAAAGAGGTTAATCATCATGCAGATTCTGAGCACCATCACGATGAACATAAAGAACACGAAGGGCTGGTGATATTCTCTGACCATCAAGCACATCATATAGGATTACAAGTAGATACTGTCCGATTAAGTACATTTTCTAATGTTATAAAAGTGAGTGGAGAAGTTCAGTCAACAAGAGAAGGTGAGCAAACAGTTGTTTCTCCCGTCAGTGGTGTTGTAACGTTTAGAGGGAAAAAATTGACTGAAGGTATGTCTCTAAGTAAGGGTGAGACAATGATGTCTATTTCTTCAAAAAAATTGCAAGATGGAGATATTGGAGTAAGGCTTTCTGCGGTATATGAAGCTGCTAAAAAGGAGTATGAGAGAGCTTCTGAATTGATGAAAGATAATATCATATCACAAAAACATTTTGATAAGGCTAAATTAGAATATTTACATGCCAAAAGCGCTTACGATGCCTATTTTGAAAACTCTTCCGAGTATGGAGTTAATGTTTCAAGTTCCATCTCCGGTTATCTGAAATCGCTTTTAGTAAAGCAAGGCGAGTTTGTTTCCGTTGGGGATCCTATTGCTATTATAACGCAAAATAAGCGAGTTCAATTGTATGTTGAAGTGCCTGAGAAATATGCAAAGGAGTTGCCTAAAATTAAAAGTGCCAATTTTAAAATCGCATACGAAGATACGTTGTATAAGTTGTCTGAATTATCCGGACGATTACTCTCTTATGGTAAAAGCACCAATAAGGGGTCGTTTATGCTGCCTGTGATCTTTGAATTTGATAACGTTTGTGATGTCTTACCGGGAAGTTTTGCCGATGTATATTTGTTAACACGTGCAGAAAATAATGTAATGACGCTTCCTATCTCATCTTTGTTAGAGGAACAAGGACTCTATTTTGTTTATGTTCAGACGCAACCTGAGCATTATCAAAAAAGAGAAGTAAAGTTGGGTCAAAATGATGGTGATAGAGTTGTTGTACATTCCGGTTTATCTGCAGGAGAGATGGTTGTTACAAATGGAGCACGACACATTAAGATTGCAGAAGCATCATCTATTATACCAGAAGGACACAATCATAATCACTAGAAAAGGAGGATGAATTATGTTGAATAAGATTATTAAATTTTCTTTAGATAATCGACTTTTTATTCTGTTTGCCTCTCTATTCTTGGTTGTTTATGGAGTTAAAAGTACGATGGAAATGGATGTGGATGTCTTCCCAGATTTAAATGCCCCTACAGTTGTAATTTTGACAGAATCGAATGATTTAGCTGCAGAAGAGGTGGAGCGTTTGGTAACTTTCCCGATTGAAACAGCCATGAATGGTGCTTCTAATGTTCGTCGAGTTCGTTCTTCATCTACTAATGGTTTTTCTGTTGTATGGGTAGAATTTGATTGGGAAATGGATGTAAATATTGCCCGTCAAATTGTAACTGAAAAGTTGCAAGTAGTGAGTAATGAATTGCCGGATAATGTCGGTGTTCCGGTCTTGGCTCCTCAATCCTCAATTTTAGGTGAGATGATGATTATCGGACTTACCTCAGATTCTACATCTTTAAGAGAGTTACGCACCATAGCCGACTGGGAGATTCGTCCGCGGATATTGGCTTTAGATGGAGTTTCTCAAGTTGCTGTTATTGGTGGTGAGGTGAAGGAGTATCAGATTCTTTTACACTTAGGACGAATGAGTAGGTATGGAGTTAGGTTAGATGAAGTATTGGCATCAGTTGAGCAGATGAATTTAAATGCATCCGGAGGTATTTTGTATGAGTATGGGAATGAATACATTATACGAGGAATTGTTTCAACAAATGATATTGATGCTATTGGGAAAAACCTAGTAAAGATGGTAAATTCTTCACCGTTATTATTGGAAGATATTGCAGAAATCAAAATAGGAGATAAGTTCCCTAAAACAGGCGTTGCATCCTATTCGTCCCATGATGCCGTTTTATTGACCGTAACCAGACAACCCAATTCAAATGCCATTCAAGTAACAGAAGAGATTGACAAATTGCTACAGTCGGTTCAAACACAATTCCCTTCGGATGTTAATGTGGCTACAGATATATTCAGGCAATCAGATTTTATCGAAAACTCCGTAAACAATGTAAAAAACTCGTTGTTGGAAGGTGCATTTTTTGTGGTTTTAATTTTGGTTCTATTTTTGATGAATACTAGAGCCACAATTATTTCAGTGATTACAATACCAATCTCGGTTCTTGTTGCCATTTTGATTATGAGATGGATGGGATTGACTATAAATACAATGAGTTTAGGAGGTATTGCAATCGCAGTAGGAGCATTGGTTGATGATGCGATTGTGGATGTCGAAAATATTTTCAAACGTCTTAAAGACAATAGTCTTAAACCAAAATCGGAACAATTATCGGTTTTAAAGATTGTGTTTGATGCATCAAGAGAGGTGAGGAAACCGATATTAAATTCGACTCTGATCATTGTTGCGAGTTTTTTACCTCTATTCTTTTTATCAGGTATGGAGGGACGAATGCTTGTTCCATTAGGCATTTCTTTTGTTATTTCTCTATTAGCTTCAACACTTATAGCTTTAACATTAACTCCGGTTCTTTGCAGTTACTTATTGTCTATGGATTTCACAACGGTGCGTAATCCCCAATGGTTAGTTAAGTTGAAAGATAGTTATCAAAAGATGTTGGAGTGGACTCTAAGTCATGCTAAAGTGACATTTGGAGTAGTTGTAACTACATTCTTTCTGGCACTATTCTTTTTATTAACCTTTGATAGAGACTTCTTACCACCATTTAATGAAGGTTCATTTACTGTTAATTTAGGTGTTAAACCAGGAATTTCATTAGAAGAATCAGATAAAATTGGCCGTCAAGCCGAGGAGTTGTTAATGCAAATTCCGGAAGTTACCTGCGTTGGGAGGAAAACTGGACGGGCAGAATTAGATGAACATGCTTTAGGTATAAATATGTCTGAATTAGAAGTACCTTATCGTTTAGAAAATCGTTCAAAGGCTGAGGTAATAGCTGATGTCAGACATAAATTATCTCATCTTTCCGGAGTGGCTATTGAGGTGGGGTCTCCTATTTCTCATCGTATTGATGCTATGTTATCAGGAACAAGAGCCAATATTGCGGTAAAAATTTTTGGTGATGATTTGAATACATTGTATCGAATTGCTAATGATATAAAAGCTAAAATTGAAGGTGTTGAGGGAATTGCTGATTTGAGTGTTGAACAACAAGTAGAACGACCACAACTTCAGATTGAGCCTAAACGTGATATTTTGGCAAGGTATGGAATTACTTTACCTCAATTTAGGGAGATGGTAGAGGTTTTATTAGCAGGTAAAGTTGTTTCTCAAGTTTATGAAGGAAATAATAAGTTTGACTTGGTAGTAAGAGCTGATGAGTCGTACCGATCTTCTGCCGAAGTAATTGGAAATATGCTTGTTGATGCAGGTGGTTCTAAGATTCCTTTCTCAAATATTGCAACAATCACCTCTAAGTCGGGTCCTAACTCTATCACACGAGAGTCTGTTTCTCGAAAAGTAGTTGTCTCTGCCAATGTTGCAAACAGGGGGTTGAGTGGTGTGGTAAATGATATTAGAGAAACAATTGAAGATTCGGTTCACTTGCCTGAAGGTTATTATGTGCAGTATGGAGGACAGTTTGAAAGTGAAGAGAGAGCGTCTCAAACAATCATTTTGATATCAATCATTTCCATCTTGATTATTTTTATTCTGCTATATAGTCAGTTCTCTCGTGTCGATTTATCAATGGTTGTCCTACTTAATTTGCCGTTAGCATTGATAGGAGGCGTTGTTGCAATATTTATGACAGGTGGCGTTTTGAATATTCCGGCTATTATTGGTTTTATATCGTTGTTTGGTATTGCAACCCGTAATGGTATGCTGTTAGTAGATCGTTATGAGACGTTGAGGCTGACGAATATGCCTTTAGAGCAAGTAGTGATACAAGGATCAAAAGATCGTTTAAATCCTATTTTAATGACTGCATTGACTTCCGGGTTAGCTCTTTTACCGTTGGTTTTTAATGGAGACTTGCCGGGTAATGAAATCCAAAGTCCTTTGGCAAAAGTGATTTTAGGAGGATTGTTTACATCTACTTTTTTTAATGGATTTATTGTTCCTATTTCATACTTATGGGTAACCAATAAATTTTTAAAATCTAATTCAAAGTAAAATTTAGAAACCATTATAAAAGATGAAAAAACTAAGTTATAGTTTATTTGTTTTGCTACTGATTTTCAGTTTTATTAAAACTGAAGCCCAATCTTATACAGATTTATATTCATCTATCGAATCAAATAATTATCAGTTGAATATTCTTCGACAGGAACTTGTTTCCTCTTCATTGAATAATATGAGTTCTATCAATTTATCTGATCCTCAAGTGGGATTAGGTTATATGTGGGGAGACGAAATAACACCGACAGATAAGAGAACGTTGAGTGTTACTCAAGAATTTGATTTGACAACTGTTTTTGGTGTAAAAAAAAGATTAGCGAGGAGTGTGAATTCTGCTTCCGAAGCACTCTATAGTGTAGAACGACAAAAACTCTTTGAGGAGTTCTCACAAAAGGCTATTAAGTGGCGATATCTTACAAAACAACTTGACAAACGTTATGTAACGGCTAATCTTTTGGAACAACTATTTGATTCTTATCAAAAACGTTTAGAATCAGGAGAGTTAAGTCGACTCGATTTTAATAAAATACAATTTTCTATAGCCGAATTTAGTACTCAAATCAAACTCTTAGAACTAGAACGAGAGAATTTATTTAGGCAGTTAACCTACTCAAATGGAGGAATTTCACTTGATACTATGCTACTACAATATGATTTAAGAAGTTTACCGAATAATTTTGCTCAATGGTTTGATTCTGTTATTGTGTACATTCCGGAAATGCATTATTATTTGCAGAACAAAGAAGTAAGTAAAAATAGTGAAAAATTGGCTCGTCTCTCATGGTTGCCACAGATTAGTGCAGGTTATCAGTCTGAGATTTCTAATGTCGAAGCAATGAGAGGAGGAGCTTTAGGAGTTTCATTGCCGTTATGGTCTAATAAAAATAAGGTTAAATCACAAGAAGCCGAAGCAAAGGTTGCAGATTTGAAATATGAAGAAGCGATGAACAGATTGAAAAATGAGTATTCTATGAAGTTTGATCAAATTTTAGTTATGCAAAACCTTCTGTCGGAATATCTAAATGCGATGTCTTCATTTTCCGTTTTAGAATTAGAGTCTAAAGCTTATCAATTTGGAGCTATGTCGGCATTAGATTATTTAGAGAGTATGATTGATTATATTTCACTTTATGACAAAGTGTTAGAGATCGAATATTTAATTCAAATCGAAAAAATCTCTTTCGTGATTTTAGAAAATAGATGAGCGCAATTATAAAATATTAAACAACTTCATACAAAAAAATAAAGATTTTCACAATTATCTTGAAAATACCTTTGTATATTTGTGGCTATGAAGAAGATTGAAATGGTTGACTTAAAATGTCAGTACCTAAATATAAAAAGCGAAGTAGATGCAGCAATTCAAGAAGTTCTTGACTCGGCTGTATTTGTCAAGGGAGGCAAAGTAGATGTTTTCAGGCAGCACTTTGCGGATTATTTGCAGGTAAAGCATGTAATTCCGGTTGCCAACGGAACAGATGCTTTGATGATTTCATTGATGGCGTTGGATTTAAAACCCGGAGATGAGGTGATAGCTCCTTCATTTACTTTTGTTGCAACGGCAGAAGTAGTAGCCTTGTTAGGTTTGAAATTGGTCTTGGTGGATGTTGATTCGGACACATTTTGTATATCATTGCAAGATATCGAAAAAGCCATTACTGAGAATACCAAGGTAATTATTCCTGTTCATTTATTTGGGCAAAATGCTGATATGGAGTCCATTTTACGTCTGGCAAGAGAGCATAATATATATGTTGTGGAAGATGCATGTCAATCCATTGGGTCTTATTATACCTTTTCAAATGGAGAAAAGTATCATTCCGGATGTATAGGAGATATTGGTTGTACCTCGTTTTTTCCTTCTAAAAACTTAGGTTGTTATGGAGATGGGGGAGCAATATTTACTAATAATGACGAGTTGGCAGAGAAGATGCATAGCATTGCAAATCACGGTATGAAAACACGTTATCACTATGAGCGAGTGGGAGTAAATTCTAGATTAGATACTATACAAGCCGCAATTTTAGATGTTAAATTGTCTCATTTGGATGGTTATATCTCTTCGCGTGTGGCAGCCAGCAGATATTATCATGAACATTTGAAGGAGATAGATTGGTTGCGATTGCCGATTGTAGGAGCACAAACGACTCATTCGTATCATCAATTTACAGTCATTGTAGATAATTATAATCGAAATGATCTTCAAGCTTATCTTAAAGAGAGAGCTATTCCAACAATGGTTTATTATCCAAAGCCTTTGCATCTTCAAGATGCATATCGGACAGAGGAGTGCAAAGAGTTACCGGTGTCTGAATTTTTATCAGAAAAGGTGTTGTCTTTACCGATGCATACTGAGTTGGATGAAGAGCAGTTGGCATACATTGTAGAAACAATTAAATCATTTTCGGCATCTATAAATCAATAACCATGGACTATTTTTTGCATGAAACTTCAATTGTTGATAAGGATTGTCAAATAGGTAAGGGAACAAAAATTTGGCATTTTTCGCATATTATGTCCGGTTCTCAAATTGGAGAGGGATGTAATATTGGTCAAAATGTCGTGATATCTCCTAAGGTGACAATTGGGAACAATGTTAAAATTCAAAACAATGTTTCAGTTTATACAGGTGTTCAATGTGAGGATGATGTTTTTTTAGGACCATCGGTTGTTTTTACGAACGTCATCAATCCTCGAAGTTTTATATCCCGAAAGGAGAGTTTTTTGCCTACAATCATTCGTAGAGGAGCATCAATAGGGGCTAATGCAACAATAGTTTGTGGAAATACTATAGGAGAGTATGCATTAGTAGGAGCAGGCTCTGTTGTGACAAAAGATGTATTACCTTATGCATTAGTTGTGGGAAATCCTGCAAAGCAAGTAGGTTGGGTTTGTCGTTGTGGATGTCGTTTAGAGAAAGATGAGTTGAAGAAAAAAATGGTGTGTAAGGAATGTAGTCAGGAGTATGAATTGGAAGATAATAGTTTAATTTCTAAATAGGTTTAAGATGAATAAGATAAGGTTTGCAGTTGTTGGTCAGGGACATATTGGTAAACGACATGCCGAGATGATTCGTCGAAATGAGTGGGCAGAGTTGGTTGCGGTTTGCGATGTGTTGCCCCAAGAAGAGGTTGGTTTATATGATTTAGAGGTTCCCTATTTCAGGTCGATAGAAGAACTTTTGAGTGCTGGCTTGGGATTAGATGTAGTGAATATCTGTACGCCAAACTATTTTCATGCAGAATATGCATTGTTGTGTCTAAATCATAACCTACATGTTGTATTAGAAAAACCCATAGCCTTGCGTCGTTCGGATGCAGAACAGATAGTTTTTAAATCGTTACAAGTTTCTAAACATGTCTTTTGCGTAATGCAAAACCGCTATTCGCCACCATCTGTATGGTTGAAACAAGTGATAGATGAGAAATTGTTGGGCGATATTTATATGGTTCAGTTAAATTGTTTTTGGAACAGAGATGCACGTTACTACAAACCCGGTAATTGGCATGGCGATGGGAAATTAGATGGAGGTACGTTATTTACTCAATTTTCTCATTTCATTGATATTATGTATTGGTTGTTTGGTGATATTACCAATATTAAAGGAAATTTCCATGATTTTAATCATCAGCAATTAACCGATTTTGAAGATAGCGGAGTTGTTACTTTTGATTTTATTAATGGCGGGATGGGAAGTTTAAACTATTCTACGTCTGTATGGGATACAAATTTAGAGAGTAGTATCACGATTGTTGGTGAAAATGGTACAATAAAGGTGGCAGGACAATATATGAATGAAGTTGTCTATTGTCATGTTAAAGGGTATGAAATGCCGGTTTTAGCACCAAGTAATCCGCCTAATGACTATGGAGCATATAAAGGGTCTGCTCAAAACCATCATTATGTAATTCAAAATGTGGTTGAAAAGTTGAATAAGGGGGGCGAGATAACTACGAATGTTTTAGAAGGACTTAAAGTCATTGATATTATTGAACGTATTTATCAAGTTCGCGATAAACAATGGAAAAAAAATAAAATTTAATATTTCTTTAAGAATAGAGAATTTTGAATTTCTTTTGAAAAAAAAGACTTAAATAGTTTATTATTTTTACTATTTTATTAACTTTGCAACGCTTTTAGAAATTGTCCCATGGTGTAATGGTAGCACATCAGTTTCTGGCACTGCTTGTTCGGGTTCGAGTCCTGATGGGACAACAAAGTTGAGGTTGTGTAATTATTGATTACGCAACCTTTTTCTTTTTGTTAACTCGTTTCTTTTGTTTTTATGATTATATAGAATTTAAATCTATTTTTATATACTGAGAATAGTATCTAATTTCATAATTTTTGGGCGAAAACGACATTTATTTTTTTTATTGCTTAAAAAATCCTATTGTTTGCTTAATTATTCCTATTTATTGCCTATTTATTTCTATTTCTTTGTACCAATTAAAATTGAGTAGATATTTTTATAATATAATTTAGATTCAATTAAGATTAAAGAGACGTTTATTAATCGAAGTAGATAATACTATTCGTTACCATTAACCTTAATCTAATTACCAGTTAAACCCTATTACACAAAGAATTATCATGTTCTTGATCCTTACAAGGTCTTTTCTGAATATAAAAGAGAGGACCTTGCTTTTTTTATATAGGAATGACATTGGTATATTCTTTTTTTTGCGATTAATTACTATAGGTCAGTTCTGTAAATTCAAATAGTTCCGAAAAGTTTATTACTCTGTAATTTATACGTTTAAATTATAAATGGTGAATTTATAGAATATACCCTTATTTTATCTAGTTGCAAAATATTTCCAATTGATTGCAAAATATTTCCTATTGTAATTTTCTATTTTACACTTTATTTGCAATGTCAAGAGAGACAGATTTTAGATTAAGAGTAATTCTAGATTTATATATATATATATACTATTCATTGATTTTATAATTTAAGTTCATTGCAAATCAAACTAACCTGTTATTACACGAATTGTTATCATGTTCTTGATTTTAATAAAACTTCTTCTTGAGTATTTCGGGAGGAAGTTTTTTTTTGATTATTTAGTTTTTTTTATTTAATACAATGAATAAAATTGAATTTTGATTATTTATGATTTATTTACTATACGTGTTATAGATTGTTATTGAATAAGTTTTTTTTTTTTTTGAAAGTTGTATTATAAAACTTTGATTAATAGTGTGTTATATTGATGATAAATTTTTCTAATTATTTGATAAATAAATCCTATTCTACTTATATATTTTATTATTTCTTTGCAATGTCGAGAGAGACGAATTGCTTTGCATAAATGATTATAGATTATTATATATACTATTCGTTGATTTTTATAGTAAAGTTCATTGCTTATTTTACAAAACCATTATTACACATTTGTTATCATGTTCTTGATCCTAATAAAACTTCTTCTTAAACTATATGAGAGGAAGTTTTATTGTTTTTAATATTAGGATAAAGTTAGTTGTATTTCAGTATATTTTAATTATACAATACTATTTATGTGTAGTAATTTATTCTCGTATGAATATATAATGTAATAGAATAAAGTTTTAATTTTATTTTTTTATCTTTATTATAATAACTTTTTTTTCGATGGAATCGCACTTTTTTCTGTTATGAAAAAAATATCCAATTAAATGAAAGATATGTCCAATTCTAAGTAGAAAAAAAGTTGTTGTTTTGCAATGTCGAGAGAGACAAAGAGAATATTGAAAATGATAATTATATAAGATATACTATTCATTGATTTGAAATATTTGTAGTTCATTGTAAAAAAAAAGGCCTATTGCTTTATTCATTGGTTTTAGTATTTTCAATAGGCAAAACCAAAAAAAACATTCATTACACTTACTTACATGTTCTAGATCCTAGCAGGTTTGCCTCCCAGTGATGGGCGGAACCTGGGGTGATCTAGATTTTTTTTGTAAAAAAAACTTGTTTTTTATTAAAAAATTGTATATTTACGCCCGAAAGTGAGAAGTAAAATAACTAGATTAAGGTGTAATGGATTTATTTATTCGATTGAAATATAGGTTGTTGTGCATATTTTTGTTTCTCTATACACTAAATATGCAAACATATTCAGATAATGTTTCTATCCGACTAAATCCTTCGGATACTTATCAGACTATAGAAGGAATAGGAGGTGGTATTGTTTACTATTTAGATTGGGTTACCACACACAAGAACAAAGAAATCGTTTACGATACTATTTTTTCTGGGTTAGGGATTTCCGGCTTGAGAATTGCCAATTGGGCACAGGAAGATTCTGCTGATTTTAGACATGAGAAAGAAATTATGGCTGAAGCTCGCAAGCGTTTAGGTAAAAAGTTCTTCACTCTTATGTCATGTTGGTCTGCACCTGCGAATTTAAAGGCTAATGGAGCTCTTAGCGGGACTTCATCCGGGAATGTTAAAGCATCCTTGAAAAAAGTAAATGGAAGATTTGTTTATGATGAATATGGAAAGTGGTGGAGACGTTCGATAGAGAGGTATCATGAAGTTGGTATCTACCCTGATTATGTCAGCATTCAGAACGAGCCTGATATGGATGCTACTTATGAAGCAACACTTTTTAATCCCACTGAAAGTTGGGATGTTGCTTCTTATGGTGCTGCATTATTGGCAGTAGCCAATAATTTTAATGGATTATCTCCGGCACCTAAATTAGTCGGACCCGAAGTAATGGGTATTGGTTGGCAACAAACTCAAAAGTATGTTTGGGAGTTGGACCAAAATTTGTTAGGAGGATATTGTTTTCATTATTATCATAGTGGATTGAACGATCACGATGCGTTAGAGTTGAGATATAGTTATCCGGATGATTTTACGGATGCAATGAAAGGTCTTTTTTCCGACTATGGTTATAAGAAACCGATGTTTATGACGGAAAACAGTTCTTTAAGAGATCGTCAAACTAATGACCCTATCTATATGGCTTGGTTTATGTCAAAAGCATTTAATGATAATAGGGTTGCGTCATATCTTCATTGGAATTTGTTATGGGGTAATGAGGGTGATGGATGTATAAATTTGGATTTTGATGAACAAGGATATAATTCAGAGTCGGGTTATGTAATTCAAGGTGATTATCATGCTCTAAGACATTATTCTAAGTATGTACAGAGAGGTTGGAAAGTATTTAATTCGTCATCGTCAAATTGGGATATTTTGTCAACGGCGTTTAAATCACCTAATGAAGATGCGTATACGATAGTAATTGTAAATAAGGGTCAAAAATGGCATAATGTATCTCATAATCTCTCTTTAACCGGATATCAAATAGAGGTTGTACAATCTATTCCGGCTTCGGGTGTATGGAGTGAAGCTATAACCGATTTTGACAATGGTTTGAATGTTGCTCCAAATTCGATAGTAACAATAGCTTACCGAAAGAATTCAACTATTTGTATTTGGGGCGATAATCAGAACGGAAATTGGAATGAGGCAGATAAGTGGCGTGATGGTCGTATTCCTTCCGAGTGGGATTATGTTCAAATTTTGTCGGGTGCTTGTTCTTCTTCAGACTTGTTTCAGACGGCTGAAATTCTTGTAAAAGACAGTGGTGAATTGTCTTTAGATGACATATCTGTAGCGAATGATTTGAAAATTCAAAATGGTAAATTGTCTCATAAAAATGGAGTTTCAAATATCTCTTTAAGAGGTTCGCTAACAATGATTGATACCGCTACTATCGAAGTGAACGAAGATTCATATTCATTATTGCTTTCCGGCGAATTTAAGGGAAATGCATCTGTAATCAAGACGGGAAATGGTAAGTTGTTTATAGAGAGTTCTTTAGATAGTTTTTCTGGTGATTGGAGAGTTCAAAAAGGTGTTTTGGAGAATATTAAGAGTAATAATTTTGCCTATCGTCCGATTTTTGTATCTGAGGGTGCACATCTTTCAATAATGTACGATGATTCTGTACAGTATGTTGAATTGGAGCGCGGAGGTACAATTCGTCTTAACGCCGATTTGCGTGTGCGTGAAGCTATTATTGGTGATTCGATTTTAGATAATGGAACTTATACAGCGGATGATTTCCAAGGACTTTTGGAAGGAGATGGTAAATTGATTGTTTATTATCCTTATCCTTCTATTGATAAATGGGGGGATGGCGCAATTTCTCAAACGGTTTCAGAAGGTGGAAAAATTATTCCTGTCTTCTACTCTTATTATAATGCAAATGATGTACATGTCGAGTGGAAGCCTTATCAACCGCAAGGGATAGATGTAGAATTTAATGAGAGTGTGTATGATTCTTATGTCTCAATTTCCGGAAGTTTGGAAGAAGAGGGGACATTCAATTATGTAGTGTATGCTGCAGGTTATAGAGATAGTGTCGCAACTGCATCAGGATATGTTGCAACGCCTGGTTCACCTGTTGGAATTGAACTAACTGATAGTGGATTGAATTCGAATTTGGATATAACAATCTCTGTTGAAAATCAACAATGTGTTGCAGAGTTTTCTCGACCATTTAATGAGGAGATTGGTTACACTATTAGTGATATGCAGGGTAGAGTAATATATGAAGGAACGCTTTTACCTTCAGGAGAAAAATCCATCCTTTTAGATTATTACCCTCAGGCAAAAGGCGTTTATTTGTTCTCTTGGATTAATTCTAATTCTTCATCCATTATTCGATTTATTGTAGATTGAAAGTTTTAATATTTAATTAAACAGTTATATTCATAATGGCTATGTCTATTTTTGGCATAGCCTTTTTTAAATTGTAGGGAAAAAGTTCTTTTTATAAAAATTACTCTAACTAAATTAAGGTAAGTTTTGTAAAATAGGCCGAGATGATTTCAAAAATATTCGAAATAGATTATTACAAATAAAAAAACGGGAATTGTAATTAATAGAAGTTACCTTAAGAATCTTCAATTGTTTTATTTATAAGACCGGTGTAAGTATAGAGAAGAATCAAAAAAGGTCTGAATTATATTTCTGTGAAATTTAAATCAGTGTCCTATATTTTCCTATTAAATTTCGTCTGTTTTCTTAAAATAACTTATCTTTGTAGTGAGTTAATAAAATTAAAAGAGTTTGTTGATAAAGTTTTTATTTTTACCTATGATTGTGTAGGCAGTCATTTATAGAGTGTGAAAGTAGATACATCGGAATTAATGTTAATATAGATGAAAGCATACCAAACGTTGTTGTTTTTAATATCTGTTCTGCTGATATTAGTGGGATTGTGTTTTATATATCCGGAAGAATTATCCATAGGAGGTTTTAGTTTTCGTTACCCAACTTTAGAGCAAGCATTAAGCAAGTCTAATCGAGATAAAGAGTCTGCAGAAGATAAACTAAGAATTGCGGAAGAAGAGTTGCAGATGAAAATTGACTCTATGGTTAGAGACTCTTTAGATAAGGTGTTTGCTGAATTGCATGCAGACTCTTTGAATTATGTTGATTCCTTGAATGCATACCATAAAATGTTATTCAATGGTTCTGTGAGAATTTCTTTTCCTAATAATGACATTTCAAAGATTTTCCCATTCTTTGAAACTTTGGAACGTTGTGCAAGAGGGAAAGAGTTAGTAAGAATTTTGCATTATGGAGATTCTCAGATTGAGGCAGATCGTATTTCAAGTTACATCAGACAACAATTACAACAAAAGTTTGGAGGTTATGGTCCTGGTATGGCTCCTGCTATCCAACCTATACCATCTATGTCTGTATCTCAGTTTGCATCTGATAGTCTTCCAAGATACATCGCAGATGGAACTATGCGTCAGAAGTTGTCTCATAACAGATATGGTGTTTTGGCTCAGATGGCTCAATTGGATGGATCAGTAACATTGAACTACTCGGCACGAAATTGGAAGAAAACGCAACCTCGCACCAAACAATTCTCTCAAATCAGGTTATTAGTTGGAAAAACATCTGATGATTTTTCAGCGACATTAAAAGTTGAAGGTATAAAAGATTCGATTCAATATGTTTATGATCCGTCAAAAGAGGTAAATGTATTAAAATGGCAATTAGATAGTGCAATTTCAAATTTCAAATTGACTTTATCAGGAAAGGCAGAGATATATGGAGTTGCAATAGATGGACGAAGCGGAGTTGCCGTAGATAATATTCCATTGCGAGGAAGTTCAGGAACATTCTTTCATAGAATATCTCCAACATTATTAGCGAAATCGATGGATGCACTTAATGTTCGTATGATATTGTTAGAGTTTGGAGGAAATGCCACACCTTATGTTACAAGTGATGAGAGTGTTGAAGATTATAAGCAAATGATTGCCCGTCAAATCAAATACTTAAAAACACATTACCCCAAAGCTCAAATATTATTAATAGGTCCGGCAGATATGTCGATGAAGATTGCCGGAGAGTTACAAACCTATCCCTTTTTGGAGGAGATTGTTTCAGCGATGGAAGAAGCGGCTTTAGAGAATGGAGCTTACTTTTGGAATATGTATCAAGTGATGGGAGGAAGAAATTCCATGGTTAAGTGGGTTGAACACCAACCAGCGTGGGCAGCTTCGGATTATATTCATTTTACTGAAACAGGTGCAAATAAGATTGCAGGTTACTTTGTGCAATCCTTTATGAATTATTACGATTACTATCAATTTTTGAAAAGAAATAAAGAGTGGAGTGGGGTTGAATAAGATGAGAAAGTTGCTTTTATTTATTTTATTATTCTTAGGATTTGGACGTATCAATGCTACACAAGATACGGCTGAGATAATTAATGAAAAAATGTATGGTTTTATTGCAGATTCATTAAATGAAATGGTATTTCTTGGCAGTAATCCTGATTATAGGTGTCAATTTTATGATAAAATTGATTCATTTCGTGCAAGTGGTAAAGGTCGAATTAATATTCTTCATATCGGAGGCTCGCATGTTCAGGCTGATGTTTTTTCGCATAAAGTACGCACTAGGATAGACTCTTTGAACGGAGAGTTTAAACCCGCAAGAGGAATACTTTTTCCATACAGTGTAGCCAAAACAAATAATCCCAAAAACTACAAAGTAACATACAAAGGAGAGTGGCGCTCTGCTCGAAATGTAAAAAGAGATCGAGATGCAATTTTAGGTCTGACAGGGATGGCTGTCTTTACTTCAGACTCGATAGCAGAGATTTCGATAAAATTAAATCCTAGTGATTCTATAAAACGATGGTCATTCACACGATTGAAAGTTTTAGGCTATGCAGACAACCCCAAAGTTGTCCCGATGTTATATATGGATAATTCCTCCTATCTTCGTCCTGTTTTTGATTCCATTGAGTCAACGTACACCTACCAACTTGCTACTCAATTAGATTCGTTCAAATTAATTATAATCCAAACTGATACAGTCAATCATCGATTTACCTTGAATGGATTTATCTTAGAAAATGATGAGCCGGGTATTGTTTATCATTCGATAGGAGTAAATGGAGCATCAGTACCCTCATATTTGTCGTGTCCTAATTTTGAGAGAGATTTAAATTTGATTTCTCCAGATATGGTTGTTTTTGCGATTGGAATAAATGATGCAGTACCTCAAAACTTTTCAAAGAACAATTTTATAGCGAATTATGATTCTTTGATATCTAAATTTAGGAAAATATCTCCAGATTGTTTCTTTGTTTTTGTCACAAATAATGATTCGTATCGAAAAATCAAAAGGAGGTATCGTCGCACCCGTTATCAATTGAATTGCAATGGAGTGTTAGCACGAGAAGCATTTATAACATTAGCAGAAAAACATGATGCTTCATTGTGGGATTTATTTTCTGTAATGGGCGGTTTAGATTCTGTGAAACTTTGGGAAGAACAAGGCTTAGCCCAAAAGGATAAAGTACATTTTACTAAGAAAGGGTATGAGTTGGTAGGTAATCTTTTTTTTGATGCATTTATCAACGCCTATAACAATAAAGATTAAAACGAACAGATATGATAGTAGAATTTTTAAAAGATACATTTTCATTTGACCCTAATTCGCCGTTGTTGTTTACGCAACTCTATTTTTGGGTGTTTTTTATTTTTGTATTTGCAGTCTTTAGTCTATTGCATAACAAAATTTTGATGCGAAATGCATTTTTATTTTTTGTTAGTGTATTCTTTTATTATAAAACCAGTGGTTGGTTTACATTGATATTGTTATTTGCAACAGTGTTTAATTTTTTTAATGGTTTTCTTATTCATAGAGCTAAATCAGAAGAGAAAAAATTGGCTTGGCTTATTTGTGGATTGGTTGTAAACTTATTGACTCTTTGTTATTTTAAATACTCCTATTTCTTCTCAGATATGATGAATGATCTCTTTGGAGTTAAACTCCCTGTGTTTAATGCTTTCGCATGGATGGGAAATCAAATGGCCGGAGAACCTCTTTTTTCTGTTGATAAAATACTATTACCTGTAGGGATTTCTTTCTATACTTTTCAGTGTATCAGTTATATAATGGACATCTTTCGGAATAGGGTTGAACCTGTATCAAATATTTTTAATTTTGGTTTTTATGTAACCTTTTTTCCTCAGTTGGTTGCCGGACCGATTGTGAGAGCAAAAGCATTTATTCCGCAGATTTATAAAAAATACTTTTTATCCAGGAAGCAGTTTGGAATTGCTATGTTTTGGATTGTTAATGGTATGGCAAAAAAGATTATTTTGAGCGACTATATTGCTGTGAATTTTGTGGATAGGGTTTTTGAAAATCCGACCATGTTTACAGGTTTTGAAAATTTAGTGGCCTTGTTTGGATATTCTTTACAAGTTTATGCCGACTTTTCCGGTTACACAGATATTGCAATTGGTTTAGCGATGTTAATGGGCTTTTATTTGCCTAAAAACTTTGATTCTCCTTATAAAGCTACTAATCCGGGAGGTTTTTGGAAACGATGGCACATTTCGTTGTCACAATGGTTACAAGACTATTTATACATTCCTTTGGGCGGAAATAGAACGGCATCATTTGGAACCTATGCATGTATTTTGACTATATCTTTGGTGGGTATGATTTTGTCCGGTAGCGTATGGGTGGCTGTTGCCGTGTTATCTCTTGCATTGATTGTAACTATCAATTGTTATAAGTATCCTGAAAAGAAAAAGAATTTAACGTCCAATATGAACCGATTAAATACTATGTTGTTAGGGGGTATTTGGCATGGAGCAAGTTGGAATTTTATGATTTGGGGTGGTTTGAATGGAATTGGTATGATTATTTATCGCTTTTGGAAAGATATGAATGTATGGGTTCGTACATTTGTTATATCATTACTCACTCTATTTTGTTTATTGATGGCTAAATTTTTTCCGGCTCCATTTTGGAATATTGCTGTCGTTTGGTCCGGAATTATATGGATAGGAACATTGATTCGTTGTATCTACAACCTCTTGGGAGGAAAATCTGAAATGAAAACTTTGGAGATGTGTTGGGCAGTTTTTCAAACGTTTGTATTCATAACATGGACTCGTCTCTTTTTCCGTGCAGGTTCAAATTTAGATCCCGCCGAAGCTAATGAAAAGGCTTGGAATACAGCCAAAGATATGGTGGGTCAAATCGGAGGTAAATGGGACTTTTCTATTATCCCTAGTATTGTTGAAGGGTATTGGAATGTTTTTCTATTGATTGTTTTAGGTATGATTATACATTGGTTTCCTGTGAAGTTTAAACGATGGTATCTAATGAATTTTGCAATGTTGCCTTTGCCGGTAATGGCTATTGTTGTTGCTTTGGCAGCCTTTATAATTTACCAATTTATTACGGCGGATTTACAGCAATTTATCTATTTCCAATTTTAGGCAATTTCTATAGGCTGGTTCTATAAATTATGATTTTTATTTTTCATTTGTAATAAATTTATTTCGAATGTTTTTGAAGAATATTTTAATTATCTTGCTTCAATTCATTTAGTTACGATATTCGCATCGCTCCTTTATGAATAAAAACAATCTAAATACAATGCTCTTCAAAACCATTTCGATCTAATTGATAGAACCTGCCTTTAATTGAAATACAAGTAGAGCAAAATAGACAAAAGATGTTGATAATAAAATTTGATTGTTATAAATTTCAACAGCTTCTAAAATATTTTAGATATTAACGTGTATGATAATTATATTTTGCTTAAATTTGCGGAAAATTTGAGAAGTAGTACAAATCGGAGTTTTTCTCTACTCTAAAATTAAAAACATAATGGAAAATATTCCCCCATTTTCGGTCTTCGCCGGTTCTAACACAAAGTATTTGGCAGAAGAGATATGCAATTGTTTAGGTTGCAAGTTAGGAAAAATGAACTTACAGAAATTTGCTGATGGTGAGTTCGGAGTGTCTTATGAAGAGTCTGTTCGTGGACATTATGTATTTTTGGTGCAATCTACAGTACCAAATGCAGACAATCTAATGGAGTTATTGTTGATGATTGATGCAGCTAAAAGAGCATCAGCAGATAAGATTATCGCTGTAATTCCATATTTTGGATGGGCAAGACAAGATCGTAAGGACAAGCCTCGTGTGGCAATTGGAGCCAAGTTGGTTGCAGATTTATTGATGGTTGCCGGTATTGATCGTTTGATTACGATGGACTTGCATGCAGATCAGATTCAAGGTTTCTTCAATGTTCCTGTTGATCATCTTTATGCTTCTACAGTTTTCTTGCCACATATTCAATCATTGAATTTAGAAAATTTGGTTATTGCATCTCCTGATGTTGGCGGTTCAAAACGTGCTAACTCTTATTCTAAATTTTTAGGTTGTCCGATGGTGTTATGTCATAAGAGTCGCGAAAAAGCTAATGTTGTAAGTGAAATGACCATCATTGGAGATGTAAAGGGTAAGAATGTCATAATTTTGGATGATATGGTGGATACTGCAGGAACATTGACAAAAGCTGCCGGTATTATGTCTAATGCTGGTGCAGTTTCAGTTCGTGCTGTTGTTTCACATCCTGTGATGTCAGATCCGGCAAGTTCTCGTGTTGATGAATCAAGCTTGGAAGAGATTATCTTCACCAATTCAATTCCGTTCAACAAGAGTTGTCGTAAAGCTCATATTTTGTCTATTGCACCTTTGTTCGCAGACACAATTCAACGTGTCATGGATAATCGTTCTATTAGTGAAAATTATTTGACTTAATAAGAGGTTGATATACAGTTAAGGCGGTATCCGGTCGGGTTATCGCCTTTTTCTTTTTTATGTCTTATTGTATTGGGTTAGAGTAGGGGTAATTCGTATAGAGAATATTATGGAGCGTAAATTCATCCCATTCATCCACGATAGGTTTGATATTAAAAAAAAGAGTTTTAAACATTTATTAAGTGTAGGACACAAATATAATCTCAAATTGTTAAAATATTGATATTGAGATAATAAT
>JAEIGA010004838.1_pt1 | contig 20724 bp, 16 predicted proteins | sample 9270691 | NCBI WGS metagenome assembly JAEIGA01 (sample SAMN17057246, study PRJNA624740) | gut metagenome | biome: biome; isolation source: fecal sample | host: Bos grunniens | place: China: Xizang | collected 2019 | reverse complement strand
TCTCCTCAAAATGTTCTAACTTGTAAGGATTAGTTTCCTCAACTCATATAATTGTTAAAAATATTTTAACATATTTCGGCTCCCATTTCAAACATTATTTAACTATATTTTATTTTTGTATATTTTGACCTATGCGTAAAACAATAAATATACACGAAAAAGAAAGGAATTGGTATTTTTTGAATAAAAAAAAGGCGCGACGCGCCAATCTCACTACTGTAAACAAAAAGACCCACATCGACTCCGCCTACTCCACCTTGACCTTTATTTCCCGCGACACAGCAAACACTCCCGGTAATATGCCCATAACGAGCGATGAAAACGTAGCCCTGGGCAAAAACGAGGTCGATGCGAACAGAAAGTAATCAGTCCGACAGCTTTATCTTATCTCTGATTGCTTCAAGCTTCTTTTCGCCTATTCCCGAAACGTTAAGCAGCTCATCCACCGAGCGTATTATTCCGACCTTTTCTCTGTATTCAATTATCTTCGCCGCCGTTGCAGGACCGATTCCCGAAAGCTTTTCGAGTTCCTCGGCATCGGCGGTATTTATGTTGATAATTTCCTCTTCGGCTGCACTTGAGCTCACTTTTCCGCTCTCATCAAAGCTCACCTCGGAGCTCTCTCCCACGTTTACCTCAAGCACATCTCCCCTCGGAACCAAAAACACATTGTACCCAACCAGCACTACCGCAAGTACCGCCGCCGCTATAAGCAATACGTTTTTACTTATTATTTCGTGTTTTCCGTCCATAATCATCCGATGTCCTTGTCGTCATATTCTTTAAATCCGTACCCTAATATCTCGTCCGCATTTACTACTATTAAAAACGCACTCTCGTCCAGCTCGTAGGCTATCTTCTTGAGCTGCGGGAACTGTCTTTTCTTCACCGCGCACATCAGTACATCTCTGTCTTTTTCGGAATACGCTCCCTTTGCCTCTAAAAATGTGCAGCCCCTATCCATACTCTTGAGCACCTCGGCTGCTATCTCTGCCTTTTTATCCGATATAATAAACGCAACCTTTCCCGTATCAACGCCGTAAATTATCGCGTCCATTATCTTCGTCGTGACAAATATTGCTATAACCCCGTACAAAAAGGTTTCGATATTTTTATAAGCTACCGCCGCAAGCGCAAGTACCAGCGCATCTATCAGCAATATTACCTTGCCTATCTGTATATGCGGCAGGCGCTCCTGGATATACCCCGCAACAATATCTGTTCCGCCGGTGGTGGAGTCCCTTGAAAATATCGCACCAAGTCCCGCGCCTATGCAAAATCCGCCGAACACGGCTGCAAGGAGCGCATCCCCCTCGTACCTCGGCATATACACCGATAGTATATCTATTACCGCCGACATTATTGCTACCGATTTAAGCGTCTTTAACGTGAGGACTTTTCCCCACATTTTCAGCGCTAAAAACAAAAGCGGAATATTAACTGCAAACGTTACGGTTCCTATCGGTACTCCCCACAGAGCATTTGCAATAGTCGCAAGACCGGTAACTCCCCCCGGAGCTATATTATTAGGTGCGGTAAACGCACTCACTCCTACCGTGTAGAGAACCGCTCCCACCACATCGTATATCACGTCAACCGCTATCGTTCCGAGTTTACTTTTCATCCCTACGCCTCCAAGACAAAGAAGGCGACGGCTCCTAAACACTATCTTCCTCTGCTAATCTGCTCCCAAATCTTCTCAAAGAGCTCCCGTATTCTGTCATTTTCACCGCTTAAGTATAAATACCCGAACAGAGCCTCTATTCCGGTGGCGCGACGGTAATCTGCTGCCTCCGCGCTCTTCGGAACGTGCACCGTATTGGAATTACGCCCTCTTTTTAGTATATTATACTCATCTTCGCTCAGGATACTCGCTAAAAACTCGTAAATTTCGGATTGTGCTCCTGCACAAACTATCGAAGCCGACGCCTTATGCAGCTCTCCTACCGGCTTCTCTCCCTCAAGTATCAGCTTTTCTCTTACCAATGCCTCGTACACGGCATCTCCCATAAACGCGAGCGTCTTGGGATTATACCCCCTTGCGTCCGACACAGCAAAACCCTCCGTTAATACACAAAATCAAACTCAAAGTCAAATATCCTTACCGTATCTCCCTCTTCAATACCCATCTCTTCAAGCTTGTCTATTATTCCGTTGTTGCGAAGGGTCCTCTGGAAATACTGCAGCGACTCGTAGTCCTCCATATTTACGCCGCCGAGTATTCTCTCAAGCCACGGCGCGTCTATCACGTATACACCGTATTCATCTACCGTTATCTCAAAGGACTTGCTGTCCGTTACCTCTTCCAGCTTCGGCTCCGGCTCGTATCTTTTCACCGGCGGTAATTTGCTCAGCTCCTCAGCGGTCTTGTTGATGAGAGCCTTTGCTCCCTCGCCAATCGCCGCGGATATTCTGAACACCTCATACCCCTTGCCCTTGACATACTCCTCAAAATCCTGCATCTGCTCCTCGGTCGCGATGTCGCACTTGTTCGCCGCTACTATCTGCTTTCTCTCGGCAAGCTCAGGATTAAACCGCTCAAGCTCAGTATTTATCTTTTCGAAATCCTCTTTAGGATCCCTTCCCTCGCTACCCGAAACATCTACCACGTGGATAATCAGTCGGCATCTTTCGACATGTCTTAAAAATTCGTGTCCGAGTCCGGCTCCGTCACTGGCTCCCTCTATAAGTCCCGGAATATCCGCCATTACAAACGAGCTTTCCTCTCCGGTACGCACTACTCCCAGCGCAGGAGTCAGCGTTGTAAAGTGATAGTTCGCTATCTTCGGCTTTGCATCGCTGCACACTGATATAAGGGTGGATTTTCCAACGTTGGGAAAGCCCACAAGTCCGACGTCGGCAAGCAGTTTCAGCTCAAGCTGCAGCTCAAGGCGTTCCCCCGGCATTCCGGGCTTCGCGAATCGCGGAGTCTGTCTTGTCGGAGTTGCAAAATGCACGTTACCCCAACCGCCTTTTCCGCCGCGCGCTATTATAGCCGGCTCACCGTCAGACATATCAGCAACTACTCTGCCCGTCTGGGCATCTGTAACAAGAGTTCCGAGCGGAACCTTTATTATAAGGTCCTCGGCATTTTTACCCGAACACTTCTTTGCCGCGCCGGGCATTCCGTTCTTAGCCTCGTACTTCTTCTTATATTTAAAGGTGACCAGACTCGAAATATTCGTATCCACTACAAACACAACGTTGCCGCCGTTACCGCCGTCACCGCCGTCAGGTCCGCCCGATGCTACATACTTTTCTCTTCTAAAAGATACACTTCCCGCGCCGCCGTCGCCGGCCTTCACGCTTATCCTCGCAATATCTGCAAACATCTCAGGTTCCTTCTCCTCATTCTTACTAATTAATACAAAATCCCGAGTAAAATCTACTCGGGATCTCTCTTCTTACTGCTCGTATACGCTTACTTTCTTACGGTCACGGCCCATTCTCTCGAACTTTACCTTACCGTTAACAAGCGCGAACAAGGTGTCATCAGAACCACGTCCTACATTCTCTCCCGGATGAATATGAGTACCGCGTTGACGTACTAATATATTTCCTGCGAGAACGCTCTGTCCGTCCGCTCTCTTAACTCCAAGTCTTTTGGATTCAGAGTCACGGCCGTTCTTGGTGGAGCCAACTCCCTTTTTATGTGCAAAGAACTGCATATCAAGTCTAAGCATTTATTACACCCCCGTTATAACTTCTACTTTGATTTTTCCTTCGTACTGTTCCGATAATATCTCAAGATGCAGCTTAAGTGCCTCTAACATCGCAACCACTCCGCTGCTCTCTTCCTCGGAACTGAACCTTATCTCGTTTTCGAGCGTTTCGACCTTGCACCGAGCTTTGATTATCTCAACCGCTCCGTTCACGGTCATCTGTACCGCCGACGTTACCGCCGCGCATACTATATCGCTTCCATACGGTGCATACCCCGCATGTCCGGATGCACTGAACCCCTTAAGGTTCCCACCCTTTTCTTCGAAAACTACTTTGATCATGCCATTATGCTAACGATCTGAACCTTGGTATAGGGCTGTCTGTGTCCCATCTTACGCTTGGAATCCTTCTTCGGACGATAGGTAAATACTGTGATCTTCTTACCCTTTCCGTTTTTCAATACTTTCGCGGTAACACTTGCGCCCGGTACGGTAGGCTTTCCAAATACTGCCTTGTCATCTCCGCCTACGGCAATAACGTTATCGAAAACTACTTCTGCATTTTCTTCAGCTTCGAGCTTTTCGATGAACAGAGTATCGCCCTCTTGAACGCGGTACTGTTTTCCGCCTGTTACGATAACTGCGTACATTTTCATTCCTCTTTCTTTAAGTCTCGCTAACCGAGGCGGCGCAAAATTGCACACTTAAAAAAGCCTCTTATATGCGGCAAGCCATATCATAGCATATTTTTCCGCTCTTGTCAAGCTTTTTATTTATTTTCGTCCCTGCAGGCTTCAAGCGTATTTTTGAGAAGCATCGTTATCGTCATGGGACCCACTCCGCCCGGAACGGGTGTTATGTAAGACGCCTTATCCTTTACTGCTTCAAAGTCCACGTCGCCGCACAGCTTACCGTTTTCATCGCGGTTGATTCCGACGTCTATTACTACTGCGCCCTCCTTTACCATATCGGCTCCCACAAATTTAGCCTTACCTATCGCCGCTACAAGTATATCAGCTCTTCTTGTGGTTTCCTTCAGGTCCTTTGTTCTGGAGTGGCATATCGTAACGGTTCCGTTTGCCTGAAGCAGCAGCATCAGCATCGGCTTACCCACGATGTTGCTTCTTCCTATTACCACGCACTCCTTACCCGCTACGTCTATATTATACGCCTTCAAAAGCTCCATTACTCCCGCGGGAGTGCAGGGTAAAAACTTATACTCGCCTATCATTATCCTTCCCACGTTTTCGGTGTGGAACGCGTCAACGTCCTTTTGGGGAGATATTGCCGCAATTACAGCCTTATCATCTATATGCTTCGGCAGCGGAAGCTGAACGAGTATTCCGTGGATATCCTCCTTGTTGTTGAGCTTTTCAACGAGCTCCAGCAGCTCCTCTTGTGTAGTTTCCTCAGGCAATGCATACTCCTCAGAATACATTCCGACTTCGGCACAGCCCTTTTTCTTGTTGTTTACATAGGTTCTCGATGCAGGATTATCTCCGACTATCACAACCGCAAGTCCCGGAACTATTCCCTTTGCCGCCATCTTTGCGACTTCCTCTTTTATCTTCTCTCTGCAGCTCAAAGAAACTGCCTTTCCGTCTATTATTACAGCCATTTTTACCCCTCCGAATTATTCCTCTGTTTTTTCTTCTGTATCTGTGTTTTCCGAAGCACTCTCTTGCGTCGGCTCCTCGGAAATATCCTCTTTAGCTACCTCTTCGGCGCAACTCTCTGAAGAGTCATGTTTCTCCTCTTCTTCGGACTCCGCACCTTTTTTCTTGTAAAACTTACCCTGTCTTATCAGCTCCGCCTCTTCCGTGAGTACATAAAGCTTCAGATACTCAGGGTCGTTACTTCTCTTTATCTTTGAGCGTACCGCCAAAATGGTTATTACCGCTGCGACGAACAGTAGCGCCGCAAGAATCTGGGATACTCTGAGGGTTCCTATCATAAGACTGTCGGTACGCAGTCCCTCAATGAACATTCTTCCGAAGCTGTACCAAGCTATATACATAAGGAATATCTCACCGTCAAACTTTCTGTGTTTAAGATAAATTCCAATCAGAATAAATCCTAAAAGACACCAAAGCGACTCGTATAAGAAGGTAGGATGTACCGGCGAGTTCGGATAAACCGTTATTCCCATCTGTGCAAGCTCCGTTTTGTGCTGGGTCAGGTAATTTACGATATTCGTGCCGGTCATTCCCCACGGAAGCTCGGTATTTGTACCGAACGCCTCAGCATTAACGAAATTACCCCATCTTCCTATCGCTTGTCCCAAAAGTATCGACGCGCCCGCAAGGTCAAACATCGGAAGTAATTTTACCTTCCGCGCCTTACACAATATCGCTCCGACCACAAATGCACCGATAAGTCCGCCGTAGATAGCGAGTCCGCCCTCCCAGACGTAAAGCGCTCTTATCGGGTCATCGGCGTACTCCTCGCTCCACTTGAAGATAACGTAATAAAGTCTTGCGCAGACAAGCGCTCCTACCGCTCCGAACAGTATCACGTCCACCACTCTGTCGGAATCAAGCCCGAAATTCTTGATACGGCTAAACGCATAAACAAGCGCAAGTAAAAATCCGACCGCGATGATTATTCCGTACCATCTGATTTCAAGCTCCCCTATCGAAAATGCCACAGGGTTAATTTTAAACTCAAGATTAAGCGCCGGAAATTCAATAGTATGCATTAAAACTCCTCCTTTATCCTGCCTTTATTACCGAAAGTACGCTTCTCTCGGCATTGTAGCACTCCTTCATTCTTTTATTTATCGTCTGTGCATCAGCTTTAGCTATTACCTCTATAAGCTCATACGGGTCGGTACCCGCAAAGTGCGACGATAGCAGTAGATTTGCGACGTTTTCGGTTATATCCATCATTCTGATATATTTACCGTACATCGCCTTTTTGCACATCTCAAACCTTTTCTCGTCCACGCCCTTCTCAATTACCTCTGCAACCTTTTTCTTTATCTCCGCAAATACCCTTTCAGGCTCCTTTGATTCGCCCGAAAACAGCATCATTATATAATCCCTTCCCGCAAAGGCTTCTTTGCCGAAGTCAGCATTGATAAGTCCGTCGTCGTACAGTTTCGAATACAGCTCAGACGACTCCCCTATCATTACCTCCTGCACTATCTCATCAAGCACCGAACCCTTGAAATTTTCCTCTTTGTTTATTGAAATACCCTTAAAGCCTATCTCAAACATCGGGTCCGCAACAGGTAATTTTTGCTCGACGTAGTTTTGCTCCACGTCGTTCGGCTCCTCCTGCAGCTTTCTTTCTATCGTTATATCCTCGCTCTTTTTGAGTATCTTGTCAGCCGCACGCAGTACTGCCTCCACCTCAAAATTTCCGGCTACGACAAGCACCATATTATTGAGATTATAGAAGGTACGGTAGCATCTATAAAGCATATCCGCCGTTATCTGTGCGATGGATTCTTTGGTTCCCGCAATATCCTCGCGAACGCTATTTTTGCTGTACATCTTCTCTATCATATTGAACATTACGCGCCAATCGGGGCTGTCATCGTACATCCTTATCTCCTGACCGATTATTCCCTGCTCTTTTTGCACCGTTTCGGGAGTAAAGTACGGATTCGTCACGAAATCAAGCAGTATCTCAATCGACTCTTCAAAGTTATCCGCACAGGAAAAAAGATAAGCCGTTCTGTCAAAGCTGGTGTAGGCGTTGGCGGAAGCTCCGGTCGCCGCGTATCTCGAAAAGGCGTCCCCCTCTTCGCTCTCAAAAAGCTTGTGCTCCAAAAAGTGAGCGGTTCCTGCAGGAATTTTTATAAAATCCTCATCCTTGTTAGTTTTAAACTCCACGTCTATTGAGCCGTATTCGGTAGCAAACATAGCGTACGCCGAAGAAAATCCCTTCATTTGATACAGCTTCATTTTGAGTCCGGAGCTGTGCGTCAGGGAGATATACTCCTCTCCGAGCCTTTCGGATACTACCTTATTCATCTCCCGTCACATCCTTTCCCTTAAGAAAATATACCGCGTCAAGAGTAAAGCTCTCAGCCGCCTTTACCATCTCTTCTTTGGTTACTCCGTCAATAAAGGCAGTTTCCTCTTCAGGCGAGGAGCTTTCCCCGCAAAGTATCTGTGAGAGGTACCAAGCTTCAAGTCCGCCCAGAGAATCTCCTACCGAACGGTAAGCATTTTTCATATAAAGCTTTGCGTGCTCTATATCCTCCTCGCTGAAGTTACCCTTCTTCATATCCTCCAGCTGTGCGATTATTCCCGCCTTTGCCTTTTCCACGTTCTCAAATTCAATACCGCTGTCCACCATAAGCACGTTCGTCTTTTTATCAAATCGCGCCGCGCAGTAGTAGCAAAGGCTCTGCTTTTCTCTTACGTTAACAAAAAGCTTCGAAAACGGAGTCATTCCGAAAACGGCGTTCATCATCTGTATTGCGACTCTCTTTTCTTTACTGTCGGAGTCGTTTGTTCTCCACGCCATTACAAGCTTACCCTGATTTATCTCCATCTCCTCGGTAAGCTCAAGCGCTTCTCTCTCAGGAGCCGTCCTCGACTCATATCCCATCTCTATCGGACGTCTTTCCACCAAACGAAGCTTTTCCTCAAACACGCGCTTTACTCCCTCAGCGTCACCGTCACCGACAAACATTATCTCTATCGCGGCATTTTTTATGATTCTTGCATAAGCCTCAGCCGCACTCTTTGCAGTAATCTTCTCGGCAAGCTCCACCGTTCCGTACTTTTTGATACCGTACGGCTCCCCTGCAAAAATAAGGGACTTACATCTTCCGAGCGCATAGCTCCTCTTTTCGTTTATCTCCGCCTCAATCGCCTTTATCAGATTATTTTTCTCAATTTCGACGTCCTTTTCTCCGAAGCTTCCGCAAGCTATATTCGGCTCGAACAAAAGCTCTGCAAGGAGCTGTGCCGACATCTCCGACAGCTTTTCTCCGCCCAGAGCAAACCTATCGCTTATTCCCGTGAGAGAAAGCGACAGCGTTTGATATTTTCCGAAGGACCCCGCTTCCGCGTAGAGATCCGCACCGTACATCTCGCTGAGTTTCAAATTGAGCTCCTTGAAATTTTTACCCCTTTTGAGCACAAACGGAACCACCGCATTTTCAGACACAGTCTGCTCCTCAAGCGGCAGTACCAAATTTACCGATATTCTGTTTCTTTTAAATTTACCGTCACAAACAGCACTAAACGCCGCTCCCGGCGCTATAACGCTTCTTTTAAGCGTACACCTTAAATTTTCCACCATTTCATCTCCCGACAAAATATTATATATCCTTATTTTAAACAAAATAAACGCAAACAATATCCTGCTTGCGTTTATTATAACACATCTTTTTCCCTCTTACCACAATATACCTGTTTTGTTAAAAATAAATTTTTATTTTTAACCGCTAAATCGTGACCTTAACGTTATATTCCCCACCGTCGAGGAGTATTTTGTCCGCTTCGATTCCGTCAACGTATATCTTTTTATCTCCGTTTTCCCGCACTACCTCAAGAGTCACCCTCGTATTCTTCACGTTTATCTCTGCTTTGTAGCCGTTCCATTTGTCAGGTATCTGCGGACTCACTTCAAGGACGGCTCCTCTTATTTTTATACCCAAAAGCTCCTCGATGACGGCGGTGTAGTACCAGCCCGCCGCACCTGTATAAAGGCTCCAGCCGCCGCGTCCGAAGCAGGACGGGTTAGTGTAGATATCCGCAGCCATCGCGTAAGGTTCCAGTCCGTACGCCTTATACAGCTCGTAGTCCGCACACCTCGATGCAGGATTCAGCATATCTATTACCGCCTCGCCCTTTTCCTTTAGTCCGCGGCGTAAAAGCGCCATCGCAAACCAGACTCCCGCGTGGCTGTACTGTCCGCCGTTTTCCCGTATTCCTTTAGGGTACACCTTTATATATCCAGGATTTTGCATTCCGTCACCGAACGCACCCTTAAACAGCTTAACTATTCTCCACTTTTCGTCCACAAGATGCTCGTAGGCGCTTTCGATGGCAGTATCTATCCTGCTTTTATCGTCGGTTATCTTGCTCAGTACCGCAAAGCTCTGAGGTAATATATCTATTATACACTCGTCGTTTTCCTTGCTGCCCATCTTACTTCCGTCATCGTAAAACGCCCTCAGATACCACCTTTCATCCCAAGCGTGTTCCTCGACCGACCTTTTCATTTTTTCAGAGTACTCCCTCAGCTCTGCCACCGCGATATCGTCCTCTTTATACTCACACAGCAAAATAAACTCGTCTATCACAAGTTTTAGGAACATCGCAAGCCATACGCTTTCTCCCTTACCCGCGGCTCCGACATTGTTAAATCCGTCATTCCAATCTCCGCCGCCGATAAGAGGCATACCCTTTTCGCCCGTTTTGTACCCACGCTTTATCGCCCTCAGACAATGTTCATAGATACTCTCGGTATAATCAAGCCGCCTCGTTTCAAAGTATCGCTCCTTTTCCCCTTTGCCGAGCTCTTTTCCGCCGAGATACGGCACCTCTATATCGAGTATGCTCTTGTCGCCGGTAGCTTTTATATACACGCTCACAGCGTACGGCAACCACAGCAGGTCGTCGGAATAACGGGTACGCACTCCCCTGAGTCCGCCCGCGCTTTTTGGCAGATTATGCCACCAGTGCATAACGTCCCCCTCGGGAAATTGTACCGATGCCGCACGAATTATCTGCCTTTTTGCCGTTTGGGGATCAACTCCCGCAAGCGAGCATACGTCCTGAAGCTGATCTCTGAATCCGTAGGCTCCGCCGTTTTGGTAAAAGGACGTTCTTCCGCAAATTCTCGCTTTCATCGTCTGGTTGGGACACCACACGTTGATAAACGCATCAAGATACTCATTCGGCGTGTTTATTTTTATGCTTCCCGCTTTTTCGATACTTTTTCTCGGCTCCGTTTTCAGCATTTCCCTGACTCCGCGCTGAGTAGCCCCGTACCCAAGCTTAAAAGTAACCGTTTTTTTGCTCTTTGCGGGAATTTTCACCTCTGTGATTACCGCTCCGCATTTTTCCGAATCGGCTTCGAGTATATTTTTATTCCAATTTCCCGAAAGAAAGCTCGCTTTACAGCACACTACCCTTGATATATCTTCACTTGCGCTGAGTCCTGCCCAGCATTTTACCTCAACGTTTGCCGGATTTGTTAAATAAAGGGTATTGTCGGAAAATTCCGAACGCAAAAAAGCAGAATTTTTAGAATCGACTCCCAAAATCGCCTCGATATAGTACGCGAGCTCCGCCTTTACCTCTTTTTCTCCGTCATTAAAAAGTGTGACGTCACAGTATTTTACAGCTCCCGTTTCCGAAACCCGTATCTTCACTTTGCTTCGAATACTTTTTTCACGAATCTTCCCCTCATACCACGCATCCTTCGGCGAAAAGGAAGCTAAAGCTCCCGACGTGAGATTATAAATATCTCCGCCGAGCGAAAAAAGTAACAGCTCGCCCCAATCTCCCATCGCAAAATCGTTATTCCACGGAGTCAGCTTATTTTCTCTCGAATTCACCGCCCAAGTAAAACCGGGCGAGCGTTCCGATACAAGAGTACCGAACACAGAGTTTGCGAGTACGTTACAGTACGGCATTGCAGACTCCTTCTCAACGTAAAATCTTTCACCTGCAAAATCTCCGCCGTAGGTCTTGAGCGTATTTCCCTCTTTTTTTGCACTGCTATCTCTTTCAACGTCAAGCAGCTTCCTCGGTCTTAAAAAATCACGGACATTTTCCGTCTTTTCAAATCCTTCGCAGACGGTGAGTACCGACGCCGCATATATGAGGTTTATCTGCTCTTTCGGAGCATTATCCGTTTGTACTATATATGCTCCGTCTTTTTCCTGCAAAAATCTTGCCGCTCCTGCCTGCAAGAGCGCACTCTCCGCTTCTTCTCTGAAGTGCTCGACCTCACTTTCGCTGTATAATACCACAAGGTCAAATTTTATTCCGTTTTCCCTAAAGCTCTTCAGTATTTTTGCGTATATTTTCAGCACCTCAGTTTCGGGGGTGTCCTTCGCTTCGTAAACTACTATTGGATTATCCCCTGAAATTGAAAGTCCCCACAACGCTCTCAGCGGAAGGGTATTTTTTCTTCTTGCCTCTGCCGAGCGTTTGTCTTTTATCGGGTATTTTATTCTTGCGAGCAACTTTGCAGCCAAAACTCCCTCTATGCTTCTGTTGAATACCGGTGAAATTGCAGGTCTTGCGAGCTTCAGTTCACTCTTTTTGAACTTTAATATTGCCGCGAGCGCTTCCTCTTTTTCTCTCGCCGCGCTTATCAAAAGATTAAAAGATACCCTCTGATTCGGCGCAAGACTGAGCTTTATCTTTATCGCCATACAGCAGTCGGGAGTCCCGTCGCCGCCCTCAAATTTCACCTTTTCAAACTCCTTTAGCGACTCATACCCCTTACCGTCTTTAAACAGCTTTTCCCTTCGCGTTTCATACTCATACTCGATATTTTCCGCAAATCCCACCGCGCAGCATACCTTTTTCTCGTCACTTCTGCATCTTCGCTCCAGCACTACGGCTCCTGTCTTTTCGCTATATTTTGCGGTTACGAACAGCTTTGAAAAGGCAGGATGTGCGTTGTAATCGGCATTTCGGGAAAGTATCGGCTCGAAATATATCAGAATCTCCGCCCTCTGACTTACTCCCGATATATTTTTCACGGTTATTGCTCTGCGCTCAAGTGCAAGTGTCGGGTGGACTGCACACTCCACACTACCGCTGAGCTCCGCGCCTTTATACATATATTTCACACTTCTCGAAGTTATCTGCGCCCTATATTCCCCCTCTTCGTCGTAAAACGGAGCCTTCGTGAAGGAGCTGCACTTCCCTTTCACCGATGCAAATACATATATTCCGTGCGGATACCTCAAAGAGTCAAGCGTCTCTCTGTTTACATTCGACTGAGCGTACATCAGCGCATTTTCTCCCGTATCGGAAATTATGTCGCACAGCTCTCCGTTCGACAGCGCCGTTACGTTCGGGTACTCGCACTCCACAACTCCCGCAAGCGCTTCCATACTCCTTCCCGCCCGCTCTCTTCTTTCACTACTCGTATTTCTCATACCGTCATACATCACTCCATCTCTTTCGGCTCCTTCTCTGAGCAGCTCCTTTGCGCTACCCATAAAATTATCCGCCATAAATCTTTTCTGCATTACTTTGCCGAATACCGCATTCGTCGCCGCAAGTATGCTCATTCCCACGTGATGCGCCATATAGCTCCTGCAGATGTTTTTCTTATTCTCCTCACCCTCTTTTTTGTAGCTCACCGCTTCAAAAAATCCGTATTTTGAATACATTCCTTCTTTTTCAAGCTCCTCAAGATTTCTCATTGAGCCCTTAAAATAAAACGGCAGCGTTAAAAACGAGGAATAGGGCGACACCGTTACCTCTTTGTCGGTACTGCGCTTTATACGCAGCTTATCAACTCCGTGCGCTTTGTACTGATACGCAAGATTCCTGTCAAAATTATAATACGCGCTTTCGCTTATTCCCCACGGAGCTCCTCTGAGCGTACCTTGCTTTTGGCAGTAGATGCAGTACCTCAGCGCTTCCTCTATCATCGAATTTTTATATACCGTGAGTAATATTTGCGGCATAAAATATTCAAACATGGTACCGGTCCAGGATACGAGTCCGGCATAAAGTCCGTTTCTCGTCATCATTCTCGAAAGTACTCCCCAATGCTTTTTCTCCACCTGCCCCGATGCTACCGCATAGTAGCTCGTCATTCTCGCCTCGCTCATTAAAAAATCGTAATGCGACCCTGACATTTTTCCCGTTTCAACATCGTACCCGATGGAAAGCAGCTTCCTCTTTTTATCGTAAAATACCCCGATATCCGTCTGTGCGATTACCCTCTCTATCCTCGTTACGAGGCTTTTCAGCATAATATTTTCCTCTTGGTACTCCTTGAGCCCTTCTTTCAGCGCAACGAGCGAGCAGATAAAATTACCGCTGTCCACAGCCGACACAAACGCAGGATGCAGTACCTCTAACGTTTCGGTATCGTACCAGTTGTATAAATTTCCGTTCCATTTCTCAAGCTTTTCCACCGTATTCAGCGTACGGCTCACGCGAAGAAAAAGTCCCACGGAATCTATAAATCCGAAATCTCTTGCCGCAAGCTGCGACAACATCATCAGTCCGATGTTTGTCGGAGAGGTCCTGTGTGCTACGAGATACACCGGCGCCTGCTGCATATTGTCCACCGGAAGAAAATTATCCCCTTTTACCGCGTAATCCTCGTAAAATCTGAACATTGCGCCGCAGTATTCCCGCAGTTTTTCTCTGCTTGACTCCTTTATTTTCAGGCCCTCTCTTTTGGAGCTTTTTGCAGAAAGCAAGGCTACCGGAAAAGTAAGCAGCAAAAAAACTCCGCACATTTTGCTCGCAGAATACTCCGAAAACAAAAGTACCGCCCCTATAATTTCACTCGGAAGGTATCTTTTCAGCTCCCGCCAAAACCCTTTTCTCGCTGCGTCCGCCGCGCACACCCATTCAAGCATATTCCTCTTGCTTACCGCCATACGATATACCGTTTTGGCTATCGCAATCACACTGTTTACCGCATTTTGCGCAAGCATTACAAGATTCAAAAAAGCTCCCGCCATATATTTAAGCACCCTCGGAGCCGAATAGGTAAATCGGCGGCGCACTATTATAAAAAATCCACCGTCAATTACCGTGAGCAGCGCACTCAAAATTGATTCAAATACTACCGACGCAAGCGCCGTAACCGTTACTGCCGCAGCTGTTTTTTCGTTTGCACAAAATGCTCCGTACACTATTCCAATCATAGCCGCCACACTTATCAGCGACCTGCGTAAATTATCCGCTAACTTATATTTGCTCAGTAGATTCAGGGGATTTTTGCGCACTTCTCCACCGCACTTATATCTCTTCCCCAAAAAGATTACGTTTTGCCAGTCCCCTCTTATCCACCTGTTAGCCCTCATCAGCCACGAGCTCATATCCTTCGGACTTTCATCCGTAAGCTCTACGTCCGACAAATATCCTACCCGCAGCACCGCTCCTTCCGCTATATCGTGACTCAGCACCTTACCCTCAGGCACGCTCCTGTCCAAAAGCTCGTAATATGCATTTATATTTATCAGTCCTTTGCCCGAAAATATCGCTTCCCCGAAAAAGTCCTGATACATATCCTTCGCCTTATATTCGTACTGTCCGCTTTGACCGCCGCCCGACATTACCTTCGAAAAAAACGTCTTATTTATACTCTCAAGCTCTGTTGCCATCCGAGGTACAAGTATTCCGTAGCCGCTCGTTACTATTCCTTTTTCGCGGTCCACCCTCGGCGCGTTCAGCGGATGCATCGCCGCACTTATCATCTTTTTTGCACTTCCGAACAGCAGATTAGTGTCGGCGTCAAGCGCTATCATATACTCCTTCTCACGTATTCTCGAAATATCTCCCCCTATTTTATAAAAGGAGTCCCCGTCCCCATTTTTTATATATCTGATAAACTCGGTTATGGCTCCGCGCTTTCTTTCCCAGCCGCTGTACTTCCCTTGCGTCCTGCTGTACCTTCGCTTTCTCACCGCAAAGATAAATCCGCCGCCTATCTCCTCATTGAGCTTCTCTATCTCCTTTTCAAGCGCTTCTACCTTCTCTTTATCCCCTTCCTCCTCCTGCTTATCGCTTTCTCTGAAATCCGCCAAAATGCAAAAATCTATCCCCATATCACGATTTGCAAAGTACATTTTTTTGAGCTTCTCCGCAGTAGCCTTTGCTTTTTTTATATCGGGTACAAGCTCCGACACCACCACCACGGTTTTGCCGTCCTTTACCTCTGCTTTATCTGCATCTATTGCTACTATCGTGTCTGCAGGAACCGCTCCCGCAGACAGCCTCTCGGTAATTATTCTCACTATCTCCCACAGCGGCAAAAATAACAAAAAGGGGACTACCAAATTTTTCAGCACTACTCCCGCCAACACACTCAAAATAATCCCTGCAACTATATTAAACACCAAAAGCGCTGTACCCTTTTTCTTAAAAATCTCCTTATCTCCGAAATGCTCCGTTAAATAAAATCCGACGTGCTCCCCGCTTTCTATCGCTCTTTTTATTACCTCTGTTTCTTTTTCCCCTTCACTTTTAGCTATTCTCGCCGCCAAATACCTATAATACGCTCTGCTTTTCTCGTCCATCACTCCATACACACCTGACGGGTCCTGCAAAAGCAGCTTCTCGGCTTCACTTACCCTCTCCGTTATTACTGTAAAATCTATCTCCTGCATCTTAACAAGCGCACTAACCGCAAACCCGATCTTCTTTGCGTTATCTTCAACTACCGCTTCTCCTGCCATCATTAACAGTACGCATTTCAAAGCCGTAGGCGCAAAATCAAATTCCTTCACTGGCAGCTTTATCTTTTCGTTTATTTCCCGCAGCACTCCTTCTACCGATTCCTCGCTCACCTCTTCCGACATTCCAAAAAAACGCTCTTCAAACCCTTTATATACTATCGGTTCCCCATCACAAACCGTTACTCTCCCTATCCCCTTCAGTTCCCGTATCGCTCTCTTACATTCCCGCTCAAGTATAAAATAATTGTCCCTCAGCCATTTTTCCGCTTCACTCCCGCTCGTCTCGCCGTTTATCCTCTTCTTCATTACCCTAAGACTTCTCTTGCTCCTCTTTATAAGTATCTTCGGAGTCCCCGTCGACTGCTCTTCTTTTCCTTTTCTCTCCTGCATATCTTCAGCCGCTCCCTTCTCTTGCCTTTCCTTTTTTTATTCTTCCTTTATTTTTGCCGCTTTTTATTATTTAATTCAAGTTTCCTCCCCTTTATATTCCACTCCTAAACTTCCTCTCTCGTAAAAATACAAAATCCCCCACTAAATTCGGGAGACCTCGCGAAATCTTCGATTTCGTAAGGCAAACTACGTTTGCCTTTAATAAATTCGCACAGCGAATTTATCGAGGTCTCCCTACGTTAGTGTGGGATTTTGTTATGCTGATTAAAACTCAGCTTTAATTATCGTTCATTCTGCGGTACATCTCAGAGCGACGTTTGCGTCTAATATTCCTATACTTTCTTATATTATAGGTTCGGATAGCAAATAGGATGCAGACTATTACAGCGAGCACAGCTACTATGATCCAAATATAATTGACGGCAGTAGGCTTTTCAATGCTGTCATCTTTCGGAATAAGAGTAATCGTGGTAACATCTGTTTCTAATATCCGGTCTGCTTCTTGATGAAGGTAATCCAGCTCAATAGCTGCGAGCTCCCCGCCGTACATATATCCGCCTCCGTCGAGAGAAACGGTGAGAGTAGGTTTGAACTCCTCGGTAGTGTAGGCGGTTTCGGGAATGTTGTTCGTTACCGTTATGCTTTCCTCTGTAAGAAAATTATGTATAAGGCAGGAAAGTCCCCAATTCATTGATACATAGTTGTCGCCAACGTGATCCGTGCCGTCGTAGACCGGTACCTTGATATCCTCGCCGTCATCTGCGGCATATACCCTATGAAAATTATCAAAGCAGTAGTCAAACAGCTTTTCTATCTCCTTCATTCTGTCGTATCTTTGAGTAGTTTTCATAAGTACGCAAATAAGCTCAACGCCGTCTTTTTCAGCGGTTACTACCGCAGTATATTTAGAGTCCTCGGTCCAACCGAATTTACCACCCGTGGTATATTCGTAATAATATTCCGTACCCTTGTTGAGCATCTGCACTTCAGTGTGAAAATAACGCTTTTCAGACTGTATATTAGTAGGTGGGCAAACATAGGTATTTTCACCGAACACCTCTTTGAAACCATCTACATTAAGGGCATATTTTGCTATCATCGCCATATCGTAAGGAGTGGTATAGTGGTTTTCGTCGGGGAGTCCGTGCGGATTTGTAAAGTTCGTGTTGAGAGCTCCCGCTTCTTTTGCTTTTTGATTCATTAACGCGGCAAAATCTTCTATACTGCCTGACACATGCTCCGCAAGACCGATCGCCGCATCGTTAGCTGAAGGCAGCATGGTTCCGTACAGAAGCTGTTCCACAGAAAGCCGCTCACCCGGTGAAAGCGCTATATGCGACGAGTTGTACGGAATAGTAAAAACGGAGTTTGTTACGGTTACCATTTCATCCTTCTCTGCATTCTCAAGCGCAAGCAATACCGTCATTATCTTTGTGATACTCGCAGGAAATTTCTTTAAATGCATGTCCTTTTCTATTAAAACCTGTCCGGTAGCCGCGTCCATGACCACATACGCTTCAGCAACAGTATTCGGAGCACCGGTATAGCTTGCCGCAAAAGAAATCCTCGGAAATACTGCAGCTAAAGCTACTGCCAGCAATATAAAGATACGCCCTATCCTTTTCAATGTTAATCCACTCCACAACCTACTTTTTTAACGTGAGCTCAAATGCGCTCCAATCATTTTTATCGTACTTCGCTTGTGCGACAAAACCAACTTCTTCAAGACTCTCCTTAACCTCAAACGCTCTCGGTGAGATTATTCCCGAAACCAACAGTGTACCGTCAGGCTCTATAAGCTCCGCGAAGAGCCCTCTCATCGCCATTATTACATCGGCAACGATATTCGCCGCAACTACTTTATATTTTCTGTCGGCAATAGTTTTATAAAGCGCATCGTCCGAAAGAATGTTACCGCAAAATATTCTGCGCTTTTCATCGCCTATATTATTTTTTCTGAAGTTTTCCTCTGCAATACGGGTGGAATTAAGGTCTATATCAACGCTCGTAATGTACTTTGCTCCGAAAAGATTTGCAGCTATTCCGAGAATACCGCTGCCGCAACCGACATCAAGCACCTCACAGCCCTCCTCGACAAGACTCTCCAATCTTTCAAGACAGAGCTTTGTAGTTTCATGGCTACCGGTTCCGAAAGAGGACCCCGGATCTATCTCCAAAATTTTTCTGCTGCCGTCGCTGCGGTACTCCTCCCAAGAAGGCTTTATAACCAGCTTGTCCCCAACGTTAAAGGGCTTGAAGTATTTTTTGCAGTTGTTCTCCCAGTCCTCATCCTTAACGCCGTCAACCTCTATTTCAAGGCGTCCGAATTTTTTCTCTTTGTCGTACTCCTTCAGTTGCTCCATGCTGCGCTTTATTTCACGAAGCATCTCGGCTCCCTGCTCATTATCAGCAAGATACGCTTTAACGCAGGTTTCTTTATTTTTAAGAAGCATGAGCGGATCGTCTATGTAGTCCCAGTTCCCCTCGTTACCCTCAAGAAAGCTCTCAAAATCCGCTGCATCTTCAATTATAAACCCGTTTATTCCAAGATTCAGCAGGTTACCCGTTACACTTTCCACTCCTTCAGACGTGGTGTATATAACCGTTTCTATCCAATTCATCTCTCTACATCCTCCAACGTACGCACTTTAACATAATTGGTCAATTCAAATCTTTGATTTGATGGTTGAAAAGCGCCTACGGCACTTTTCAACCTGCTATGACCATTATACCACCTCGCGCTTTTCATTACTACCGTAAAAATTTAAATTTTCAATAAATTATACTTCCTTTTTTTAATTTCCCCCTTCGGAAAGGTTCTTTTTCAGCGTACCTATCGCCTTTTTCTCAATTCTCGATACATAGGAGCGCGAGATTCCCAATTTACCCGCGACCTCTCTTTGCGCGAGCGGCTTTTTACCCCCAAGTCCGTAACGCATTATTATAATATCCCTTTCTCTGCCGCAAAGCTTTTCATCCACCAGTCTGCGCAGCCGCTCGCATTGCAGCCGCAGCTCTATCGTTTCGTATATGCACTCCTCATCTGCCACTATATCCATCAGCGTCAAGGCATTACCGTTTTTGTCGGTATCTATCGGATCCGATATGTAAACGTCCTGCGCACTCTTTTTCTTGTTGCGGAAATACATCAGTATCTCGTTTTCTATACACCGCGCGGCGTAGGTCGCAAATTTGGATCCCTTCTCATAATCAAAAGTCGATACCGCTTTGATAAGCCCAATGGTTCCTATTGATATAAGATCGTCTTGGTCCTTTTGGTTTGAGTAATACTTCTTTATCACGTGAGCTACGAGCCGCAAATTATGCTCTATCAATTTATTTCTGCACTCAAGATCGCCTTTTTTTACTCCCTCAATACATTCCTGCTCCTCTTTCGGCGAAAGCGGTCTCGGAAAGGAGCTCCCCGAAGATATATGTAAGGCAAAATATAAAAATCCCGAAATAAGTAAAAATAAAAAATAGACCGACATAAATGCGCCCCTTCCGCCCCTTAGATTTCCCTCGCTTTGATATTATATGTCGCTTTACTTTTATTTGTGCGCGTCCAAAAATAAAATTCAAAAAACAAACAACAGGCAATCAAATTGATATTGACCGCCTGTTGCATAGTACAATATTTATTTTACTCAATTGACATCGAATGTATAGGACAATTTGCGTGCGTTCTATACTCACAGCATTCCTGCTCAGAACAGCTCACTTCGCCTGCATTGATATCAATCTGACAGGATCCGCCGCCTTCAACGTGGGCAAGCTGAGTTAACTTGATCTGCCTTTTGGCTAAATGACAGTGCATCTGCCAAGTAGTTTCTGTTATCATTTTCCGTTACCCTAATTCAGCTCCCACGATGGAAACTGCAGAAACGCAGGAATACGGAGTTCCGCCCATATTGTGACTCATTCCCAATTTTATGTTTTCACGCTGACGGGCTCCTGCACGGCCGTGGAACTGAAGCCAGGACTCATACAGCATACGGATACCGGTAGCACCGATGGGGTGACCGAAGGATTTAAGTCCGCCCGAAATGTTGACGGGTAATTCTCCGTCGCGATCAAACACGCCGTTCATTACATCCTTCCAGCCTTGACCGCGCTCACTGAACAGAAGGTCCTCGTAAAGCATCAGCTCGGTGATGGAGAAGCAGTCGTGTACCTCCGCCAAAGAGATCTCCTTGCGCGGATTTTTGATTCCTGCCTCAGCGTAAGCGGCGGCGGCAGCGTGCTGAGTTTCCACTACGGTAGTGAAGTCATAGCTCTGATGCTTTTCGCCGTGTCCGGGTCCCGCTACGATCT
>JAEIGA010004837.1_pt1 | contig 20726 bp, 12 predicted proteins | sample 9270691 | NCBI WGS metagenome assembly JAEIGA01 (sample SAMN17057246, study PRJNA624740) | gut metagenome | biome: biome; isolation source: fecal sample | host: Bos grunniens | place: China: Xizang | collected 2019 | reverse complement strand
CTGGTCGTTTGAATGATCATCTGGAAAAAGGGAATATTGATGCGTCTACCATCGAAAGTCTTGTTATAGATGAATTTGATAAGTGCCTCGAATTGGGTTTTCAAGGCGAGATGCAGCAGGTAGTTGACAAGCTACCTCGGATTAGTTCCCGTTTCCTTACTTCGGCTACTGATATGGATGAATTGCCGCAGTTTGTAGCCATGTCCAGTGCTACTCGGCTCAGCTATCTCAAAGCCTCAGATTCCGACGAAAAGGTGATTATCTATGCGGTGCATTCTGAGAGTAAAGATAAGCTGCACACTCTCTATAAGCTACTATGTACACTAGAGGAGGGGCAGTCGATAGTATTTCTTAATCATCGTGAAGCTGTAGATCGTGTAGCGGAATATCTTCGAGAACAAAAGATTTGTTTTGAAGCTTATCATGGAGGCATGGATCAAGAACTACGTGAGCGCGCTCTCTATAAATTCCGTTGCGGTAGTAGCAATGTTCTGATTAGCACTGATCTGGCGGCTCGTGGTCTTGACATTCCTGAGGTGCGACATATCATACATTATCATCTTCCTAGCGGTGAAGAGGGGTACATACATCGTACGGGACGTACTGCTCGTTGGAATGCTGAGGGCTGCTCCTATCTCATTCTTCATAGCGAGGAGGTTGTTCCAGCCTATATTGCTTCGCCTGTGAAGGATTATGAACTTCCTGAACGAGTTGGGCGTCCTGCATTACCTATGTGGACCACGCTTTATGTGGGTAAGGGTAAGAAGGACAAGATCAATAAGGTGGATATCGCAGGGTTTCTCTATAAGAAAGGCGGTCTGACGCGTGATGATGTGGGTCCCATTGACGTGCATGATTACTACGCTTATGTGTCTGTAGCTCGTGGTAAGGTGCGTCAGTTGCTTTCGCTGATCTCTGGCGAGAAGATTAAGGGTATGAAGACTCGTATCGAAATTGCTAAATGATGGTTTATTAATTTGTTTAAATTTTACTATGAATAAGAAGATAATACTCTTTTCCCTATTTTGCTTTGTCGTTTTTGGTTTATCGGCGCAGATAGCCACAGAGACTGATCATATTCGTCGTGGCAATCGGCTCTATGTAGATAGTCTTTTCGAACGGGCTGAGGTGGAGTATCGCAAAGCGCTTGAGATTAATGCAGAGTCTGTAGATGCGATGTATAACTTGGGCAATGCTCTTTTTAATCAAATACCCCAGGCTGGAGACAAGGCAGAGGAGAGAGGTAAAGAGGCAATGAAGCTTTATCTCACAGCTTCTCAGCTGGAGACGGATAAGTCGCGTTTGGCTCATATATACCATAATATGGGGACGTTGATGTATATGGCACAGCAGTATCCTCAAAGCGTTGAGGCTTATAAGATGTCATTGCGTAATAACCCAAGTGGTGATGAGACACGTTATAATCTTGCAAAGGCTATGCACATGTTGAAACAACAACAGCAAGACCCACAAGAACAGCAGGAGGAGCAGCAGCAAGATCAACAAGACCAGCAACAGCAAGATCAGCAGCAAGAACAGCAACAGGAGAGTCAACAAAATCAGCAGGAGCAGAATCAGAATCAAGAAGAAAATCAGCAACAAAATCAGCAGGAGCAATCGGAACAAAGTGAAGAGCAAATCTCCAAAGAGAATGCAGAGCAGATTCTCAATGCTCTAATGCAAGATGAAAAAGATATTCAAGAACGCCAGAAGCAGATGATGCAACAACGTCAAGGGAAATCTTTTGACAAGGATTGGTAATGATGTGAATTTGTACAGAATAGTTTAGTTTGTATAATAACATACCAGGTTCTTTTTGACGCTCCATTGATGATGTTTGATATCATATTACTACGTATATTATTGTACGAAAACATATGAGAATATTATCTTGTCTTATGGCTTTTAATATACTGTAAAACAAATAAATATTAAGAAGTATTAGAGTTAATTATTGTACCTTTGTGTTGAATAATTATAACGTCTGGATAATTGAGGATTGGTATGCGTTTTGTGAATAAATTTACATACCTGAAAATTAGCATAGAGTGATTAAGCCTTGGCGTTGAGATTGGGCTAAACCAATTTTGTGTGTCGAGGATTTTCGATAAAATACGATTGGAAGTCAAGTTTTTTATGTATCTTCGCAGACCAATTCAAAAATAAACAGACCAACTCAAAAACAAATTAGAATCGTTGTTTCGTTTTATGAAGTATAGAGTGCTATATGTTCTGCTTTTCTTGACTACTTTTGCTGTCTCTGCAGTAAAGGCAGAGGAGTTGTCGTTCAAGGCTTCTGCTCCTCATGCTGTGGTTATGGGTGAGACCTTCCGTTTGTCATATACGATCAACACACATGGGGCAAAGGGATTTCGTGTGGGGAATATCGAGGATTTTGATGTACTCTCAGGTCCTAATCAATCAAGTTCGTCTAGCACTTCAATCATTAATGGTGTGCGAACTTCGTCAAAGACGTTGACATATACATGTATTTTGAGACCTAAAAGTGAAGGCACCTTTACTATTCCTGCAGCAGTGATTACCGTTGATGGCAAACAACTGCAGTCTGAGGAGCTTACCGTGAAGGTCCTGCCTCCCGATCAGCATGGATCACAAGGGCAGAAGAGTACTCAGCAGGGGAAGGGTAGTGCTTCTCAATCTGGGCAGATAGGTGCAGATGATCTCTTTATCACCGCTACGGTGAACAAAAAGAAGGTCTATGAACAGGAGGCCATATTGTTGACCTATAAAATATATACGACGGTAAACCTGACGAATGTGACTGGTAAGATGCCTGATCTTAAGGGATTCCATACGCAGGAGATGGAAATGCCTAAGGGTAATCGTGAATTTGAGCTGGAGCATTATAACGGACGCAACTACCGAACCATCGTGTGGAGTCAGTATGTATTGTTCCCTCAGCAGAGTGGTAAATTGGAGATTCCTTCCATCACCTTCGAGGGTACTGTGGCTCAGCGTGTGCAGAGCTATGACCCGTTTGATGCCTTCTTTAACGGTGGTAGCAGCTATGTCAACATACAGAAACCTCTAGTTACCCCCAAACTCACGATTGATGTCAGTCCACTCCCTGCGGGTAAGCCTGCAACGTATTATGGTGGTGTGGGAGACTTTAGCATTTCATCTTCGATTAGTGCAACAGAGTTGAAGGAGGATGAGGCTTTGACGCTGAAACTAGTCATTTCAGGTACGGGAAATATGAAGCTTCTTAGGACTCCAGAGGTAAAGTTCCCTGCAGATTTTGAGGTGTATGATCCTAAGGTGGACAATAAGTTTACGCTCAAGGCAAGTGGCCTTTCGGGTAATAAGGTGATAGAATATCTGGCTATACCGCGTCATGGAGGCAATTATACTATCCCCTCGGTAGAGTTTTCATATTTTGATGTCAAGAGTGGTGCGTACAAGACATTGTCGACACCAGAGTATGTGGTCCATGTGGCTAAGGGTGATGGTTCGACGGGTAGTGCTCCCACGGGCTATGTCAGCAAGGAAGAGTTGCGTCTTTTGGGGCAAGATATTCGTTACATCCAGCTTGGAGAGGTACGGTATAGTGCCAAGGATGACTATCTCTATGGTACGATGAACTATTGGCTGTGGTTTGTGTGTCCCTTTGCAGCGTTCTTGGTGATAGTCGTTGTATATCGCAAGCAGGCTGTGGAGAGTGCCAATGTGGCCAAGCAGAAGACCAAGAAGGCCAGTAAGGTTGCGACGCGCCGCCTTAAGATTGCCAAGCAAAAGATGCGCGAGGGGGACAAGGCCGGTTTCTATGATGAGGTGCTCAAGGCTATATGGGGTTATCTGAGTGATAAGTTGAACATGCCCGTGTCGGAACTGTCGAAGGACAATGTGTCGGTCAAGCTTGCAGAGTGTCACGTACCAGAGGCGCTTGTCGCGGAGTGTATGGAGCTTATCGGTGAGTGTGAGTTTGCTCGCTACGCTCCTTCTTTGTCTTCAGTTTCAGAGTCGCAGTTGTATGATAAGGCAGATGCGCTGATGGATAGCTTAGAGAATGCAATCAAGCGCTGATGTGGAGATGAGGTAGTGTTCGGTACGGAGATGCGGATCGGCACTGCTATGAGATTGAACGTAAAAATTATTGAAAGAATATCGTAAATAGTCAAAATAAAGAAAATGATGAGACGTTTTTCCTTATGTATAATAGGTGTGGCGTTGTGTTGTGTCTGCACGTGTCGTGTGCAGGCTATGACTTTTTCGGATAGTACGGTCGTATATACCAAGGCCATGGCGGATAGTGCCTATGCCGAAGCAGACTACATCACTGCTGCATACATCTACGAACGTCTGATTGCTGAGCGGGGTGAGTCGGCAGCGGTGTACTACAATCTTGGTGGTGCTTACTATAGGCTTGATGACATAGCTCGCTCGATACTCAATTATGAGCGTGCATTGCTGCTCGAACCATCCCACGCGGATGCACAGTTTAATCTGGAGTTGGCGCGATCGAAAGCCGTAGACAAGAATGCGATGGTGACAGAGTTTTTCTTTACACGCTGGTATCGCTCGTTTGCGGCGATTATGAGTGCTGACAGCTGGGCGAAAGCCTCTATTTTATGTTTTATAATATGTATTTCGTGTTTTGTGATATTTATTTTTAGCAAAAAGCGAAAAACTAAAAAAATTATCTTTATATTTGCATTACTCTCGCTACTTGGCAGTGTGTTGGCAGGTGTGATAGCCTCGGGTCAGACACGCAGATTGCAGCAGCGTGACCATGCTATTGTGATGGAGCCCAGCGTCACCGTGCGCAGCACTCCGAGCGAATCAGGGACGGAGTTGTTTGTACTGCACGAGGGCAAGAAGGTGAAGATAAAGGACGATAGCCTGAGTGCGTGGAAAGAGGTGGAACTTGAGGATGGTCACATCGGATGGCTACCTGCAGCAGCGATAGAGAAGATATAAGATAAAGAGTAAGCGATCGGAAGACGGAATGTCGAGAGGTGTTTGTCGTCGTACATCGCGGATTAGATATAGTAAGTTGAAGCACGATGAACCTACAGTGGCTGATAGACCTTGACAGGCGTATGTTGCTTGCACTCAATGGCAGCGACTCGCTATTCTTAGATGGTGTGATGAAGATTTACACCACCACGGTGGTGTGGTTGCCCGTAGCGCTGGTGCTTCTGTTCATTGTATTGAAGAACAACACTCCCCGTACGGCCCTTCTTACCGTGATTGCCGTGGCTTTAGCCATCGTCGCCACTGATCAGGTGTCTTCGCACCTCATCAAGCCGCTCGTGGGGCGCTTGCGTCCCTGCAATGACCCTGCGATCATGCACTTGATTGACACCGCCAATGGTTATCGCAGTGGTGGGTATAGCTTCACGTCGAGCCATGCTTGCAACTCGTTTGGCATATTTGCCATCGTCTCTCTCATCATCCGTCATCGCGGTCTCAGCCTCACACTGTTGTTGTGGGCAATCATCAACAGTTTTTCGCGCATATACCTCGGTGTACACTATCCAGGCGATATCCTCTGTGGTGCCATTTTGGGTGCGTCCATAGGTGCAGTGGTCTATCTTGGCTATCGTTATGTGTATCGGCGCATAGACCAGCCTATGGCCCGTATCACCGACAACTACACCTTGTCAGGCTATCAGTCGAGTGATGCTCAGCTGATGTGTCTGTCGATATACGCAGTGTTTGCCCTCATCTGTATCGGTGCGCTTATATACATAAACAACAATATACTTTAACAAATAAACTTATTAGTAATAATAAAAAAAATTACGATTATGAGCAAGTTAATGACATTCAACGAACTGCGCAATCTTAAAGATTCATTGCCCGATGGTAGCATGCACCGTATTGCTGACGAGCTTGGTGTAAGTGTAGAGACTGTACGTAACTTCTTCGGTGGTCAGAATTTCCAGGCTGGTCAGAGCGTGGGTATCCACCTCGAGCCCGGTCCCGATGGAGGTCTTGTGCGCATCGATGACACTACAGTGCTCGACAAGGCGCTTGCTATCCTTGAAGAGTTGAAGGCAGCTGAGGCTCCTGCCGAGGAGGCTGCAGAGTAAGCACTTTTTGTTTTCATTTTTCATTTGTTTGTTGAGTCCGTAACTGCAATTCTGCGGGATTGTGTGACGGACTTTTTTGTTCATAGCCTTTATGCACATTTACAACCTTTGTGTACTAAAAAGGTAAAAAGAGAACAAGTCAACCTATCATCCCATGAAACTGACAATTACTTTGCATTATGACACCCGTTGGGGCGAAGATGTCCGTCTAGTGTTCGACACGGTCAACAACGTCGATTTGGCTTCGGCTCATCCTATGCAGACAGACGGTAAGGGGCATTGGTTCGTCACGCTCGAAGGAGACTTCAAGCCCTCGGATCCCTACACGTTTGTTGTGGTTGAGAACGATGCTGTCCAGCGCACTGAGTGGCGTCATCACATGCTCCCCGACACACTACACGGACATGTCTGTGTCAATGACCGCTGGCATGAGCGTTCGTCACTGGCTCCGTTCTATTCTTCAGCATTCACAAAGGCAATCTTTGCTCACGATGTTCACAGCTATAAGCCTAAGGGTAACGCATCGGTATGCGTTTGCTGCGAAGCGCCTACATTGCGAAAAAATCAGGTGCTTGCACTTTGTGGCGATAGAGCATCTCTAGGTGCATGGAATCCCGACCATGCCCTCCTTATGGAGCCTTATGGCACCGAGTGGCAGTTGTGGCTGGATAAGGAGGAGCTGGGCGAGCAGTCCGAGTTTAAGTTTATCATCCTCGAGAAGACTACCGACAAAGCTCAGCCCTCGGCACTCCAGCTAGCCTATTGGGAGCCAGGCGAGAATCGCACCCTTTACGTAGATCCCTATAGCGATGTTACATTGCGTGTGTTGCGCACCTACAGCTTGCGCGACCCTCAGGAGCACTGGCGTGGCGCGGGTGTGGCCATCCCTGTTTTCTCGCTCCGCTCAGAGCAAAGCTTCGGCATAGGCGAGTTTTCTGACATTCCCCTTATGGTCGACTGGGCTGCCAAGACAGGGCAGTGCTTCCTGCAGTTGCTCCCTGTCAATGATACCACGATGAACCGCAACTGGCACGAGTCATATCCCTATAACGCCATCTCATGCTTTGCGCTCAATCCCGCCTACATTCGCCTCGAGGAGGTCGGCACGCTCTCCGATAAGGAGGCCATGAAGCAGTTCCGCACCCGCCAGCGCGAGCTCAACCAGCTTCCTCAGGTCGACTACGATGCTGTCATCGCGGCCAAGTGGGACTACTTGCATCGCATCTTCGCTCAGGAGGGTGAGCGTACACTCGCCTCGGCATCCTTCAAGTGCTTCTATGAGGACAACGCCTCTTGGCTGCGCCCCTATGCCGCATTCTGCTACCTGAGAGACAAGTATGGCACGCCCGACTACACGCAGTGGGGTGACGACAGTGTTTACAATGCCGACCACGAGGAGGCTGTAGGACCCATATATCTGTACATACAGTATCATCTGCACCTGCAGCTCAAGCGTGCTGCAGACTATGCGCACCGTCATGGCGTGGTGCTCAAGGGCGACATCCCCATCGGCATCAGCCGCACGAGTGTGGAGGCATGGTGTCACCCTGGGCTCTTCTGCCTAGAGAGCCAGGCGGGCGCTCCGCCCGATGCCTTTGCCCGCGACGGACAGAACTGGGGATTCCCTACTTACAACTGGCGTGCTATGGCTGAGGAACGCTACCATTGGTTTGCCCAGCGCTTCACCAAGATGGCCGACTACTTCGATGCTTATCGTATCGACCACCTGTTGGGCTTCTTCCGCATATGGGAGATACCTGGCTACACCAAGAGTGGACTCCTCGGACACTTCAACCCCGCCATGCCACTTACAGTAGAGGAAATCAATGCTGCAGGCATGAACTTTTACAAGGAACGTTATGCCATGCCCTTCTCTCCTGATGATGAGACCGATGTGCTCTTTGTTGAGGATCCCTATCAGGCTGGATGTTATCATCCTCGCATCAATGGTTTTGATACCGAGTCTTTCAAGGCACTCCCAGAGAATGAGCGTAGGGCATTCTATGCTCTGCACGATAACTTCTACTATCATCGCCACAATGACTTCTGGCATGCTGAGGCGATGAAGAAGTTGCCCGCCTTAGTCGACAGCACCGACATGCTCGTCTGTGGTGAGGACCTCGGCATGATACCCGCCTGCGTGCCTGCCGTAATGGACGAGCTACGCATCCTTTCGCTCGAGATACAACGTATGCCCAAGGGGTATGGCTGTAGTGTGGATAACCCTGCAAACTATCCCTACTATGCTGTGTGCACTACCTCTACTCATGACATGAGTGGTATTCGTGGATGGTGGACCGAAGATCCTTCGCTCACGCAGTACTACTGGACCGAGTTATTGCGTCAGCGTGGCAAGGCACCTGCCGACTGCGAAGCTTGGGCTTGCGAGTGCATCGTTCGTCAACACCTCGATTCGCCTGCCATGCTCACCATCCTTCCCCTTCAGGACTGGATGGCTATCGATGAGCACTTGCGCAGTGCAGACTATGAATCCGAGCGCATCAATGTGCCTGCCAATCCTCATCACTATTGGCGTTATCGCATGCACCTCACCTTAGAGGAGCTACTCAAAGCCGACGACTTCAATCGCACGGTGAGTCGCCTCGTGGCGCAGAGCGGGAGATAACACTAATCGTCTTTCCAAACTCAAAGCAATAGGGCATCCTTTCGGGGTGCCCTATTGCTTCGATATACATGTTGTAATTATTAATTCATGACATCACTTCTCTTCCCTTGTAGATAAAGCCTTCTTTATGATTCTATGGGGATGATACACTTGTGTTTTTTTCGATTGGATCATCGTTCCAGCCACGACATGAAGTCGTCCACTCGTGAGCGGCTCACGGTGAGCTCCTCTGCTGTGTCCACGAAGGGGATGATTCTGAGTCGCCCTCCTTGCTTTACGATACTCTTGATTCCCCTTGATGCCATGATGCAGCTTCGTGAGATTTTGAAGAATTTTTCGGGGTCGAGCACATCGGCCACCACGTCGAGCGAGGCGTCGAGGATATACCGACATCCAGCCGATGTGACTACGTAGTTGCACTTTTCCTCAGAGCAAATGTAGGCAATGTCTGTTGTTGGTACTGGCACTATGCGGTCATTGAACTTTACCACCAATCGTTCCCTATAGCGTCTAGCCTCTGTGGATGTTTTTATCGTGGCTTCTATGTTTGGCTTATCTGTTCGCGTACAGCAGCGTGACACAGCACGCAGCAGCGCCTCTGGTGCTATGGGCTTGAGCAGATAGTCTACGCTTCCTGCCTCGAAGGCTTTGATGGCATAGGTGTCATAGGCTGTGGTCATGATGACCTTGCCCTTGACATCTGTCTTCCTGAAGATCTCAAAGCACACACCATCTGCCAGCTCCACATCCATGAACAGTATGTCTGCCCTGTGTGTGGGTTCCTGTAGCCATTCCACAGCGCCAGCTACTGAGGTGGTCGTACCCACCACTTCAATGTCTGTGCAGTATTGTCGCAACATTCTCGTCAGATTGTTTTGAGCCATTATCTCATCTTCAATAATCAGTGCAGTCATATTGTTCGTGCGTAAAAATAGGAGTTAATTGTTTGCTTGTCAGAGGAGAGGTATCGTCACCCTATATTTGTTATCAGTGTTGTCGATGACAATCTTTTTTTCGGAGAGGGAGCGATAGTGCTCTCGTATGTACTTCTGTCCCAGTTTTGTCGAGGTGGTGTGTGTATACTTTGGTTGTACGTTGTTTTCTACCGTGAGTCGCTCCATGTCTGCAGCTATGGAGATGTGTAGGGGATTGGCGGTGCTTACTGTGTTGTGCTTGAAGGCATTTTCCACGAGCAACTGCACTGTGCAAGGCACCACCATGCGTTGCATGGCCTCGTCGGAGATGTTGAACTCGACTTCAAATCCTTCGGCGAATCTCACTTTCAGGAGCGATACGTATTCCTGTATGAACTCAATCTCCTCGCGCAGCGAGACCAAGGCTTCTTCTTCGCATCGCAACATGTAGCGGTACATGTGAGCGAGTTTGTGGATGTAGTCACTGGCTTGCTCTGTGCGCTGCTCACACACTAGTCCGTCGAGTGTATTGAGTGAGTTGAATAGGAAGTGTGGGTTGACCTGTTGCTTGAGTGTGGCGTATCGGTATTGGGCTTGTGCCGCTCTCACTCGCTCGAGCTGCATGGCCTTGCGTGTTGCGAAGATGCTATTGACCAGCACCATCATGCAATAGATGGTGGTCTCTACGAGCACTGCTGCTACGAGATATCTCAGATATTCTTGGATGTCTATTTTCCACACGAGGGCCGCCCCTTCTTGTATGACACAGAAACTCCATGCCCCCACTGCCGACACGACCGTGGTGAAGAGGAGGTAGTCTAACCATATTAGTGCTGTACTTTTCTTGTTTCGGTGCAGACGTCTCACGAAGATGATGGTAAGACACATATAGGTGATGAGCGCTGGCGAACTTGACAGTATGTCCCAAGCATACGCCATGACGCTAGTATCTGCATATAGGGGCGATGCGAAGAGCATAGCGGCTCCTTTGCGCAATGCCAATATGGCTCCTACTATGACCAATACCCAGCGCAGTTTGGCATTTGACTGTGCGAGGTCTGCTCTCGTCCTATTGGTCATATAGGTAAGTCGCGACAACCCGATGAGTGTCCATCCCAACAGCTCGGTGGTGAGTATCGTGGCTACAATCCTGGCTGCCGCTTCCACATGGATGATCCTATGGATGAAGGCCGCTCCTAATGTGCCGACCACGAACCCCACCACATTGGCCACGATCACCATGATGGCGATGATGTCTATGGTCATACCTTTTTTAATGCATAGTATCACCGTCATGGTCATGGTCAGGACTGTGAGTGTGAGTGCGTCATCCACCTCATACTTCCAGCAGACCAGCACGACAAGTGCGTGTAGCAAGGCAAACAAGTGTACCATATTGGGTGATTTTATCGCTCTCAGCATAGTCCAATCCTCTTTTTCGACATCAAAGGTAAAGCTTTTTTCTGACATCAGCGATACCAAAAGCCAATAATCTGTGATTTGCCTAAAATCGTCAGTTTATCTTAGTTTCCATTCATCAATCCGACATTTCCATTCGTCGCGGTAAAATTACCGTTCGTCGGTAATGCTACTTTTCGGTACATGTGCATACGAAAAAGATTCCTATTTTTGCATTGGCAACTATGCCTTTTGGGGCTAGGTTGCTACTGACTAGCGAACAATAAAAGTATATACCATGAACTCTCATCGCCTTCCTTTTTGGCAGTTATGGAACCTCAGCCTCGGCTTCTTTGGGGTGCAGATAGCATACTCTTTGCAAAGTGCAAATATCAGTCGAATATTTGCAACACTAGGTGCAGACCCTCACGACTTGAGCTATTTTTGGATACTTCCCCCGCTCATGGGCATGATAGTTCAGCCTCTAGTTGGTAAGTATAGTGATAAGACGTGGTGTCGCTTGGGCCGTCGTATCCCTTATTTGTTGGTAGGTTCGTTTGTTGCTATTCTTGTCATGTGTTTGTTGCCCAATGCGGGTAGTTTCGGCTTCGCTGTAGGTGGTGCCATGATATTTGGGCTTGTGGCACTCATGTTGCTCGACACCTCTATCAATATGGCCATGCAGCCATTCAAGATGCTCGTAGGCGATATGGTCAATGAGGAGCAGAAGGGCCAGGCCTATTCCATCCAGAGCTTCCTCTGCAATGCTGGTAGCTTGGTGGGTTATATCTTCCCCTTCTTATTTGCTTGGATAGGATTGTCTAATACGGCACCAGAAGGAGAGATTCCCGATACAGTGAAGTATGCCTTCTACATCGGTGCAGCCATTCTTATCCTTTGTGTACTCTTTACAAGTGTCAAGGTGAAGGAGATGCCTCCAAAAGAGTATGCCGAATTTCATGGTATCGACCCCAATGTAACCACAGCTGAGGCTCCTAGTATGTTTGCTCTGCTTAAAAATGCTCCTAACGCATTCTGGACAGTAGGCTTGGTGCAATTCTTCTGTTGGGCAGCCTTCATGTATATGTGGACCTATACCAATGGTGCCATCGCCGATACCGTATGGGGAGTCACAGATGTTCGTTCCGAGGGATATCAGGCTGCAGGCAACTGGGTTGGTATCCTGTTTGCCGTGCAAGCAGTAGGCTCCATGTTGTGGGCATTGCTCATCCCTAAGTTCAAGAATATCAAGACGGCATATGTCGTGAGCCTCCTCTTGGGAGCTGTTGGTTTTGCTTCGGTGTATATCATTCATGACCAGTATCTGCTATTTGTCTCATTCCTTCTCATTGGAGCTGCTTGGGCAGCCATGTTGGCCATACCTTTCACTTTGTTGACCAACTCCTTGTCTGGTGAGCATATTGGAACCTATTTGGGCCTGTTCAACGGAACTATCTGTCTGCCTCAGATTGTAGCAGCCGCTTGTGGAGGACTATTGCTGAAGGCTGTAGGAGGAAGTCAGGTAAATATGTTTGTCGTGGCAGGAGTGCTGCTTGTGTTAGGTGCTGTTGCGGTAGGTTTTATAAAAGAGAAGAAAGCAAAATAAAAAAATCATCTTTAGTATAATACCATGAAAAGGGTTACTTTATTTTTTGTTGGACTGGTGGTGTCTTTTTTGATGTCCACACAAGTATTTGCCCAAGGCAAGTACAAGGTCGATGGTGTCGTATATGACGATATGGGCCCCGCTATGGGTGTCACTGTTGTGGAGAAGGGCACTGTGAATGGTGTTGCTACAGGTTTGGACGGCGAGTTCTCGCTTTCCGTATCGGGACCTAATGCCATCATTGAGATTAGTTATGTGGGATACACAACGCAGAGCTTCAAGGCTTCTGCTTTGCCCAAGCAGATCATGTTGAGCGAAGATGCAGTGTCGCTGAGCGACGTTGTTGTCATTGGCTACGGCTCACAGAAGAAGAAGGAGGTGACGGGTTCGGTTGCTTCGATCAAGTCAGAGGACTTCAATGCGGGTGTCAAGTCGAGCCCCGTAGGTCTGCTTCAGGGAAAAGTGGCAGGTCTCAATGTGATACGTACGACGTCAGATCCTACTTCAACAGGATATAACATCCAGATTCGTGGTTTCTCTACCCTTGACAAGGGCGCTGGTACATCGCCCCTCTTCATTGTAGATGGAGTGCCTGTAAGCAATATCGACAACATCTCGCCCAATGAGATTGCCTCTATGGATGTACTCAAGGACGGTTCGGCTGCTGCTATTTATGGTACCCGCGGTACGAATGGTGTAATCATCATCACCACAAAGCGTGGTGAGGCCTTCTCCGACGTTGCCACCACGCGAGTGGAGTATGATGGCTACGTGTCCACTTCAGTGCGCAATGGCGATATGGGTATGGCTACGGCAGAGGAGTTCCGCGATTTGGGTACACTCTCAGATGGAGCTATCAGCCCTGTCATCCAATCCGATGCTAATACAGACTGGATGGGTGCCTTGTGTCGCGATGCAGCCATTGCTCACAATCACAATGTGGCTATCGTGGGCTCATCTAGCAAGTTTAACTATCGTTCATCGATAACCTATAAGGATGCTCAAGGTATAGCCCTCAACTCCAATCGTGAGGAACTTATTGGTAAATTAGCCGCTTCGCAGAAGGCACTCGATGGCTGGTTGGAGTTGCAGTATGACCTCTCATACATGCACTACCGCAACGACTATTTCTGTGGCGACTTCAAGCAGGCAGCGACCATGAATCCTACCTATCCTATTTATGATGCTTCTACTCCTAACGGCTTCTTCATGCCACAAGGTACGGGTCAATCCAACCCCGTGGAACAGATGATGCAGAAGGAATCATACAAGGATGGCAACTACTTCCGTGGTTCTGTAAAGGGTACCATCAACGTCAAGTCTGTCGAAGGCATGCTTCGTATCAATGGATTCGCTGCTATTGAGGAAGGTGACAATCGTGCTTATTGGTACAATAACACCATCAATACCGACATTGCAGGGTCGGGCAAGGCTGGTCGTGAGAATGACATGAGTTATAGCAAGCTCTTCGAACTTACTGCTGACTATATGCGTACCTTTGGTCGTCATAGCATTACCTCAGTCGCAGGTCTGTCATACCAACATTTCCTCTATGATGGAAGTTCTATTTCGAACAAGGGTTTCCCCACTGATGATGCCAAATACTATCAGATTGGTAATGGCGATGCTTCGAAGGAGTACCTTGAGGTGTCATCGTACCGCAACTCCAATGCATTGGCTGCCGCTTTCGTTCGTACGAATTACAACTTTGCAGACAAGTATCTTGTATCTGCTTCGGTTCGTCGCGAAGGCTCTTCTCGCTTTGGTGTCAACAATAAGTGGGGTTGGTTCCCCGCTGTCAGCTTGGGATGGAGAATTAGCGGAGAGGACTTTATGCGTAGTCAGCGCTGGTGCAATGACCTCAAGCTGCGTGCTGGTTTCGGTGTGACAGGTAATAACTTAGGTTCAGACCTTCGTTCTGTAGCCATGCTCTCCAATGGCGGTACCTTCTGGTACAACGGTAAGTATGTCTATACCTATGGCGTGAGTCAGAATGTCAATCCCGATTTGCGTTGGGAAAAGAAGTACGAGTATAACCTCGGTCTCGACTATTCGCTTTTCGACAATCGTGTCTATGGTAGTCTCGATACCTACTATCGTCAGACACGCGATCTTTTGTGGGACTATGAGGTACCTACACCTCCCTACCAGTACACCACACTTTTGGCCAATGCAGGACAGATGGATAGCTATGGTGCAGAACTTGCAGTGAGTGTGTTGCCTTTGCGTTCAAGAAATGTCACTTGGATTACTACTCCCACTATTTCGTTCAACAAGAACTATATCACCAAGCTCTCTGACCCCTCGAAGGGATTCAATTACAAGGAGACTACATCGGGTGGAGTAGGAGAGAATGGCATCATGAATACCAACACACAGATTCTTACTGAAGGACAGACCGTGGGAGCGTTCTATGGATATAAGTTTGTCGGATTCAGACCCTCCGATGGTGCGTGGATGTTTATGACTCCTGCAGGTGGATACAAAGATGGAGGCACAGTGTCTGAGACTGACCGTCAGGTTATCGGTAATGCACAGCCATGGTTCACATTTGGATGGAACAACTCTGTACGTTACAAGAACTTCGATCTCTCGGTGTTCTTCCGTGGTGTCGTGGGTAACAAGATTCTCAATCTCACCCGCTGGGCCTATGGACCTCAGCAGTCACAGTCTTCGAACGTGTTTATCAAGGATGCAGTGGGCAGCAATGTGGTGTACTCTGACAAAGGACACTTCTCTGACTACTATCTTGAGGACGGCTCGTACATGAAGCTCGATAATGTGACTCTCGGCTATAATTTCAAGCCCCAGGGCAATAAGTATGTCGAGAACATGAGAGTTTATTTTACAGGACAGAACTTGCTGACACTCACAAAGTACAGCGGACAAGATCCTGAGGTGAACACCACTAGCGTGTGGAATGCAGGTATTGACTATTGCGACTTCTATCCCACGGTAGCCAATTTCCTTATCGGTGTCAATATTAGCTTAAAATAAGAAATTTAAGAATCATACCATTATGAAAAAGATATTCACTATCATAGCAGCGAGTGCACTCACGCTGGGAGCGTTGACCTCATGCGAAGACTTGCTGGAGGAGAAGAACTATGGTAATCCTACCGTAGAGTCGATGATGAGTGCCGAAGAGAATGTGGTGCTTCTCGTTGGTCAGGCCTATGCCGACATCAAGTGGCTCCACGACCATTGGGGCTACTGGGGTGTTGCTTCGTTGACCTCAGACGAGTGTGTGTGCCCTGTACGTATGCCTGGTGAGCATTGGAAGGACAATTACTATTGGACTCGCTTGAACAACCATAATTGGAACTGGATGGGCGATGCGTTCAAGAACATCTGGAACACGACAATCTCTGGCGCTGTGCTTTGCAATAAGTTGCTGACTACATTAGCTGATGCCAAGGAGTCGATGAGTGCAGAGGTGTATGCCCAGTATGTGGGTGAGCTTGAGGTGCTCCGTTCGTACTATTATTATATGTTGTTTGACTGCTTCGGACGTATCCCATATCTTGAGGAGTTTGTCGACAAGACCGAGCCTCTCATGGAACCCGAGCAGGTGTGGTCACATCTGGTCAACTGTCTTGAGCGCAATGCGCCCAACATGGCCGTAGTCAACGATGGTAATCGTGCGGCCAACTATGGACGTGTGACTCAGGGCTTCGCCTATGCTCTCTTGGCCCGATTGTACCTCAACGCAGAATCTTTCGGGTGTACGCCGAAGAATATCAGCCTGAATGATAATGGGGTCTACAGAGAGGGATTCGTAGAAGTGAAGTCAGAAGCTGACTTCTACACCAATGCAGTGGCTTGCTGTGATATGGTAATCAATGCTGGCTCTTATAGTATCGAAGAGGACTGGTTTGCCAATTTCAAGATTGACAATAGTGCTTCCAAGGAAAACATTTTCGTTATCGTAGAGAATGGTAATGGTGAGTTTGACCATCGCTATATTGGTAGCATGTCCAATAAGTTGCGTGTCCCCATCCTTACACTCCACTACTCACACCAGTCGGTGTATGGCATGGTGGAGAAGCCTTGGAATGGCTTTGCCGCCCGCCCCAGCTTCATGGAGCGCTACAACGAGAAGGACCTCCGTGGCCCTGGCCCCATCCCTCCTGCTGCTCCCGAGCCTCCTGCCCGTCCGGCCAAGATGACCGATGCAGAGTTGGCTGCATATAACAAGAAGCTGGAGGAGGAGTATCATGGTCCGCTCAAGGAGTATGCCAAGACCGTACAGGAGTATGGTACCCAAAGCGCTAAGCAGTGGGGATGGTTCATTGGCCCAGTCTTCGATAAGAAGGGTGAGATTATCCTCGATGAGAATAAGATTGGTTCTATCTGCCGCATCGAGATTGCTTCGCTTGAGGCAGCCAACTGGTACGACGGTGCACGTTGCACCAAGTATGAGGTCGACAAGGCAGGTCAGTACCAATATGCGGAGAACGACTTCGTGCTGATGCGCTATGCCGATGTGCTGTGGATGAAGGAGGAGGCCATCCTGCGTGGTGGACAAGGAACGTCGGGGGTTAGCACTGCGGACTTCCAGCGGATGCTCCATCGCACCATGGCCTACGAAGCCAAGCCTGCTGAGGCCTATGCAGCGGCTTATCCTGGTGTGGTGGCCCTCAATCTCGACGACATCCTCGACGAGCGTGGACGTGAGTTCGCATGGGAGTGTGTCCGTCGTCGCGACCTCATCCGTTTCGGTAAGTTTGCCGATAGCGACTATGTGGACTACGTCAGTGCAAAGCAGAAGTTCCGCGAGTGGTTCCCCATCCCTTATTCAGTGTTGGAGAAGTCAAAGATCAATGAGGAGACTGGCGAGCGCTACTGGAAGCAGAACGAAGGCTACGATGACATCTAATCGATAAATGTAAAACTATAATTTATTTATTCACTTTTTGTTAAACTTTAATATCAGTTATTATGAAAAAAGTTTTGATGAGTATTGGTGCTGTTGCACTGATGTTTGCCGCTACTTCATGTGAACCTGAGAATCAGGGCGGCGTAAACTTTGACGAGATCACTCTCGATGGTTTCTATGTGTATGGTGATGCTACAGGTTCTGAGGACATCACTGCCGACTATGGTATGGCTGCAGGCTTGAACGAGGTTACTGCTGAAAAACGCGGTGGCATGTACGAGAAGTACATCGTTCTTGAGGGTGGTAAAGAGTTCTTCCTCGTGCTCAATGAGGCTGGTAAGTACACCAACTATGGTGCAGAGTTGAAGGACTATGACGTGAAGGAACTTGCCGACAATCCTACTCTTGCAACAGTTAAGCGTGGTGAGTTGGTAATTGGTGAGAATGCTCCTGCAATGATGGTAGACCAGACAGGTCTCTACCACATTGTGCTCGACCTCAACCTCGAGGGTGACCTCCTGTATCCGCAGATCATCGTTTCTAATGTTCAGTGGGGTGTTCGTGGCGCTATGAATGGCTGGGGCTTCACCGCATTTGACTCGATTGCTGTAAATGCTAAGACCATGACATGGAAGATGGAGAATGTTGACATGCCTGCTAACGGTGAGTTCAAGTTCGCTTACGGCCATGGCTGGAAGATTCAGCTCGACGATGCTGGTAATGTAAAGGCTAATACTAACCTCGGTATGGAGTCTCTTCCCAACGGCGCTAACATCAAGGTGGAGAAGGCTGGTCTCTACACTATCACATTGACCTATAACCTCAAGGGTGGTGATATCGCTGCTGGCTATACCTTCACAACAGAGTGCACTAAGGAGTCTACCTTGCCTACCGAACTTTATATGATCGGTCAGGACTTTGGTGAATGGAAATGGGAAAATGAAGGCGTAGTAGCTCTTACTCCCGTACACAGCCACTCAGGCGCTTTCTGGACCACACGTTATATTAAGACGACTTATGTCGATGAAGAAGGTAACGTGAAACCTGCTGGCTTCAAATTCTGTCCTAAGAAGGAGTGGTCAGGTGAATTCTTCTCTCTCGGCAATGACTCGGGTTATGAGGCTAAGGATGGTAACTGCTTCGTTGCAGAGGATGGCTTCTACACAATCTACATTGACCTTGCAAACAATATCATCGCTATGGAGCCTGCTGCCGTTTACGGTATGGGTGACTGCTTCGGTGGTTGGGATGTTGCTAAGGAAGAGAACAAGTTTGTAGCTGAGGGCACTACACTCGTTTCTCCTGCTACAGTAGCTGATGGTAACATCCGTATGTACACTGCTGCTCCTGCTGTTATCACAGGTGTCGAATGGTGGCAGATGGAGTATAACGTATTCGATGGTGCTATCGTATACCGTGCTGCTGGTGGTGATCAGGCTGCTGTTGCTGCTACTGCAGGTCAGAAGGTAACTCTCGACTTCAACGCAGGCACTGGTTCTATCAACTAATAACCAATAATTAATTCTCATAGGGGTACCCTCATAGGGGTGCCCCTTTTGGCCTAAGGCCTTTGATCGGGCCTTAGGTCGCTAATCGCGAAAAACAGCTTTGGCTGTAACGATAACGATGACGAAGACGATAACAGCCTGCCGCAGCAGGCAACTCATAACTCATAACTCATGAAACGATATATCCTACTTGCTCTTGAATTGTGCTTCTTGGTCTTCTTGGCCAGTTGCGAACCACAAAATCCAGTTACACCCGAAGAAGAGATCGACCTAAGTAGTCTGCCCTACGGACTGTCGGGCTATTCGCTTAGAGATAATAGCATACCCAAGGCCGATGAGCCTTGTGTGCTCTACTATAGGGCTGGAGGCGAGTATCCTTTCAGTGGATTCACTGCACCGCTCTATGTGCACATTGGTATCGTCGCTCATGAGTGGGTGCATGTGCAGGCCGATTGGACTACCAATCTGGACAAGTGCCGCCTCGTCCCTACCGATGAGACTGATGTATGGAAGCTGGAGATTACTCCCACCATCCGCCAGTGGTTCGGGGCTGCTGCCGATGAGGTGATAAGCAAGATAGGTGTCGTGGTGCGCAATGCCGATGGCACGCGTCAGACCATAGACCTCTTCTGCACAGTAGAGGATGACGCGAATGAGGTAACTTATGACAAAGTAGAGATGGCTCCCCTCCCGACAGGAGTGGTGGCGGGCATCAACTACATCAATGACTCCACGGTGACCCTCGTGCTGAAGGAGCAGGATGCCAAGGGAGAGTGCTACGACTATGCCTATGTCATCGGTGACCACAGCGACTGGGAGTGCCAGAGCGCCTACGCCATGAAGCGCGATGAGGAGGCTGGTTGCTGGTGGTGTACGCTCGAGGGATTGACCCCTGGCAAGGAGTATCGATTCCAGTATCACCTCTACGACGAGGCGTGGGGCACTACCCGCATTGCTGATCCCTATACAGAGGTGGTGTACACGACCGACGACAAGTGGATCCCCTCGACCACCTATCCCGACATGCCTGCCTATCCCACAAAGACCTCGGATAACGTGGCTGCCTTCCAGACACAGCGTACTCCCTACGACTGGGCTGTCGAGGACTTTGAGGTAGGCGATGCCGATGACCTCATCATCTACGAACTGCTTCTGCGCGATTTTTCTACGACCAAGGACCTCAAGGGAGCGTGGGCCAAGCTCGACTATCTGGAGGAGTTGGGTATCGATGCCATCGAGCTGATGCCTACGCAGGAGTTTGACGGCAATCTCAGCTGGGGATACAACCCCTGTGCCTACTTTGCCTTGGACAAGGCCTATGGCACTCGCGAGATGTACAAGCAGTTCATCGACGAGTGTCACCGCCGCGGCATAGCGGTCATCCTCGATGTGGTGTACAATCATGTTACGGGTGCTCACCCCATGGCACGCCTCTACTGGGATGCCGCAAATAATTGCACTGCAGCGAACAACCCATGGTTCAACGTGTCGGCTCCGCATCCCTTTAGTGTGTTCCACGACTGGAACCACGAGAATCCCGAGGTACGCGACCATGTGAAGCGCAACCTGGAATATCTGCTCCGTGAATACCACGTCGATGGCTTCCGCTTCGACCTCACCAAGGGGCTCACCCAGCGCAAGTGTACTGAGCAGACGGCATCGAACTACGACAAGGCCCGTATCGCCATCCTTACCGACTACTACGAGGCCATCAAGGCCGTGCATCCCGAGGCGGTGGT
>JAEIGA010004836.1_pt1 | contig 20726 bp, 14 predicted proteins | sample 9270691 | NCBI WGS metagenome assembly JAEIGA01 (sample SAMN17057246, study PRJNA624740) | gut metagenome | biome: biome; isolation source: fecal sample | host: Bos grunniens | place: China: Xizang | collected 2019 | reverse complement strand
GCTCTCCACAGCACCACATGTTGAGTATGCGCGAAGAACATACTGCTTGCCCCACTCATATGCAAAGGCAACGCTCTTCTGCTTATTACTCTCCACAGCGTTCCACTCCAACTCAGCCTCGCTATCCTTCTCAGCATAGCTCCAGTACCATGTTGTAGTGTTTGTTGAAGGTACGATTGTGGCCTCAGCCTTCATCGTAGTTTCGTTGAGGGTGATCTCGCCAATGCTGATAGCAACAGCGCCCTCAGGCATAGGGCAGATACTCTTTGTTACTACCTCGCTCTTGCCACCCTTATTCTCAGCAAATGCTGATACGGTGTACTCAACGCCATAGGTTACATCGAAGAAGATGTCATCGCCAAACGACCACTCTCTCTTGGTGTACTCCACAGGACCGTCAACACTATTCTCGACCTTGTAGCTCCACGCCTCAGTGCCAGACGATGGTGTGATTATTGCCTTTACGGTCATAGTCTCAGCATCGAACTCCAAATCAGAGATGCTGATTGTTGGTTTGTTCACAGGAGTATCCTCCCCGAACATCTCACAACCGCAACTTAGTAGTGCGATAATGGCGGTTGTAAGAATTGCGAAATTCTTAAATAGTTTCATAAGGCTATATTATTTAGTAGTTAAAATGCAGGTATGTTATCAATCCTCTTGAACACCATATTCTCGCTATTCTCTATACTCTGGTCGTTACCTATGATTTTAATCCAGAACATATACTCTCCCGAGGTGTTCATCGTAACGCTATAGTCGCTCGCCCAGTCGCCTACGCCGTAGTCATACCAGCCAGAGAGTACATAGCGCTCATACTCATCCTGTGTGATTGTGAAGTTGCCCGTAGTCTCTACCATATACATCGAGTTGAGGTTATCCCACATTTCGAAGCGGCGCTCCTTCTGGCTGAACTCTATGTATAGCGCAGTGCCCTCAGCGAGAGCCTCGCCATTCCATGTGTCGAGCTGCCATGCACCATCTATGGTGTAGTAGGTCACAGCCATACCTGGTAGTGGCTGCTCGTTATCAATAGGCTTCTGGCATCCTGTGGCAAGCGTAGCAAATGCCACTACGGCGATACCGAATAGTTCTCTAAAAAGTCTCATTGTCTATCTCTTAATTGTTACTTTTACCATTCTCTCGGAGGGTGTAGCCTCTACTCCCTCTAATATTAGCATTGTGTTAAGCTCGGTGGTTAACTCCCCGCTGTAGCTTATAACAATATCCCCCTCGCCTCCTGGCTCTAATACCGCTGGCTCGCACCTTAGTGCTAGCCCTGGCAGCGTTGAGTGTGAGGTTATCTGTAGCGCTCTATTCGAGCTATTTGCTACGGCGATACGCTCCTCGCCTCGGTCGGCTATGGTTACCACCTTGCGGCTTAGTCTTAGTGCTCCTGCACGCTCAGGTAGATTATACCACTCATCACTGCATTTAACATCTCCCGTGATGGTAACTCGCTCCGTAGGTAACTCTGGGTCGAGGTTGGTATATACCCTTATCGTGTACCTAAAGCTACTGTTACGCCCTGCGGGGTTAAAGCGTGCATCTACCCTAAGTGAGGCGTGTGGCGCTACCACGGTAGGCTTTGTGAGGAGCTTAATACAGCTGCACGATGCGCTAAGATTGGTTATTGTTATAGCCTCCTCGGTGGTGTTGCGTAGTCCAAAGCTAAAGTTTATCAAATCCTCGCCCTCTATTGTGCCGAGGTCAATGCTCTTAGTCTCTGCGACCAATGCACCTGCGCTCTTTATCGATTGCGCAGGGTTGACCAACGAGTCAAGTTGTTGGCGTGTAGGTAGAGTGTTGCGCTGTGCCATGACACCCGCAGGCATACACAACACAAATATCAACATTAAACCTTGCCACCACCTTATCATACTACAACCAGCCGTTATCGTTTGCGCCCTCGCGTACGGTGATAGTTACGCTATAGCTCTTATCTGCTACTACGGTGAGAGTCGTCTGACCCACGCCCTTAGCAGTTACTGTTAGGGTATCACCCTCCAACATCGCCTCAGCAATGGCTATATCTGTTGTAGTGGCGCTCTTGGCCTCTACGATATTGTAGTCACCAAGCGATAGGGTAGTGCCCTCATTAGGTGCAAGGTAGATATTTGGGAGGCGCATATTGCGGCCACTGCCATCAATCTCCTTAAGTAGGCTACCTGCATCAATCAAGCGACCCATCTTGCCCTTGTAATCCGCAAGGTTCATCTTTATAGGTGTAGCACCTGCCGATGTGTGACGCATGTAGTATGTCTTCTCCCCCTCGAAGTACTCCTCAATATCGCGTGCGCTGTCATACATAAGTTGCTTGAACTCCTCAGCTGTGAAGTGACGGCCACGCTGCTTGGCATATGAAAGAGCAAGTGCCGCAACGCCCGAAACATGAGGACACGCCATAGATGTACCTTCATAGTAGCCGTAGCAAGCCTCGCCATTAAGCACAAGGGTTGAGAATATAGCGCCCTGATACTCCTGATTATCCTCCTCGCCAATCTCGCCGTGATACTCAAGGTCACCACCAGGGGCAGATAGAAGCACCTCGCTGCCGTAGTTTGAGTATGATGCTGGGGTGTAGTCCGCCGCAACGGCTGCCACAGAGATACACTTAGAGTAGGCCGCAGGGAATGATGACTGCGCTGCGTACTCGTTACCCGATGCGAAGATTGCAAGACCACCATTGATAACACCATTTGGAGAGCCCGCCTTGTTGATAAAGTAGTCGATAGCCTCCTTCTCGAGTGGGTATGTTGCTGCCCACTCCTCCTCGGTTGCAGGGCCTGGGGTGTAGCCCATGATAAGATTTGACTTAGCGGAGTTATAGCCCCATGAACACTGCAATATCACAGCTCCGTTGTCGGCAGCATACTTCATGGCGCGCGCCTCCATAGCAAGCGAGCATGAGTTCATGCCGTCAAAGAGCTGTAGGGTCATAATCTTAACGCCCTTAACACCCTTTGCAGCATCGCCACCAGCAATGCCGGCACAGCCAATTTCATTGTTATTTACCGCAGCTATAGTACCCGCCACATGAGTGCCGTGGCCTGTGCTGCCATTTGATGTCCACGATGTTACGCCTGTGTTACGCACGAAGTTATAGCCATACTTATCATCCTTATAACCGTTGCCATCTGCATCCTTACCTGCATGTAGCTCCTCGCCCTCGTTAACCCAGATATTAGGCTCAAGGTCTGGGTGACTCCACATTGGAGCCTCGTCCATGACTGCTACGATGATATCCTCATCGCCTGTGCATAGCTCCCATGCCTCCAAACAGCCAGCATCACAGCCCGCTATGGCTCTTGTGCGACCATCCTCGTTAAATACCATTGTGCCATCGTTGGCGTAGCACCACTGACGCGCGATAAACTCATCGTTGAATGGCCACTCTGTAGCTGTAACCTCGCTGCGTGTAGTTGTATTTACAACATGAGCTTTGGCAGTTGCGTTATAGGCACGCTTAAGTTGTCGATTACACTGAATCTTATCCACCTCGCCGAGCTTCGATAGACGCTCAAAGGCCTTGCCTATATTCTCGCCCTCGTCAAAGCGTACAAGATACCAGAGGTGTAGTCCCGCCTCGCGTGTGCGCTCCTCATGGCGTGGGTCAACGGGGAATACGCGCTCGAAAGAGTATGCACCGAGAATATCAAGTACCTCGTCTGTTGATGGTATGCCTGAGCGTGTAGCCTCGCCACCTGAGCGTGTCATGGTCATATCGAGGATATCCGCCATCTCTGGCTTAAACTTGATGATAGCCTCACCAAGGTTAGCATCTATAGGAATCATTACTGTTGTGTCATCCTGCTCGGGTGACATAATAGCCAAATCATCCTTTACGCATCCTACAGCAAGTAGTAGTGATGCTATAATAAGGGTTCTTCTCATCTCTATTCCTCCATTTCTTCGTTAAACTCATATCTGCCGCGGTAGGCGGGATAAGCCTCAAAGTAGTACTCATAGTTTGTTGGTACATTCTCAAAGCCTACGCTGTTACCCTCGCTATCTATGGCCTTCTCCAACTGTGGGTAGATAAGCACCTCTGCGCCCCACTCCATAAGGTATGGGTGGTAGAGCAACCAATCAGGGAGCTTGCCCGTCATAAAGTTAAGGTTGATACGCAAGGCCTTCATATTTGGTAGGATGCGTGGTAGAGCTCTCTCCACAGCCCACTTAAGTGTGTCGCCCTTAATATCGCTATAATCATAGGCGCGAACACCCTCTTCGCCAACCTTGAAATCTGGAAGCTCGCCCTCGATGAAGTTGTATGATAGACCCAACGCTTCAAGCTCTTCCCAAAGTAGTAGCTTACGCACAGCATCGCTCTTTCGCATATTCACATATAGACCGATGCCATTCTCGTCTGCTGATGAACGCTTACGAAGGTCGCTGATAGAGGCTCTATGGTTTCCTATAAGATCCAAAGCTCTCAAATGTGGGAAGTTCTCCTTGTTTATAACCTCAGGTATCTCGTTGAGGTTATTAGAGCTTAGATCGAGCGACTCGAGTGTATCGCCAAGCTCGGCAAAGTTATCAGGTAGCGATACCACGCCCATAGCTGCAATACGCAAATCCTTGAGGTAGGCGAGTGTTGCGATCTCTGGACATAGGTCGATGCTCTTGATCATCGTGTTCACATTGCCGTAGAGTGACAAGGTCTCCAAATATTTAAGGTGCTTAATCTCTTCTGGCACACCCTCCTCGGTATTGAAGTAGCTGATATCCAAGTCACGCACACGACCTACAGCCTCGGGCGCTGGAAGTCCTGCATCGTTTGCCTCCCATAGGCGTATGCAATCCCAGCGGTGCATGCCCTCGGTAGTTGATATGCCGTTGTCGCTCCAGCACTCCATCTTCTCGCTTATGGTGATAACGGCCAAAGAGTCACCCTGACGATTATCCTCGATACGAGGGCCCGCAGCTTGACGAACGGTGATTGTCGCAGGTGTCGCAAGTGCCTCACCCTCCTTAGGTACGAGGTTGAGGGTTGCCACACGCTCGCTATCGTTCGAGTTCATCTTCCAGTCGAAGTGTATGCGTGTCTTGCGTGGGCGTGCGCCGCGGTCAAGCGTTAGCTCATACTCATCCTCCACGATAATCCATGCTGGAGCATCCTTAATCTCGAACTCCACATTGGTCTCAACATCCAACTCCACCCATCTATTTGCGTAGGCGGCAGATGCTGCGATGCGTACCTCGTTATCTTCGATGTTGATGCTGCGAGGGAAGCCCTCCTGTATGATGTTGATGCTCTTAAGCTCCTCACCCATAGAGGTGATGCTCACCTTTGTCTCGCGGGCATCGTTCTTAAGTGCTGAGTCAATCTTAATGCTACACTTAACCTCGCCACGACCATTTGCAGGCGATATCAACACCCATGGGGCGTTGGCCTTAGCCACCCACTCTCTATCTGAGCTGATGGTTACCTGATACTCGCCACCCACAGCCGCCGCCTCGATATTGCTCATATCTGTGCTAAAGCCCTGGATTGTAGGGGTATCGTTTGTGCAGGCCGAGAGTAGCGCGCCTGCCATGAGTAGTATATATAACTTCTTCATAATCTCCTATAGTTTAGTCGAGGTTAAGAGCGTCACAGCCACGAATATCCTGTGTCGAGTCGTAGATAAGCTCGTAGTAGCCCATCTCGATATAAGGACATACGCTCGATAGGTCGATCGAGATATTTGGGTTGTCCTTAATCTCAAAGAGCAGGATATATGGCGATATGGTATCCTCAATTGTGCGTAGGTCGTTCGAGCCGATGTAGAATGCCGTCATGCTCTTATGCGTACCTATGCCTGTAGGCCACTCGCGTAGGGTACGATTACCTGCATCATCTCTCTGCTGGCGTATGCTCAATACGGTGAGTCGGTCAACCGAAAGTGGAGCAAATGGGAATGCCTCAAAGGCGTTGCTTGAGAGGTCTATACCGTAGAGGTATGGAATGTTTGAGATGCTGAAGTCATCGTATGGAAGCTCCTTAAGACGGTTGAAGCTAAGGTCAATGGTCGTAAGGTTTTCGCTACCCGAGCCTATGAGTGCACCCGCCTTAATCTCGCGCATACCATTTGCACTAAGCATAAGAATGTTGATGCGTGAGCCTGAGCCAATAAGGCGTGCAGGAAGCTCCTGGAGTCTATTGTTTGCAAGGTTTAGGGTCTCGGTGTTGACACCTCGCCATGCCTCGCCATTCTCCAATCCCGAGATTTTATTAGATGAGAAATCTACGGTAAGTAGCGAGTAAATAGACTTAGCAGTAAAGAGGTCTGGAAGAAGCTCCAATGAGTTGTTTGAACATGATATTGTCTCCAACTGGCTAAGACCGCAGAAGTAACCATCCTCGGCAGCATATATCGTAGATATATTATTGTAATCCAAGTATATAGTCGTAGGATTTATGCCCTTACCAAATGGATGTACAGTGTGGAGCTTATTGCTGTTACAATCGAGAAGACCAAGTTTGGTCATCTTTGCCATACTCTCAGCCGATGGTGTCTCCTCAAGGTTGTTGAAGCCGAGATATAGGATTTGCACCTTATCGCCTGAAGCACCATTGATAAGTGCCTCCCAATCCGCCTTAAGCTGCTCGGCCGAGATATTGTAGTTCATCGCCACATTGAGTGACTGAATGGCTGGTAGCTCGGTGATAAGCTCGCGAGGCAGTGCCTTAAGATTCTTACAGTTGTATATCTCCACATCTGAAAGGTTTGTGAAGTTGGCCCATGACCACTCCTCTCTCTCGGCGTTGTATGGTGACTCCTCGCCAATCTCAACAAAGAACTCCTCGACAGGTGAGTTAGCGATGAAGAACTGCTCCAACTTAGTTAGGCGCATCATAGCACGCGAGATACCTGTGATACCGTTAGTAAGGTTGCCAAAGGCTACATCCTTAAGGTTGATACGGCTTGATAGAATAGGTCGCTGTGTAGCATCGCGGTTGATGACGCTCTTAAGCTCTGTGCTTAGGCCCTCGCGTACATCGCGCTTAAGCACCTTATCGTGGTAGTCCATGGCATCTAGACGACCCGCCTTAGATGCACCAGCATCATAACCTCCGATAAGCTCGTTGTGGTTACCCAAATAGAGTAACTTAAGGTCGGTAAGCTGACCGATAGCCTCAGGCACTACGCCCTCGGCACCGAAGCCCGAGAGGTTGAGGTTCTCAACACGACCCTCAGCGTTGAGTGTAACACCTGGCTGCTCACCCCACAAATCTATATCCTTGTCGAAGTTCCAGTTTGTACCTGCGGTGTACTCCTCGCCATGGAATGACCAATGCTCGCCATCCAAGGCCTCCCAAATCTCCTTAAGGGCGATGTAGTCCTTGATATGCTCAGCTGTATTGGAGAGAAGAATAGGCACATCTGCAACAACATGAAGCTGATTGTGGGCTACGCTAAACTCGCTGTTAAGCTCACTGATATCAACGTTCTCAATGACATGTTTTGCCTTTGCATCTGAGTAGGTATTGTAACCTATGATTTTGTAGTCGCCAACCTCCAACCAATGGTCGCCTGCACACTCAATGTAGGTAGATAGGGTGGTTGCCTTATCCTCAGATGATGAGTAGGCATCGCGCATCGTTAGCTCTCGTGCCTCGATGGTTGTCTCCGTGCCGCGAGTCTTATGTTTAACGGTGATATCTACAGCCTTAATTGTGCTGAAGAGATACTCTCCCGAGAAGTCTGCGCGTGTTGCAAACTCCTTGACAAGGCGGAAGGCCATCTTACCATACTTGATGCTATTCTCGATGATGATATTATCCTTGGTAAGGCCATTCTTCACCACCTCGAAGTCGTGGCTCTGAATATCACCCTCGCACAACACCTCATCAAGCTGGTCGTAGAGAACGCAGTTGTTGATGCGGTATGTACCTACAAGGAGGCGTAGCTTATCGCTTACAACACCCCACTCGGCGCTCTCCCTGTCGTAGATGTTAATAGGCAGAGTCTGGGTGATATAACCGCCACTCTCCTGCTGTAGTGTTACGCTGATTTTGCGCGCATCCCCAAGCCACTCGAGGATGTTGCCGGCGCGTGACTGCTCAGCTCCATTATTAGGCTCGGCCTTCAATATCTGGAACTGAACATATCCATAGTCAGCACTAAGCTCATCGTTGCTCTCCTGCTGGCATCCCGCCATAAGGAGCATCGCCGAGCTAAGCACCATGGACCAAAGAAGTATGAACTTATGTCGCATACAAATAATTGTTTGTCGTTATATATCTTAGAGTGCCTTACTCGGTTGGAGGTGTCACAACAAGAAGCTTCTTAGCCTCGCCATTAACCTTAAAGGTGATGTAGATGTTCTCGCCACCAATCTCAAAGCCCGCCTTAGGACCGTTAAGCTGTAGTGAGAGAAGCTCATCGACATTCTCACCGATGTAGAACTCATCGTTTGACATCTTAAGTAACTCGTTCTTATACTTTACCTCTACGGTAGCGTTGCCGAGGTCGTAGTTCTTGGTATCCCAACCCTCGATGCGTGGGTTGATAACGATGCCTGGCTTACGACCCTCAAGAGAGTTGACAAAAGGTGCTGTGTATGCCTCGCTTACGCCATACTCTGCCAAAACATCGGCATTGGTATAGCGTGTAGCAGGAATCTCATAGGCGGTAATAGAGTGATAGATGTGCATCTCGGTCTTAGGATCTGCCTCCTTAGTGCCACGCTGAGTGAACTCTGCGATAACATACTGCAAGAAGTCATTTCTAAGCTGTGGAAGATCAATACCTGAGCTATTATCCATCTCGAAGATTGCGCCATTCTCAATATCTGTGCGGTAGAGGTTATACACGCCCTCAGGGAGTGTCAATACCTGACCATAGCGAATCTCATCGGTAGAGTCGATAGTCAATGCCATGCGCTCCTTGTCGAAGTGCATCCAGCTATTTCTATCATTCTCAGTAAATACTATGTGTGAAGGTATGCCTCGATCGATGACGCGCTCAATATATATCATGTGGAACTTGTTGCTCTGCGCAAGGATCTTGTATATTAGCTCATTCTTGAATGTGGTAACAGCACCATCGCCATCCACCTGGCTAAAGCCCTCGCCATCTGGCGTAACCTCCCAGCCGAAGTTGCTGGCTGTAGGGCCCTCGATGATGATGTTGTGGTCGCCCATGCCGTTATATACCAATGGGAAGCTAAAGCTAACCTCGCCCTTAAGGTCGGTGAAGGTGATAACATATCCATCCTCGCTCTTTATAGGCCAGCGCTCGCGGTCGCCATTGTTTATGATGCCGAAGTATGCCTCAACCTGCTCTCCTGCATATCCTGCGATAGCGCCATCCCTTACAGATACCCACTCAGGGTACTCTGTAGCTATGAAATCGAAGTTCGCCTCAATAAGGATTGGGGTATAGCCGTTATATGCCAAAGGAATACTCTTAATTGGCTCATTTGCAATGTTGTAAATCTGCATGTAGAGATTCTTAGGTGCGCGCTTAACCTCAGCGATAATTGCTCTGTGGTTACCCATAGTAATGGTAATCTTAGCTATTGTCACCTGATCTCTAATCTGCTCGTTACCGATGTTTAGAGTAATCTTGTGTGTACCTGCATTACCCTGCATCTCTGTAAGGTTACCGCCCGAAGTCTCGAATGTACACCATACAGAGTCAGAGCTTAGATACCACTTGCTGTTAGCAGAGAAAGTAAAGTTAGGGCGTTCGCCTGCCTTACAATCAATAACCACCATGTTTGGAAGTTCTGGAATCTGCTCCTCCTCATTTGTACATGATGTAATAGAGGTTGCCAAAGCTGCCGCGAGTAGGAAAGACCATACTCGTCTAAATAGTTGTGTTCTCATACCTATATATTATTTATTATTATCTGAATAGTTAAAGTCCTTCGCGCTTGATGCGTTCTGCCTCCTCGTCTGATATCCACTCGAAGATATTTACATAAGTGCCTACTGTGCCTACACCATCGACATACATCATCGTGTATAGCACCATAAATCTCTCACAAGTGCCGTAGTATGAGCTGTAGCCCGTAGGCTCCATCATCATAAGCTTACCATTACCGTATATCGTACCAAAGGCCTCGCCTGTAGTGCCAAGCACCTGCTCCGAAGGCACTATAACGCGTGGCGCAAGGCGGTCGCTGTTGTCCAATGAAACGATGATATCGTAGCCCTCGTAGAACATTTCCTTGATTGTGACGGTGTTTGTCTTAGTATCCACCTCGGTCTCAACCAAGCGAGAGTCGGTATTCATATACTGCATAAGCCATGTAGAGGTAATCTTGGCATAGCCCTCAAAGCTGTTAATATCGAATGGGCAGCAGCGCTGCAAAGTAACCTCGGCGCGTGTGCCATATACATCCCATGTCTCCTCCTCATTAAGCACAAGCTCAAGGATGATTTTAGGCTGCTCGCTAATACCGATATTATCAGCAATACCTCTGATGCGTACCGCTGTGGTGAGCTCACCTGCGGGTATTGTCACCGTGTTGCTCTCGATAGTAAAGTGGCGATTCTCGGTAGCGCTACTCTCTGCGGTTATAACCTCCACGCCCACATTACGGTCGTAGTTTGCTGTGCGCATAGCAGATATCTCCACCTCGAACCACTCCTCGCTGTCAATAACGCCAAAGGTGTGTTCTGCCTCGGCGAAGAGTATATGGTCTGGGCCCTGATATATTGCGCGTTCAGCCTTACAACCCAAGAGCATAAACGCTATACAAATGATTGTTAAATGCTTAATATTCATAATGTTATATCTTTCTATTGGTTGTTGCTGTCGTTAGGTGTTATCATCGAGCCTGGTGCCTCAATCTCATGCTGAGGGATAGGCCATACAAAGAGCGGATCATTGGTCTCAATCTTTAGCGATGAGCCATTGGTCAAGGATTGCTCCTGAGGCTTACGCTCGAAGCCCTTGCCCCAACGCTTGAGGTCCATAAGGCGGAAGCCCTCCATATATAGCTCCTTGATACGCTCCTCCTCGATAATTGTGAGTGCTGTATCTTCGGTCATAGCCACGCTGCTGCCATAGGATGTGTAGCGTGCAGCACGCAATGTTGCAATATCTCTGCCTGCTGCGCCATAGTTGTTCTTCATGGCGTAGGCCTCGGCACGAATAAGATACTGCTCGGCAAGGCGGAATGGCTTAGGCATAGATACATGGAGGATATTTGTGTTGTAGAAGTCCATGTTGCCGAAGTACTTAACAAGGAGAGGCCACTGTAGGCCATGCTCATAGCCTGTCTGATAGGTGTAGAAGTAGTTGCCGTAACGCAAATCCTCCTGATCGTATAGACTGAGTACCCACTCGGCAGGTACATAGTCTGGCTTCATAGATCTGTAGTCGTAGTTGAAGAATGGCTGACCCAAAGCACCTCCGTATGAGTTGATTGTAAAGCCGACCTTCCAGATAATCTCTGCGGCGTTGTCATACTGCCACATATATGAGAAGTGGCTCAAGCCTGAGGTTATCTCTACATTTGCTGGTGAGAGCATATAGAGACCGCTATCAATAAGCTTTGAGGAGTACTCTATGGCGCTATCCCAATCCTTCATGTAGAGTGCCACGCGTGCGCGTAGGGCATAGGCTGTGTACTCGTTGAAGTAGATAGCATTGTAGATATTGCCGCCAAGGTTATCCTCGTCAAGATCCATAAGCTTGATAGCTGTATCGAGGTCATCGATAACCTGCTGGTATGACTCCTTAAGCGAGGCACGCACCATAGGTTCATCGGTGTGATACTTGGTGACGATAACAACACCTGGGTCTGTAGATGCACTATCCTCGTTGTAGTCCTTGCAGTAGAGCTTAATAAGTTCAGAGTATGCCAAGGCGCGGGCGAAGTATGCCTCGCCACATATCTGGTTAAACTGCTCGAACTCCTCGTCAGTGATTAGTGTAAGCTCCACGCGTGGTGCATACTCCAAGAGGAAGTTAGCACTTGCAATAACGCCATAGAGCGATGCATACACTGCGGTAATCTCTGAGTTTGTGGCAAGAATATCCCAGCGCCAGATATTACCATAGATGTTTGTGTAGCCATTTATGGCATAGGCCATGTCGCACTGAATATCTGGGAGTAGGGTGAGGTAGCCGCTGTAGAGTGCGCTGCTCTTGAAGTTAGAGTAGAGGCCTATGGCTGCCTGGTCAAGCTCCTCGAGGGTATTTATTGCCTTGTCTGCTGGTATGGCGTGCTCTGGATACTTATCCAAGCATGATGTGGCACCGAGAAGAATGCCCACAAGCATCGCCAATGAAAGAAGTCTGCTATATATCTTTTTCATAGTCATACTATTACCATTGATTAGAAGTTCAAATCAATACCCATAGAGTATTGGCGTGACATAGGATATTGTGCCTTATATACATTGCTCGATGCCTCAGGATCCAAACCGCTAAATGGGGTTAGGGTGAAGAGATTCTGAGCCTGAACATATATGCGTGCTGCTGTGAAGAACTTTGTCTTGCGTAGCATGCTCGAAGGTAGCGAGTAGCTAAGCATGACATTCTTAAGGCGTAGGAACGATGCATTCTCCAAGAAGCGAGAGTCCATCTGTGGTGTTACGCCATAGCGTGGAATATCGGTCACATCACCTGGCTTCTTCCAGCGTTCTTTGAGTAGTCGGCGTGACTGGTTATATGATGAGTAGAGACCGTTACTCTCCTCAAAGAAGCGGTCGTTGTTGAACATCCAGCGGTCTGCCACCCAGCTAAACTGTGTTGATAGCGTGAAGCCCTTCCACATGAGCGAGGTGCCGAAGCCACCCTGCCATGGAGCGATGTAGCTCTTACCCTCAAACATCACCTTGTCGCTCTCGCGGTACTCGGTAGTGATGTTACCCTCGACATCCAACCATAGAGCATCACCATTTGCAGGGTTAACACCTGCGTAGCGGTTGATGTAGAACTCACCAAACGAGTGACCCTTCTTTAGCTTGGTGTTTGTCGATGATATCTCATACTCGTCAAGGTCGCCATAAAGCTCCGTAATCTTATTCTTGTTGTAAGATACATTTGCCGAGATGTTCCACACGAAGTTACGGCTACGGATGATATCGGCATTGAGCTGTAGCTCCACACCACGGTTTACCATCGCGCCGATGTTGTCCCAGCGGAAGCCCTCGCCCTTATCGGCATACGATACAGGCACGGACATAAGCATATCTGTTGTATGCTTGTTGTAGAACTCAATATCCGCGTTTAGGCGATTCCAGAAGCCGAGGTGTAGGGCAATGTTTGTTGTCCATAGCTTCTCCCAGCCCAAATCCTCGTTACCACTCTGCATAGGGTATATACCCATGTTGTCGTTGTAGTTAGCACCACCGCCAACAAGTGCGAGGTGGTCATAGTTAGGTATTGAGGAGTTACCCGAAGTACCTGTACTCACTGCAAGCTGAGCATTTGAGAGCCAATCTACGCCCTCCAAGAACGACTCCTTGCGGGCGTTCCACATAAAGCCTACAGACCAGAAGGCTGCCCAGCGACCACTCTTACCAAAGCGTGATGATGCATCGGTACGGATAGAGAAGTCGGCATAGTAACGGTCATCGAAGCTATACTCGGCACGACCAAAGAATGATAGGTAGCTGTATGAGTCTGTCACATCGCTCCATATCGTTGCGCGCGAGCCTGAGGATAGGTTGTTGAGATAGTCATTATTCTGACCCTCGGTGATAAGCTGGAAGCCCTCATAGTGGTAATCTACACCCTCCTGACCAAGTAGGAAGTTGAATGTGTGGCGATTATCAATATTCTTACTATATGTCGCAGTGTTTGTAATTGTGAGGTTCATAGTGTTGTACGCTGCACGACCTGCTGCGCCAAGACCATTATTTGGAGCGTAGCTTGGCATCGACTGCATAAAGGCTGTCGAGTTGGTGAAGTCTGCACCCACCTGAGTGCGGATAGCCAAATCCTTTATTGGGGTAATCTCCGCGAAGAATGTGGCCAAGGTCTTAAACTTCTTGTTGAGCTGCTGGTTATTCTCCATCCATTCCACAGGATTCTGTCCTGTACCCTTCCATGAGCCATCCTTCTCGGATGCTACAGAGCCATCCTCACGATATGGATTCCAATATGGAAGCATGAAGCGGCTGGCAGAGATAGGTGAGTATAGTGCATACTCGCCATCCTCGGCCTGCTGCACCTCCTCAAAGACAATCATCGCGTTTGTACCCACGCGCAACCAGCTTGATGCACGCACATCCGTATTTGCACGCATGTTGTAGCGGCGGAATGTAGAGCCCATGGCGATACCATCCTGATCGTAGAACGAGCCAGATACATAGTAGTTCATCTTATCTGTAGCTCGGCTGATTGATAGGTCGTAGCTGTGAAGTATCGCGCGGTCATTAAAGACAACATCGAGCCAGTTAACATCTGTTTTGCTTAGGATGTCGTAGTTCTTACCTGCATCAAGACCAATCTCTCTCTCGAACTCAATACGCTCTGCTGTATTCATGAGGTTCCAGTTGCCGTGTGCGAGCTGCGAGATACCAAATTGACTGCGGAATGTAACCTTAGCATTATCTGATGTAGTGCCTCGCTTGGTGGTGATAACAACAACACCATTTGCGGCGCGCGCACCATAGATAGATGACGATGATGCATCCTTAAGCACAGATACCGACTCGATATCTGCTGGCGATATAGCATTGAAGTCCGAGCTTGAGATAGGCACACCATCAAGGATGAAGAGTGGGGCAGTACCCGAGTTAATGGAGTTGGTACCACGAATCTGGAACGAAGCGGCCTTTGAAGGCTCACCAGAGTTAGATAGCACCATAAGTCCGGGGCTCTGACCCTGCAAAGCCTGGTCGAAACCTGCTGCAGGTACGCTCTCGAGCTTCTCGCTCTTAACCGTAGATACAGAGCCGGCGATTGTACCCTTCTTACGAGTACCATAAGCCACGACTACAACCTCCTCCAACTCGTCAACATCGAGTTCAAGGGCTACATCATATCTAAGCTCCTTCTGGCCTTGTGGTACGACCCACTCGGCGGTCTTATAACCCAAATACTGAAAAACGAGGTTTGTACCCTCAGTGACGGTGAGTGTATATGCACCGTCAACACCTGTTGTAACACCAGTGCCAGGGCCTGTGATGATACTTACTCCAATCAACGGAGAGGAGTCTGAGGCGTCAGTGACGACACCCTTAACCGTAACTCTCTGCTGGGCTGATGCCGTCACAACGGAGCAGAGCAGTAGAGCAAGTGTTAGTAATTTGTATAACTGTTTCATTTAGTAATGTGTTTATTTCTTCCTAAAAGTATGTACGCATTATCGGACAAAGATAGTAATATTATTAGTAATTTTCAAGGTTAATTATAAAATAATTACATATTATGGGAAAATTGTGGAATACGCTTTTTATTATCGGCTGGTAATATATTCTTTTATTGTTTACTATTTAGTCTAATTTTAACTCGTTTTTGTTGATTTAGGTATTTATACTACCAATTGCAGGGGTAAAAATAGATATCTTTGCCTTGGAAAATTAGTAGCTAAAATGGGCAAGTATTTCGATATGCTTTTGGAGGATGTACGCCTTAGGGAGGGACTTAAGGCGTGCATGAATTGTGGCGTATGTACGGCGGTGTGTCCTGCGGCAGAGTTCTATAACTATGACCCGCGACAGATTGTTGCGATTGTGCAGACGCGCGATGATGAGGAGATAGAGAGACTACTCAAGGGTGAGATGATATGGTATTGTGGCGAGTGTATGTCGTGCCGACCACGCTGCCCACGCGGTAATACGCCTGGCTATGTCATCCAGGCGCTACGCACCCTATCTCAAAAGTTGGGTTACTTCGTGGAGAGTGAAAAGGGGCGTCAGCAGTTGGCTCTAAAGCGTTTTATCGGAGATAATATCCTTGCTACGGGCTACTGCCTTACACCGCGCAATATCCGTCCAGAGCTACACCCCGAACAGGGACGAGTATGGGAGTGGATATTTGAACATGATGAGGAGGTATTTGGCAAGTTCTCAGAGTGTTATGGTAAGGAGGGCGCGGGTGCTTTGCGCCGTGTAGATGATGACTCTATGGCTGAGATAAATCGTATATTCGAGGTCTCAGGAGGTAGAGCTTTCTATGATAATATCGAGGCGCACTCCGAGCGTAAGGCGCGCGAGATGGGCTACGATGGTGCCGATGAGAGGTATCTTATGGATGTCTATACGCTTAACTCAGAAAACCACTATTAGTTATGAAACGAGCATCTTGGCAGGAGTATCAAAAGGATATTGCAGAGGATAAGTACTACTATGCGCGTAGCTGCATACGCCAGAACTTCTTTCCGGGCAGTGAGCGGGCGTTTTTAAATATCTTGGCAAATGACCTTGGTAAGAATATATATGATGACCCACTACACACATCATGTACAGGTATAGGCTACCACTCGGATGTTGTGCCGTTGGAGACTATTATGACCGTTGTAGCGCGCCAGTTTGCCCTTATGGCCGAGGCGGGGTATGAGAACTTTGTGTCGTCATGCATAACCTCGTTTGGAATATATAATGAGGTGTTATCAACATGGGAGGAGTTTCCTGAGACTGAGGAGCGTACGCGTAAATATCTAAAGGAGGCAACGGGGCGTGAGCTTGTAAAACCTCGCTCTATTGCCCACACCTCGGATGTTATGTTTGCCCATCGTCAGGAGATTGCCCGCAAGGCTAAGCGCCGTCTGGTGAATATTCATACGGGCGAGCCTCTAAGGGTTGTGGAGCATATCGGATGCCACTACGCAAAGATATTCCCTAAGTCGGGTATTGGTGGCTCGGAGTTTCCATATGTGTTGGCTGGTATGATTGAGTCGTGGGGTGGTAATGTGGTGGATTATCCTGAGCGTAGGCACTGCTGTGGCTTCGGCTTTAGAAACTACCTCGTGCAGGCTAATCGTGGCTCGTCAATAGCAAATTCGCATAAGAAACTTGAGAGCATGGCGCCCTTCAGGCCCGACTTTATCGTGGCTAACTGCCCAGGATGTACGATGTTTCTGGATAAGTGGCAATATGCTATAGCTGAGATGGATGGCACGATTTACGGCGCTGATGGCAAGGGTATTCCTGTGCTTACATACGAGGAGATGGCAGGCTTGGTATTGGGCTACGACCCATGGGAGCTTGGTATGCAGTTTCATCAAGTAGATGTTGAACCGTTGCTTGATAAGTTAGGCGTGGAGTATGATCCCAAGGCGAAGTATTTGGGCAAGGATGGTAAATATATAGGTGAGCCTAAGCCTGTGGCGGTGAACTGCGAGTCGGAGCGATATATATATGAAATGAAAGAGAACTTGGAGAGATGGTAAAGCGTGTGGTCATAGTGGGTGGCGGTGCTGCAGGTATGCAGACAGCCCTGGAACTAAAATCGCGAGGCATCGAGCCTATGATTGTCGAGCGAGATATCGAACTTGGTGGCAAGGTCAGAGGGTGGCATAAACTGTTCCCCTCGTTCACACCAGCAAGAGAGGTGCTCGCACCTATTATTGAGCGCGTTAAGTCGGAACGCATACGCTGCTTCCTTGGCCAGGATGTGGTGAATATTGCTTCGGATGGCGTGACGCTGCGTTCGGGTGAGCGTGTCCTTGCTGATGCTGTTATTGTGGCTACGGGTTTTACACTCTTTGATGCACACCGCAAGCAGGAGTATGGCTACGGACTATACGATAATGTTATCACCTCGGTAGATTTGGAGCGTATGATGAATGGCGGTAGGGTGACACTCGCCGATGGCTCGGAGCCTCGCCGTATAGCTATACTGCACTGCGTAGGCTCGCGCGATGAGAAGGTGGGTCAGCGCCACTGCTCCAAGGTGTGTTGCATTACGGGCGTTAAGCAGGCCATAGAGCTTAAACAACTCTTTCCTATGGCAGATATCTTTAACTTCTATATGGATATTCGTATGTTTGGCCCCGGCTATGAGGAGCTATATCGTGAGGCGCAGGAGAGGTATAATATACACTTCGTGCGTGGCCGTATATCCGAGGCTGCCGAGACTATAAATAAGCGCATACAGATCAAGGCGGAGGATACGCTTACGGGTCGTCCGCTGCGTATGACGGTGGATATGTTGGTCTTGTTGGTGGGCATGTGTGCCAACTATGAGAACGAGAGTTTGGCCTCCTCGGCAGGGCTGTCGATAGCGCCTAATGGCTACTTTAAGGCGCAAAATAGCTTCCTTGGCTCGGTGTGTAGTGAGCGTGAGGGTATCTTCTTTGCGGGTGCTGCAACAGCGCCTAAGAGCCTTGCAGATAGCCTTGCTGAGGCATCGCTCACCGCCTCAAAAGTTGATGAGTATCTACGCAATAAGTTTCAATCATGGCAGTAACGAACTTCGGATATAGCATCAGTAGGCCTCGCGCCATAGACCTCGATACCAACGACTTGCGTAAGAGTATGGGTATTATCGGGGAGATGCCAGAGTTGCAGGCCTGCATAGGCTGTGGCTCATGTACTGCATCATGCACGGCGGGCAACTTGACGGACTTTAATTTCCGTAAGCTCCATACATCGGTGCGCCGTGGCGAGTATCAAGGTGCCTATGAGGAGATAGGTAAGTGTATGCTCTGCGGTAAGTGTCGCTTGGTGTGCCCGCGAGGTATCAACACACGCGGCCTTGTGATGCTCATAAAACGAAAACTTGGAGACTTCTAAACCCTTCAGATATGACCTTCTACGCCCCCTTCACCATACCCTTTATCGTGGGTGCAATCTTTATGTTTGCGGTAGTGGCTACAAAGTGGACACTATGGTTTATACATCTGCCTAAGGTAGATAGGCGTCTTGTGCGTAGTAACCTATTTACGCGAAAAACTATGTTTGCCGCATGGGAGGTGGTGCGTGAGTCGTTGCTCCATGTGCGTATCTTTAGGGTAAACCCTAAACTCGGCTATATGCATATGTCCTTGGCATTTGGATGGTTTCTGCTTATTGCAGTGGGGTGGATAGAGACAATTTTCTACATGGGTTGGGAGATGATACCTTTGCAGGGTCATGTCTTCTTTAAGTATTTTATGCCACTTAACGGCATGACGGAGCATATACATATCTTTGAGCATCTGATGGATGCACTCCTTCTCTTTGTGCTTTCGGGTGTCGCTCTGGCATGGTATAAGCGCCTGAGTTCTAAGGCCCTCGGCTTGCGCCGCACAACAAAACATATCCTCTTTGATAGGGTGGCGCTCTCGGCATTGTGGCTTATCTTCCCTGCGCGCCTTGTTGCGGAGAGCTTGACCGCTGCAATATATGGTGGTGAGGGCTTTCTTACAGGATCCATAGGTGGCGCACTACGAGGTGCTGTGCCGCACGATATTTTGACGATGCTATACGAACCATCATGGTGGTTCTACTCTGCTATGCTCGGACTCTTCTTTGTTGCTATGCCATTTTCGAGATATATGCACATCCTTACTGAGATACCTCTTATCTTCTTGCGCCGTTGGCAGTTACATCCAACCGCAGAGCGTAAGTCGTATGATAACTTCGAGGTTGAGGCCTGCTCACGCTGCGGTATATGCATAGACCCTTGCCAGCTACAAGCTGACCTCGGTATGAACGATACCCAGTCGGTATATTATCTGCGCGATAGACGATATAATATGTTGTCGTTGAAGGTTGCCAATAACTGCCTAATGTGTGGACGCTGTGAGAGCGTATGCCCTGTGGGTATAAACCTCGCTACGCTGCGCCTTAACTCGCGTGCTAAGCGCCGTAATATCCCCAATGAGGGACGCTATAAATATATTAAGGGGGTGGATCGCTCTGTTGGAACGGGGCGTGTAGGTTATTTTGCGGGCTGTATGACCTCGCTAACACCCGCAGTGCAGCGCTCCATGGAGCGAATATTTGAGGTTGCGGGTGAGGCTGTGTGGTATGCCGATAGGGAGGGTGGCGTATGTTGTGGTAGGCCTCTAATGCTCTCTGGTGAGACAGATGCAGCGCGTAAGATGGTGGTCTATAATACAGACCTCTTCCGTAAACATGAGATTACAACGCTCGTCACCTCGTGCCCTATATGCTTGCGCGTATTTAAGGAGAGCTACCACCTCGATGGTATCGAGGTGCTGCATCATAGCGAATATATCGACCGCCTAATAGCCGAGCAGAGACTTGCACTTGATACTAAGAGTATAAAATATAGCTATCATGACCCATGTGAGCTCGGTCGTGGACTTGGTATATATGATGCTCCGCGCCGTGTTATAGAGAGTGTTGGTGAACTTAGGGAGCCTGAGCATAACCGCTCTAACTCGCTCTGCTGTGGAGCATCGCTTGCAAATACGGTTATTGATGATGCCCAGCAACAACGCATCGCTATGCGTATGACTAAAGAGCTGGAGAGCGCGGGATGCGATGAGATTGTCACCTCATGCCCGCTATGTAATAAGAGCATCGCGCGTGCCGCTACAAAGCCCACGAAAGATATCGCCGAGGTGGTGGCAGAAAATATCGTACATGAGTAGATGATTTTAATAGTGCTAATTTGTTGATTAGTAACGATATGTCAAATTGCTTTGTAAATAATATTAAAATTTTTTCAAAAATATTTGGAGCAACAGAAAATTTGTATTATCTTTGCACTCGCAATTAAGGAAAAACGGCATACGCCATTTAACGATACATCGCGGGGTAGAGCAGTTGGCAGCTCGTCGGGCTCATAACCCGGAGGTCGGAGGTTCGAGTCCTCCCCCCGCTACCATAGAGGACAAATCATTAGATTTGCCCTCTTTTTTTATGGTAGCGGGGG
>JAEIGA010004835.1_pt1 | contig 20736 bp, 20 predicted proteins | sample 9270691 | NCBI WGS metagenome assembly JAEIGA01 (sample SAMN17057246, study PRJNA624740) | gut metagenome | biome: biome; isolation source: fecal sample | host: Bos grunniens | place: China: Xizang | collected 2019 | reverse complement strand
GAGCAAGCCGATGGTACTTGGCGCTCGATTGTCCACTACAAGGATTACGAACCGCAGTTCACCCACTACGGGGTCCCTCCCTACATTGCCGGATTGGATGTCTCGGCCATCGCCTACAAGACCGATCGTTGGAACATCTCGCGCCTGGACAACTCGTTTCAGCTCTCGGGTGTGATGATGCTCGACAGCTCGATGGAGTCGGAGGAGGAGGCCGAAGAGCTGATCCGCACCGCCGAACGCAAATTCGGAGGTCGCCCCGGCCAGGTGATGTTCGTGGTGAAGGAGGGCAAGGAGAACGAAAATTCGCGCTTTATTCCCATCTCGTCGGAGAACGATGGGGATTGGAAGGCGTTGCACGACCAGGCCACTTCGGATATTGTGGTGGCGCACTCTTGGTTTCGATCGCTCAGCGGATTGGAGTACAGTTCGGGTTTCAGTGCCGAGCGCATTCTCCACGAGTATGAGGTGGCCCTCAATACGGTGATCCTCGGTGAGCAGGATGAACTCATGGAGCCCATTCGACGCATTATTGGCGAGGTATTGGCAATCGATTGCTCGTCGCTTGAGATCGTCAACCGCCCCCCGACCCGATCCAAACCCATCTATATGCGCGTTTGGGAGGCGCGCAAGGCCGACGGCCTGGAGTACGACCCCGAGGATCCCGAGCAGCAGTACTACCTCTCGCAAATCGCCAAGTATAACCTGAAATCCATTGATCCCATCTGATGAAAACCATTCTTACCCCTCAACAGGTACTCAACCTCGCCTTTGCGGCGGGTGAGTACCTCCCACCCGATGCCCTCTCCGAACCACTCATTGTGGCGGCCGAGGAGCGTTATGTGCGACCCCTTGTGGGGCGCAGTCTCTACGAAAAACTCCTTGATGGGGCCTATGAGGAGTTTTCGACCCACTATGTCAAGCCCTTGGCGGCCGTGGGGGTGAAGCGCCTCCTGCTGCCACAGTTGCGTCTGCGAGCCTGCGCCGGGGGTGTGGTCACTCCGAAGGGCGAAGGGTGGCAGTCGGCCTCCGAGGAGAGTTTCGCTACGGCCGATCGCACCCTCCGCTCCGAAATCGAGACTTTGAGCCGCAGACTCGATGCCGAGTTGCGCCGACTGCATGCCGAGGGGGCCCTGGAGGAGTATGACCCGAACGAGAACATCCGTAACCGTTGTCGCAACCATGGAGGCCTTTTACAGATTTTGTAGTGGGGCATTGGTGGCTCTCGGGGCTCTGTTTGCCCCGATTCTTCCCCTGGTGGGTTGTGCCACGCTCTTTATCTTTGTCGATTTCCTGACAGGGGTCGCAGCCGATCGGGCAAGAGCAAAGCGCGAGGGCCGCGAGTGGTTCTTTGAGAGCCACCGCGCCTGGCGGACGATCCTCAAGGCGGGCTTCGTATGGATGGCAATTTCGATGGCCTGGCTCTTGGAGCAGTGTGTCTTGGGCTTTTTGACCCTCCACTTGGCGCAACTCCTGACCGGCTTCACCTGCGGTGTGGAGATGTGGTCGTTCTTGGAGAATGCCGGCGAACTCTCCGACGGCCCGCTCTTTCGAGCCATTCGTCGCGTAGCCCGCAACCGTATCAGAAAGGGGGTGCGCGGTGTGTAGTCGAGGAATTCGAAACTGCAATCCGGGCAACATCCGCAAGAGCGGTCGCCCGGGGCTCTATCGCGGAGAGATAGAGGGTGCCACGGATCCCGAATTTCGCCAATTTGCGGCCATGGAGTGGGGCTATCGCGCCCTTTTTACCGTGCTCTACACCTATGAAGTGCGCCACGGTCTGCGCACCCCACGCCAGTGGATCTCGCGCTGGGCTCCCCCCTCGGAGAACCACACCGAGGCCTACCTGCGCTTTGTTTGCGAGCGGGTGGGAATTGCTCCCGATAGCCGACTCAGCACGCTCGACCGAAAGAGCATGATTCCTTTTGCCGCGGCCATGTCGGAGATGGAGAACGGTGTGGAGGCCATTGAGGAGGAGGTTGTGGCGGGGTGGGAGCTCTTTTTTGCCGATTTTGGCCCGAAATCGACAAAAAAGCGGTAATTTTACGCCATGATACGTTGGTCGGCAAAGGAGATAGCGGTTCGCCTTCGAGAACTTCCCATGCTGCGGGTGCTGATCCCCGTGGCCGGTGGAGTTATTGTCAGTCGCTTCCTTGCCCTGCCGGAGCTCTTCTTGTGGGCGGGCGTGGTGGTTGCAGGGGGGTGTGCCCTTTGGTTTCGCTCGTCGCTCTACGCCGTGGTCGCCCTTTTGCTCCTCGGTATGGGGGCCGCATCGCTCCACGAGGAGGAGGTGGCCTTGCCTCTCGGAGAGCGACTCCTTGTGGCGTTGCGTATCGAGGAGGAGCCTCGTGTGCGCGAACGCTATGCCTCGGCCTCGGCCCGCGTGGAGGCTTGGTGTGATGCGACGGGGCAGTGGCATGGCTCCGAAAAGCGTCTTACTCTTTATGCCGACTCCACCTGGGTGCCCCGTGTGGGGGAGTCGCTTGTGGCAGTCGGAAGAATTATCCCCTACTCCTCGAAATACCCCTTCTACCGCTCGTTGCAGGCCTCTCGCGGCTATGCGGGGCGCATCTGGGTGGGAGAAAGCGGCCTGGTTGAGCGCGATACCACGCAGCGATTTGGGTGGTTTGCAGGGCTACACCAAGGGGCAGTGGAGCGGATCGAACGCCTTGGGCTTTCTACCGAAAATCGCGCATTGGTTGAGGCGATGAGTCTGGGAGAGCGGGCACGCCTTACCCCCTCTTTGCGAGACGGCTACGCTCGAAGCGGTACTGCCCATCTGTTGGCCGTCTCGGGACTCCATGTCGGGATCCTCTTTGTGGCGATTAACCTCCTGCTCGGAGGACTTCCCTTGTTGCGTGGAGGCCACCGCCTGAAAAACCTCCTTGCCCTGTTGTTGGTTTGGGGCTACGCCCTGCTCTGCGGAGCCTCGCCCAGCGTGCTGCGTGCCGCCTGGATGTGTTCGGCCTTGCAGGTGGCTCTCGCCTTGTCGCTTCGCTATCGCGGGCTCAATATCCTCTTTGGGGTGGCGGTGGTGATGCTCCTTTTGGAGCCCATGCAACTCTTCGACATCAGTTTCCAACTCTCGTTTCTGGCCGTTGCGGCCATTCTGAGTTGGGGAATTCCTCTCCTGGGAGGGCTGCGTAGCCACTTGATGCGTGGCTTTGCGGCCCTCTTTTTGATCGGTGTTGTAGCTACCCTTGCCACGGCTCCGCTGGTGGCCTATCGCTTCGGAATCCTCTCTCCGATCGGTCTCTTTATCAATCCGGTGGTGATCTTTTTGGCACAACTGATCATCTCCCTTTCGTTGGTGTGGATCTTGCTCCCCTTTGCCTTTTGGCAGCCCCTTTTTGCGTGGGCAATCGAGGGGTTGGCCTCGCTCCAAAATCAGATTGTGGAGGGGGTGGCGGCCTTGCCGTACGCCTCCTTCGAACTCCATCCGAGTGGCCTTGCCGTGGGGTTGATCTACCTTCTCTTTGCCCTTTTGACCCTCCTCTCTTGGGGTTTTAAAGTAGAAAAAAACGAAATTTTCAAAAAACAGAATAAATCGAATACCCTCTCTTTAGAAACGATTGATGCTGATGAACTCTGACGAACTCTCGATCCTGCTCTCCGAGGAATTTCGTGCGCTGGTGGCCGAACATGCCGAACGAGACCCCTTGCAGGTGGCTCTCGATAGGCGCATCCCTCATGCGGCGCTCGTGGCCTCGCAACTCAAATACCGCCGGCGGGCCCAGCGCAAACTGCCGAGCTATGTGGAGGCGGGTTGTCTCTTCCCACCGCGCGCCTTTGAACAAGCGTCGAGTGAGGCGGCAGCCGCCACGAAACACCTTGCGGGGGAGAGCCTCCTTGACCTGACTTGCGGTCTGGGGGTCGATACCCTCCACTTCTCGCGCTCGTTTCGCCGTGTGGTGGCTCTGGAGCGCGACCCCGAGTTGGCGACGATCACGCGCGAGAACCTGCGTCGTCTCGGGGCCAACCATGTTGAGGTGATCTGTACCTCGGCCGAGGAGTATTTGGCCCGATGCGAGGAGCATTTCGATTGGGTCTATGCCGATCCCGACCGCCGCTCGGCCGAGGGCCGGAAGTTGGTGCGGCTCGAAGATTGCTCTCCCGATGTGGTGGCTCTGCGCCCCCTGATCGAGCGAGTGGCACCCCGACTCTGCCTGAAAAATTCGCCCCTGTTCGATGTTGACGAGGCGTTTCGTTACTTTCCCGAGGCGCAGGTGGAGGTGATCTCGTTGCGAGACGAATGCAAGGAGGTGATCATCCGGGTCGAGGGCTCGGAGCCGAAGCTTGTGGCCGAGGCGGTGGGGGTCGGTCGGGTGGAGGTGCCCCTTGCGGAGCGCGATGCCACCCCCTCGTCCGAAGGGTTCGATCCTGCCCGCTATCGTTGGCTCATCGTGCCCGATGTGGCGTTGCAGAAGGCCCGTTTGGTCTGCCACCACCTGCGTCCCGTGGCCTTTGTCGCCTCGGAGAATGGCTTCGCTTTTGCGGAAGAGTACCCCGAGGCGGTTTTGGGGCGTGTGATGGAGATCGCCGAGATTGTGCCCTACAAGCCCAAGGAGCTCAAGAAGGAGATGAAGGGGACAAAGGCCGAACTTTGGAAGCGCGATTTCCCCCTCTCGCTCGAGGAGATTCGCCGTCAGACGGGGGTGCGTGAAGGGGCCGATCTCAGGCTTGCCTTCACCAAAATCGACGGAAAAAATTGGATGATCCGCCTAAAATAACTATCTTTCGAGGATGAAACGAGTGAAAGGTGTTTTTCAACGATGGCGGTTGCTTGTCCTGCGCACGATCCGATGGGGTCGGCGCGTGCTGAACCTGTTGATCATTAAGCCGCTACATGAGCTGGGTAGTCCGCTCATGCGTCTTGTGGTGCGTCTTCTGCAACTCGTCTTCTTCACCCTGAAGGATATGAGCGACAACCGCACGAATCTCCGCACGGCGGCCCTCTCGTTCTATACCTTGCTCTCGATCATCCCCTTGTTGGCCATCCTCTTTGCGGCGGCCAAGGCGATGGGCTACATCGACCTGTTGCTCGAAAATCTCTACGGGCTCTTCCCGCAGAGCCCCGAACTGATCGACTATTGTGTCGATTTTGCCGAGCGTACCTTGGCGCGTACCCGCGGTGGGTGGATGGCGGCCGTGGCCGGTTTGACCGTCTTGTGGTCGGCCGTGAGTCTGATGGATGACCTGGTGCAGGCCTTCAACGATACTTGGCAGGTAACCCAAAGGCGCAGTTGGCGACGCTACGGAGCCTATCTTGTGATCCTGATCTTCTTCCCGGCCTTTTGGGTGGGAAGCGAGGTATTGGGTGCTTGGCTAACCGAACTTTTCGGTCTTCGGGAGCAGTGGCTACTGCGGATCCTGGGAGCAGTGGTCTCTTTTGCTCTCGAGTTGGGAGCCTTTGTCCTCTTCTACAAGGTGGTACCCCACACCCATGTACGGTGGATTACGGCCTTGGTGGCGGGAGTGACGGCCGGCGCCTTCTTCGAACTCTTCCAGTGGTTCTTTACTGCCATCTTGAGTCGCATGACCTCCTACAACGCCATCTATGGTAGTTTCGCGGCCCTTCCCCTCTTCCTCTTCTGGCTCCGCTACTCGTGGCAGATCTTGCTCACGGGCAACGAGTTGGCCTTTGCCTATCAGAATCTGAACCTCCTGCGCGAGGAGCACCACAACCGATAACGCCTATGAAAAACAAACCGATTGACATCGTGCTGATTGGCACCGGAAACCTGGCCGAGCAGTTGGCCCTCGCCCTCACGCAATGCGGGGCGGGCCTCAGGCAGATCTATGGCCGCAACGAGGTGCGAGCCCGCGAACTCGGGGAGCTGTGCCACACCCCCCACACCTCGAAGCCCGAGGAGGTGGTGGCGGCCGACCTCTACCTGGTGGCCGTGTCGGATCGTGCCGTGGAGCTCGCTACCCGTCCGTTGCCCATCCCCGAGGGGGCCCTGGTGGCCCACACGGCCGGCAGTGTCCCAATTACGGCCCTTCCGCATCCACGAATCGGTTCGTTCTACCCCTTTCAGACCTTTACGCAGGGCCGAAGGGTCGATTTTCGTGAGATCCCGATCTTTGTCGAGGCCTCCGACCCGCAGGGGCTTGAGATGCTTCGGGAGGTAGCACAACGGCTTTCGGATCGGGTCCATGAGGCCGACTGCGACCGCCGTCGCCGAATCCACCTGGCCGGGGTCTTTGCCGCCAACTTTGTCAATGCCCTCTATGGTGTGGGGGTCGATCTGGTGCGCGAGGCGGGTTTTGGCTTCCAGGAGTTGAAACCTCTGATCCGCGAGGTGGCGGCCAAGGCTTTGGACGAGCCCACCCATCCGCGTCGTGTTCAGACCGGGCCTGCCGTGCGCGGGGATCGGGCCGTGTTGGAGAACCACCGTGCGCTCCTTGATGCGATCTATGGCGCGGGAAGCCCCGAAAACGAGGTGTTGAAAAAAATCTATAACGAAATAAGTGAACGAATATGGGAAACTTCAAAGAGGACATTCTGAAGACCGAGGCGATGATCTTCGATGTGGACGGTGTGCTGACCGACGGCGGCATCATCCCTACACGCGACGGAGATTTTATCCGCAAGTACCACGCCAAGGATGGCTATGCAATTGCCTATGCCATCAAGATGGGCTATAAGATCTGCATCATCACGGGGGGCCGTGGCGAGAACTTGAGTTATCGCCTCAAGATGCTCCATATCGAGGATATCTACCTCGACTGCTCGAACAAGATGGCCGCCCTGGACGACTACTGCAGAAAGTACAACCTGAACCGCGAAAATATTATCTACATGGGCGATGATATCCCCGACCTGGAGTGTATGCAGGCTGTGGGCATCCCGGTCTGCCCGGCCGACTCGGCCATGGAGGTGATCGAGGCTTCGCGCTACGTCTCGGAGTTCGATGGTGGGCGCGGCTGTGTGCGCGACATCATCGAGCAGGTGTTGCGTGCCCGTGGCGATTGGGCCAAAAACTCGGACGGGGTAACCTGCTCGAGGGACGCCGTTTCGCAGTAGCACCCTTTGTCGGCGGGGCGGGAGCCCGATTTTGAGTTTTCACGATCCAAAATTTTCGATCGTGAAAAAATAGTGCTATCTTTGTTGCAAGAAAAGTCTCGGGGGCGGCAAATTGTTCGCCCGAAGGCTTCAACTTCGGATAAAAATGTATAAATTATCAGTTTTACTTTCCATGCTGCCGCAGGCGGTTGGTTTGTTTGGGATCCGCTGTAATCATTCCGCGGAGAGCGAGGTTCCAGACAAAAATCGGGGACCTTGTTTCCGATAGGGTAAAACTGAATATATCGCTCTAAATAGCATAAAAATCGCATGAACATCACGCGTCAGCCCTTGCTCGTGGCCTTTCCGACACTCCTCTTGTTGTTGGCGGCTATGCTTGTGCGCAAGCAGGGACTTTCGTTTGCTCCGGAGAGTTTTGTGGCCGTCGAGACCCTGCCCGAGGCGTGGGTGACGGCCTTTCAGCTTCGCTTCCCACGCCTGGCCTGGAGCCTTTGGTTGCTCCTGCATGCCGCTGCGGCCCTGACCTTGGGGCGCATGGGGTTGCGACACAGCCTCTACACCGGAAACACCCTCCTGGCCATTCCGCTCTATGGCATGGTGGCATGTGGCATCTTCTTAGACAATCACTTCCTGCTCGGGGCGTTGTCTGCCTTTTTGCTGACACGCGCCATGCGCAATTTCTGTGTCTCTTATCGCAACGGCTACGCCTTTTCGAGCCTCTTTCGCGGGGCCCTCTATTTGGGCATACTGCCAACTCTCTATGCCCCGGCACTCCCCCTGCTGTTGCTCCTTCCGCTGGTTACGATCCTCTTCAAGCGTACGCTCCGCGAATGGATCGTACTGCTCTGCGGAGCTCTCTTCCCGATGGGGTCCCTCTGCTATCTGCATTGGGCCATCACCGGTCAAGGAGGGGTTCCCCTGCAGCAGATGGTCGCTTGTTATACTTTCCCCGACCATTTGCGCCTCTTCGATGGGGCCTCCCCCCTCTTAATAGCCCAATTGGTGGTGCTTTTGGCGGCTACCCTCTGTGCCCTCTTCTACTACCTCAGCGACATCTATGCCGCCACCTCCAAGGCACGAGCCATTTTGATGCTCCACGCCTGGATGTTGCTGCTGGCGTTGCTCTCGATGTGGATGCCCTCCGCGACCTCCAATGGTTTTGTGCTCTTGGCAATTCCTGTGGCCATCTTTCTCCCCTTCCTCTTCGTGCGCCTGAAGCGCCCGCTGGCCAATGGTCTCTATGCCTTGCTAATCCTGCTTACCTTGCTGCGCCTCTTCCTCTGATTGCAGGAGTGCCTCTTTCTCCCCACACCAAACGCGCGGCATCTTCCGAAAAACCCGAAAATGTTGTGTAAGGTCTTTTTTATAAGGCAGGCAATTATATTTTTAAAATTACAATAACATATTGCCTTTTTATTCCTACATTTGTGTAATAATTTACAAAACACCAAAAAATTATGGCACAGATGATTCAACAGGAGGGCTTGACACAACCGACGGTGGTGAAATATGTCGAGCAGACAACAAGCGGTGTAAGGTCGCAGTATTATGCGCGCAATGCCGTGGGCTATGTGGTGCAAGGAACCAAGTATATCCACAGCGGCGACCAGCGACAGGTATTGCAGAAAGGCGATATCTTCTTTTTGGGGATCGGGCTCCACTACACCGAAGAGATTCCCGAGGGTGATCGCCCCTTTGAACAGATCGTATTCTATTACAACCCCGACGAACTACAACGAATCCTCCTGCATCTGAACATCACCTACCGCCTCAATATCTCGAACAACCACCACTGTCCGACCTGTCGCACCTCCTCGGAGGTGATCATGCCCGCCTGGTCGGCTCTGCGCGGAATATTCCTTGGGGCCGCGCAGTACCTCCAAGGGGAGAATCACCTCGATTCGACTGCCGAAAACTTCAAAATGACCGAGTTGATCTACCACATCGTCTCGCACGAGGATTGCTGTTTGAAGAGCAAAATCTTAACCAGCATGGATACCAACAAGGAGAATTTCGAGCAGATTGTCTATGGCCACATCTTCAGCGAGTGTTCGATCGAGGAGTTGGCTCGCAAGACCCACCGCTCGCTCACCTCCTTCAAGAAAGAGTTTCGGCGCATCTACGAGATGCCTCCCCACAAGTGGTTCATTCGTCAGCGGCTCGTACATTCGCGCCTACTACTGATCTCCACCTCGAAGTCGGTCTCCGAGATCGGCTTGCAGTGCTCTTTCCCCAACACCTCACACTTCATCAAACTCTTCAAAAAGGCCTACGGCCATACCCCGTCGAGTTATCGCACGGCCCATCGCAAGGAGGTGGCGTAGCACCTTGTCCACCCTCCACTCACCCTCCATCTTTTACGAGAATAGTAGTGGGAGATTACAAAAAAAATGAGTCGCAAAGAGCGACTCATTTTTTGTTATGGAGCGGTTCTTCCTATTGATTCTTGATGCAACGCATGGGCAGAGCCAAGGTATTCGTTTTGTTGTTTGTGGAGGTGGTTCCGTTCGTATAGAAGAGGGCCACCTGAATCTTCGTACTCTTGGCCACGCTTGTCGGCGTGGAGGTCAGCAGGATCGCTCCATCCGGATTGGCCACATACCTATCAGTGGCATACCAGTAGGGCGTTTCAAACGAAAACTCGGCAGGGAGTCCCTCGGGATAGGCAGCAAAGAGGGCCTTGAACTCGCCCTCGGTGGGGAGGTGCCACCCCTCGGGGCAGAGGCCCTGCGACCCCTCCAGCGAGGCGGCGTTGTCGCCGGTGATCTCCGAGACCCCCAACGCGGCAGCGGCCGTATAGAGCAATCCGTAGGTGGTGAGATCCTGCTCCGAGGTGAGCGTCTCGCCCGGGAGGTATACCCCTGCGGCCAATGCACCACTACCGGCCGGGTTGTAGCGCAGGTTCTCCACCATCCAAACGCGGCCATCGGCCAGGGTTGCGGTGGCATAGGAGACCCCTCCGTAGCTCAAACCGCCCGTTTCGGGGAGTTCGATCTTGTCGTTGTTCGACTCCTCAATGACACCCCCTTGTTCCCAATCCTCGATTTGGCCACTCAGCGAGGCCGAAAGGTCGATGTTGGTGAGGGTTACGGCCAACGTATAGATCTTGCCGCCCAGCAGTTCACTCTCCACCATGGTATGGGTGTGGGTCTTGCCGTCGTTGGTTGCTACGGTCAAGGTAAGGGCACACTCTTGCGGGACGACGATCGCCTCGTAGCGAGAGCCTGCACTCTTGGTGTGCGGGATGATGTTGACGTTCTCGGTCGCCATGCTGACCGCCACCCGACGATTGGCCAAATCTACCGTAGCCGAGGGGCGCGATCCACCCAATTGGATCGAGGTGATCTGGCCATCCGAGGCGTTGGTGATTTCGATCGAGATCTTGGAGAGCAGGTGATAAAAGATCATCGGAACAGCCGAGGTGGAGGGGGTAACATTCGTCTTGGTGGCGGCGAGCAGATCCGAGGTCGCAAAGCCGCTTGCCGACTGATCGGTGGCGATGGTGAAGGTGCTCGGTGCGCTCGACTCCTGATAGGGATAGTAGGCCACCAAGTCGGCCTTCAGGTTGATGTTGTTGTACCAAATGAGGTCGGAACCCGTAAAGAGAGTGCCGTTATAGGTGAGTGGCTGGTTTTCAAGATATACCCCTTCGCTATTTGAAATTTTCAAACCGATTCGATCGCCCGTATTAAACGCGGTGCCCGTGACACGGCTGATCAGCGGATCGATCACCACGGCCATCTGCTCCGAGCCCCTATCCGGCTCCTGCCACTCCACCGGATCCAGCCCGCAGGAGACCGAAAGAATCCCCCACACAGCCAATACGCAGATCTTGAAATTTTTCATAATCATCAAATTTTTTAAGGTTACTAATTTTATTGTTTGTTAAGTTATTATCGTTCTCGGATATCTTTGTAGGTGGTTTGCAGGAGGGTTTTGCCCATGAGGAGTCGCTCGGATTCGCCCGCGCCTTGGTTCTCTTGTACACGATCCGAGGTGCAGTCGTAGCGGGTCACGCCGTTGCGGTCGGCCACGCCGAATCCGTCGTTGAAGCACCAGTAACCAAACTTGGGGGTCGAGGGGTCGAAGATATTGCGACTGAAGAGGTAGTCGTCGTGTGCGATGCCCAGTTGGGCCATCAGGGTGGCTGCCAGATCGCTCTGCGAGGCAAACTCCTCCACGACCCCCGGCTCACGCAGAGCCCCTCCAACCCAGAGCATCGGGATGCGGTGGCGCTCCTCGCTGTTGTAGGCCACCGTCTCGGGGTAGAGGAATCCGTGGTCGGCCACCAGGATGACCAACAGGTGCTCCCAGGCGGGGCTTTGGTGCAGGCGGTCGAGCAGATGTCCCACCTGTTCGTCGGTAAAGGCCACGGCATTCAAGATCTTGTGGTCGAATTTTTCGTAGGGAACCTCGAAGGGTTCGTGGCTTGAGAGGGTGAGCCAGCCCAGGAGCTGCGGGTTGCGGCCTGCGGGGTCGGGCTCCGTGAGACGCAGCACCTCCTCGGCGAAGAGTTCGCCCATCACATCGTCGGCATAGCCCCACTTCGACTGCGGGGCATCGAGCGAGAGATCCTTCTGCCAGATCAGCCGTTGCCATCCCGTGGCATACATGTAGGAGGCCTGATCCGTGAAGTTGAGGTTTCCGCCATAGACGAAGGTTGACTCGTAGCCCTCGCGTCCCAGGGAGCGGGCCAGCGAGGGGAGCGAGTGGCTCTTATTGGGGTACTTCATGATCGACATGCGGGTTTGGGCCGGATAGCCATTGAGGATGGCCACCTCGCCACGATCCGTGCGGAAGGAGTTGGCGTAGAAGTTTTCGAACCAAAGGCCCTGCTCTTTCCAACGCAGGAGATGGCTCGTTACGGGCTCTCCTTCGACCCATTCATCGACAAAGCACCGGCCAAAACTCTCCAACAAGACCACCACGACATCGGGACGAGGTTCGCGCAGGAGCGAGGGCCCGGAGAGGGTGTCGGGGCGATCTCCGCGAAGCAGTTCGAAATTCCGAACACGCTCCTCTTCGTCGAAGAAGAGGTATTGGGGCTCCATATCCTTCTCGTCGCCCAAGGTGGAGAGGAGCGAAAAGAGGGGGTTTACCGCCGCGTGGTTGAGTTGCTGATCGGGGCTGAAGTAGACCTGGCTGATGTTGGCCGTGGTGACACTCACTCCGCCACGAATGGCCAAAAAACAGAGGCCGCCCAACAACAGGAAGAGCGGAGTGCCCCAAAGGCGGGTGGAGAGGGCGAGTTTTTTTATTTTCAGGGTAGATGTAATGAATCGAAAAAGGCCGAAATAACCACCGAAGATCAGTAGAAAGGCGATGACTCCTCCAATCCAATCGGTGGGGGTGAGCGAAGCCATGGCCTCACGCGGAGTGCTCAGGTAGATCAATACCGAGGAGTCGATGCGGTAGCCCCAATAGCCGTAGAGTCCGAGGTCGAGGGTGAATATGGCTGCGGCAAGAAGGGCTATAGGTGTCAGGTAGAGATGGATCAAGGTGCGCCATCGCTGTTCTGTGAGGGGAAGCCAAAGCGAGAGGAGCAGCAAGAGTAGCGGGAGTGCCGTGATGTAGCCGGCCACGGTGAGATCAAGCGACCAGCCATGGCCGAGCACCTGCAGGAGGTTAGAAATCGAAAGCCCCTCCCGAAGGTGGAGGAGCATAAAGGGGATCTTTAAAAGGGCCATCCAAAGGGCCACTCCGAAGAAGAGTTTCAGTAGGAAACAGATTCGATTCTTCATAGGTTCTACTTCCCTGCTAACCGTTGTTCGATCCGCCCTTGAGCCCCCCTTCGGCGGCGAACTCTTCGACGGCAGCCTTGAATTTTTCGATCGTCTCCTCCATCGAGAGATAAGACTTGCCTCCGGCGGCATTTTTGTGGCCTCCGCCCTCGAAGTAGCGGCGGGCAAAGAGGTTCACATCCACATCGCCACGCGAGCGCAACGAGATGCGGATGAAGGTGTGGTGCTGGAGGAACATGGCCGACATCTTCATCTTGCCGACTGTGAGCGGGTAGTTCACGAAGCCCTCGCTATCGCCCTGCTGGAAGTAGTAGCGACGCATCTCCTCCTCGGTGAGCGACATATAGGCCACTGTGTTGTGTTTCAAGAACTTCATCTTGCGATGAATCACATAGCCGAAGAGGCGGGCTCGCTGGGGCGAGTAGGCGTTGTAGACGCTGTTGTGCAGGGTTGGGATATCGATTCCCGTCTCGGCAAGGTCGGCCACGGCGCGGTAGAGGGCGGGGGTCAGGAACGAGAACGAGAAGTTGCCCGTATCGGTCATCATACCCACATAGAGGCACTCGGCGATCTCGCGCGTCAAGTACTCGCGTCCGAAGAGTTCGAGGATGAGCGTGTAGACCAAAAAGGCGGTCGAGGAGCTTTCGGGGTGGGAGAAGCGGATGTGGTAGGGCTCGGAGGGTTGCAGGTGGTGGTCGATCAGCACGCGCACGGCCGAGGTGTTGCGCTCAATCGCCTCACCCAGGGCCTCGAGGCGGGCGATACCGTTGAAGTCCATGCAGAAGATCACGTCAGCCTCTTCGGCCAGGCGTTCGGCACGCTCGGGCTCCTGACGGTGGATAATCACCTCTCCGATGCGGGGCATCCAGTCCAGGAAATAGGGGTACTTGTTGGGGGCAATCAGGTGTACGGTGTGTCCCAGGCGTTCGAGTTGATGTGCCCACGCCAGGGCCGATCCCACGGCATCCCCGTCGGGGTTGGTGTGGGCCAAAAGAACGATTCGCAAAGGCTCTTTGGACAATAGTTCCTGAAGGCGTGTTAGCTCCTCGCGATCCAGCTGCAAGGCTCCCATATGATTTCTCTCCATCGTTTGCCGTATTTATATAACTCTTACAAAGGTAAGAAAAAAAATTGAAAACACCCCATTGTCTTCCAATTAGTTCTCGCTTTCCCGCTTGGGGGCACTCTTGCACCAGGGGGCGATACCACACTTCGCGCATTTGGGTGAGCGCGCTGTGCAGACGTAGCGTCCATGCAGAATCAGCCAGTGGTGGGCTACGGGAAGCAGGGCTTTGGGGATCTGTTTTTCGAGCGTGAGTTCGGTCTGAAGAGGTGTCTTCGAGCGATTCGTGAGGCCGATACGATTGGCTACGCGGAAGACGTGGGTATCGACCGGCATCACCTCTTGTTGCCAGATCACAGCCCCCACTACATTGGCCGTCTTGCGCCCTACGCCCGGCAGACGTTGCAACTCCTCACGGCTGCTCGGCACCTCGCCTCCGAACTCCGCCACAAGCATCCGTGCCATGCCGGCCAGGTGTTTCGCCTTGTTGTTGGGGTAGGATACGCTCTTGATCAATGCGTAAATCTCCTCCACGGAGGCCTCGGCCATCCGCTCGGCAGTGGGATAGGCCTCGAAGAGTGCCGGCGTAATCAGATTGACCCGCTTGTCGGTGCATTGGGCCGAGAGGATCACCGCCACCAACAACTCGAAAGGGTTTCGATAATTGAGTTCAGATTCTGCGGAAGGCATGTGTTGGGAAAACCACTCGATGATCCCTTCGTATCGTTCTTTGGTTGTCATTGGCTCGTTATAGTTTGGTCAGTTTGGCAAATTTGGCCAGCAGGGTGCGCTCGCTGCCGTCGTTGAATGCCACCACCAGCTTGTGATCCTGGGCCAGGGTCTCGATGCGCTGAATGGTGCCAACACCGAATCGGGGGTGCTCCACACGCTCTCCGATGCGGTAGTTGCAGGGCGAGGCGGGGGCCGCAGATCCCACGGGGGAGGAGATTCCGATGCGACGCAGATGCTCCGCCGGACGGGGTGCGGCCGCTGCTGGCTCGGGGCGCGGGGTGGTGCTGCGCGGCTGCACCGAACGGCTGTAGAGCGGGTGGCCGGGCTGGATGCGCTTGGCCGAGTCGCCCACCGCATCCTGCTGCTTTTGGAAGCGGTAGTCGAAGCGGCGGCGCAACTCCTCGATGGCCGAGCCTCCGGCCGGCCGGCCCTCGGCATTGCGTCCCGAGGTGGCGGAACGTCGCCCGCCGAAGTCGTCCCCCTCCTCCTGCACCATCTCAACGAAGCAGGGGGCGATCTCCTTCAAGAAACAGCTCGGGCGCGAAAACTCCATGTTGCCCCACTTGAAGCGCGATTCGGCATAACTCAGCGTGGCATCGACCTTGGCGCGCGTGAGGGCCACATAGAAGAGGCGGCGCTCCTCCTCGAACCCCTCGGCCGTCTCGACGGCCCGCTGTGAGGGGAATAAGTTCTCCTCCATGCCGACGATGTAGACATGGTTGTATTCGAGTCCCTTGGCCGAGTGGACGGTCATCAGCGTTACCTTGTTGTTGTCCTCCGGATTTTCGTTATCCATGTCGGTCATCAGCATCACCGACTGCATCCACTCCTCGATGGTGGCCTCCTCGGCCTCGGTGCGTTCGCCGTTTCGGATCTCGGCATCGCGCTGCTCCTTGAAGAGTTGCATGGTGTTCAGCAACTCCTCGATGTTGTCGATAGCCGAGGTCGCCTCGGGTGAGTTCTCTAAGCGGTAGAGGGGGAGGATTCCCGACCGCTGGGCGATCTCGAGGCCAAAGTCGTAGAGCCCCTTTTGGGTACGCTCGAGCGAGAGCGAACGGATCAGGGCGACAAATTCAGTCACCTTGCGCACAATGGTGCGCTGCACGGGGTCGGTCGTGGGCTCCCCCACCAAGGTGTCGACCGCCTCCCACATCGAGACACCGCGTTCGCGGGCCAAGGTGGCGATACGCTCCACGGTGGTGTCGCCGATGCCGCGCGTGGGGTAGTTCACAATGCGACGGAAGGCCTCGTCATCCTTCGGATTGATCACCAAACGGATGTAGGCCAGCAGATCCTTGATCTCCTTGTGGTCGTAGAACGAAGAGCCCTTGTAGATACGGTAGGGGACTCCGCGGCGACGCAGCGACTCCTCGATGGCCGAAGATTGGGAGTTGGTGCGGTAGAGCACAGCCACCTCCGACCACGGATCGCCCGTCTCACGGATACGATCGCGGATGGCGGTGGTTACCAATTCGGCCTCTTCGCGGTCGGTATAGGCCCTCATAACGCGGATCTTCTCCCCCTTCTCTCCCTCCGAGAAACAACGCTTCTCCATGCGGCGGGCGTTGTGTTCGATCACCGAATTGGCGGCATCGACAATGGTACGGGTGGAGCGGTAGTTTTGCTCCAGTTTGAAGGTCAGGGCCGAGGGGTAGTCGTTGCGGAACGAGAGGATGTTCTCGATCTTGGCTCCGCGGAACGAGTAGATCGACTGGGCATCGTCGCCCACCACACAGACACGGCCGTGCAGTTGCGAGAGGCGACGGATGATGATGTACTGCGCATAGTTCGTGTCCTGGTACTCATCAACCAGGATGTACTGATACTGCTCCTGGTAGCGGGCCAACACATCGGGGCAGTCGCGAAAGAGGATGTTGGTTTGCAGAAGCAAATCGTCGAAGTCCATCGCACCATTCTTCTTGCATCGCTGGCAGTAGAGCTGGTAGAGGTGGCCGAACTCGGGCTGTTGTCGCTGCCGATCCTCGGCCGCGTAGACCGAATTGGCCAGGTAGGCCCCCGGGGTCACGAGCGAGTTCTTGGCAAAGGAGATGCGCGATAAGACGACGTTGGGTTTATACTTCTCCTCGGGGAGGTTGAGCTCTTTGAGGAGGTTCTTGATCAGGTTTTTGCAGTCCGAGGGTTCGTAGATCGTGTAGCTATCGGGGTAACCGATGCGGTCGGCATTCTCGCGCAGGATGCGTGAAAAGACCGAGTGAAAGGTACCCATGCGGATCCATCGGGCGCGTCCGTCGGGAAGCATGGTGGCAATGCGCTCGCGCATCTGCTCGGCCGCCTTGTTGGTGAAGGTGAGGGCCATGATTTGGCGAGGATCGACCCCCTGTTCGATCATGTAGGCGATGCGCGAAGTCAATACGCGCGTCTTGCCCGAGCCGGCTCCGGCAATAATGAGCGAGGGTTCGCGGTAGTGAACCACCGCCTCGCGCTGGGCGGGATTCAGGCCTTTCAATATGGGAGATTCTTCCATTCGTTGTTTTCGTTTTCGGGTAAAGCACAGGGGCCGAAGCCTTAGCGGGGCATGGTGTCGAGGAACTTTTCCAACTCGACATACACGCGCTGGATCGGGAGCCCCATCACATTGAAAAACGACCCCTCGATCCCCTCGATTGCCACATAACCGATCCACTCTTGGATGCCATAGGAGCCCGCCTTGTCGTAGGGTTGGTAGTGGTCGACATAGTAGGCAGCCTCCTCCGCACTGATCGGGCGGAAGAGCACCTTCGAGGCCGTGGAAAAACTCTTTGCTCCGTGGGCGGAGCGGAGCGTAACCCCCGTGATCACGGTGTGTCCCTTGCCCGAGAGCAGGGCCAACATCTCGAGGGCCTCCTCGCGGCTGTGGGGCTTACCGAGGATCTTCCCTTCGGCAATGACCACCGTGTCGGCCGTCAGAAGAATATCGTTCTCCTCCAAGGGGAAAGGATACCCCTCGCTCTTCAATTGCGATAGGTAGCCGGCTACCTCCTCGGCCGCAAGGTCGGCCGGGTAGCACTCCTCGACCTCGAATTTTTCGGCCATCTCGTACTTCAGGCCCGAGCCCGACAGCAATTCGCGACGGCGGGGCGATTGCGAGGCCAGGAGCAGTCGGTATGGAGCCAGTTTTTCGTGTAACAGCATCGTTCTATTTTATATCAAAATCCAACAGCAATCGGCCTTCGAGCGAGGCCTTCAGGTTTTGGCCGCGCTCCACGGGGCCGACACCCACGGGAGTGCCCGTATAGAGCAGGTCGCCCATGCGCAGGGTTACAAACTTCGAGACGTGGCTGATCAGACGATCCACTCCGAAGAGCATGTCGCCCGTAAAGCCCCGCTGGCGCACCTCGCCGTCGATCTCAAGCTGGAAATTGAGCCGCTGGACATCGCCCCCGAGCTCCTTTAATGGCAAAAAGGTGGGAGAGATCGCTGCCGAATAATCGAAAGCCTTGGCTTGCTCCCACGGAAGTCCCTGGGCGATGCATCGGCGTTGCAGGTCGCGGGCCGTGAAGTCGATGCCCAGGCCCACCTCGTCGTAGTAGCGGTGGGCAAAACGCTCCTCGATGCAGCGTCCCACGCGATTGATCTTTACGATCAGTTCGCATTCGTAGTGAACCTCCTCCGAGAAGGGCGGGATATAGAAGGGGTCGTTGTTGCGCAACATTGCCGTGTCGGGCTTCAGAAAAAAGACCGGCTCGGCGGGCATCTTCCCGCTGTCGGCCACCTGGTGGTGCAACTCTTTGACATGTTCGGCGTAGTTGCGGCCGATGCAGATTATCTTCATGGGGTTATTCCTCTTTTTTAAATCGGGTCGTTCGGTATTTCGCCAAATAGGCCGCGCTGAGCAGAATCAGAAACAGGGGGATAAAGATCGCCACCTGCCAGCGCAACTCTTGCTTCGGAATCAGAATCGCCAAAAAGACCACCGTGGCCGATACGTTGAGCCACTTCGATAGAAAGGCTCCGATCTTCGGAAGGTTCAGTTTTTCGCGCGCCTGCTTGGGCAGGGTGCTGATGCCCGAAATCGTCTCGGGATACTTGCTTACCAAGGCCCCAACCCCCAAGAGAATTGACCCGTAGAGAATCAATACGATGATCTCGCCAATATGGATATATCCGATCATGTTGGGATTCAATTTAGAATTTAAAATTTTGAATTTCTCGCACCATCGCCTTGGCGAATCGTTCGCTCGCCCCCTCGCCGCCGATCAATTGTTGCAACTCGCGGAAGTCGGCCTCCATCTGGGCCCGCTTGGCTCCGCCCGGGAGGATCGCACGCAACTCCTCGGCCGCCACCTGCGGATCGAGTTTCGCGCAGACCAGTTCGCGCACCACCTCGCGGCCCATGTTGATATTCACGAGCGAGACCCACGGAATCTTCAGCACATAAGGGCGCAGCACCTCATAGAGCTTCGGGATGTGGTACAACACCATCTCGGGGATCCCCATCAAGGCGGTTTCGAGGGTTGCTGTTCCCGAGGTAACGACTGCCGCCTCGCTCATGGCGAGGGTCTGCTGGGTTTTGTTACAGAGATAGCGCACCTCGGAACCCGCCAGATAGTGGTCATAGAGCCCCTTGTTGATCCAGGGCACCGCCGTGACGACAAACTGATGGGTCGGGAACTCACGCGACAGGGCCACCATGTTCGGGAGGTTGGCCTTGATCTCCGAGACGCGGCTACCGGCCAGGAGGGCGACGATCGGTCGTTCGTCGAGGCCGTTTTCGCGGCGAAACTCCTCGCGCGAGGGGAGTTGGGCACGTCGTTCGGCGATGTCGTCGACCAGCGGATTGCCGCAGAAGATGGGCTCGATCCCCTTTGAACGGAAGTAGGCCGTCTCGAAGGGAAAGATGGTGAAGAGACGATCCACATACTTTCGGATCCCCTTCACGCGGAACTCCTTCCAGGCCCACACCTTGGGTGCGATGTAGTAGAAGACCTTGATACCCTGCACCTTACACCACTTGGCAATGCGCATGTTGAACGACGGGTAGTCGATCAGGATCACCACATCGGGCTTAAATTCGGCAATGGCCTCCTTCACCCGGTCGATCTGTCCGAAGATCGTGCGCAGGTTTTTGAGCACCGTGACGAAGCCGAAGAAGGACATCTCCTTGTAGTGCAGTAGCAGCCCCTCGCGGCCCCCGGCCTCGGCCATCAAATCACCCCCGCAGAAGCGAAATTCAGCCTTCGGATCCTCGGCCTTCAGCCCCCGAATCAACTTCGATCCGTGCAGATCCCCCGACGGTTCACCGGCTATAATAAAATACTTCATCTCAATTCAAAATTCAAAATTCAAAATTCAAAATTCAAAATTAGTTTTAATCTTGATTTTGAATGGGTTTCACTTTATCGAATCCTTGGTCGTTAAAATTATTTGAGCCAAAATATTGGTCAGTTCTCTACACTCCGGGAATAGACTTTCATATTCAGCTTTTGAAAGAAAATCGGTCTTGTACAACAATTCAATCCAATATTCAGTCTCATAGGCCTCCTTTAAGGAGACGTTCATCTTTGCAAGAAAATCCTTGCGGCTTTGAGCTCGCAGGGATTCCCTGATATTGGCTCCTATGCTCGTTCCGCTTTTTAAGATTTGGGCTGACAGGATCCGCTCGTTTTTTTCAGTATGCAAATACTTATAAAGATTTACAATGCGAACCGCAAAACGAAAGCTTTTCTCCAAAACAATATTATCACCCTTCATCTCAATTTTGAATTTTGAATTCTGAATTTTGAATTTCCAATAAATCCGGTCTCAGTCGTTCGGTGCGTTCGTAGGCTTGCTCCTCCTGCCACTTGGCGATCTCGGCGAAGTTGCCCGAGAGGAGGACATCGGGGACACGCCAGCCACGAAACTCCGCGGGGCGGGTATAGACGGGAGGGGCCAGCAGGTCGTCCTGGAAGCAGTCCGTGAGGGCCGAGGATTCGTCGCCGATGGCTCCGGGGAGCAGGCGCACCACCGAGTCGGCGATGATGCAGGCGGCCAATTCGCCCCCCGTGAGGACATAGTCGCCGATCGAGATCTCGCGGGTGATCAGGTGCTCGCGGATGCGGTGGTCGATCCCCTTGTAGTGGCCGCAGAGGATGATGATATTCTCCAGGGTCGAGAGACGGTTGGCCTCGTGCTGGTTGTACTGCACCCCGTCGGGCGAGGTGTAGATGATCTCGTCGTAGTGGCGTTCGGACTGG
>JAEIGA010004834.1_pt1 | contig 20737 bp, 20 predicted proteins | sample 9270691 | NCBI WGS metagenome assembly JAEIGA01 (sample SAMN17057246, study PRJNA624740) | gut metagenome | biome: biome; isolation source: fecal sample | host: Bos grunniens | place: China: Xizang | collected 2019 | reverse complement strand
TTGAAGTTAAGGTCGCTCATATCGCCATCTTTAAAGCCGTATTGAGTGCGTTGTGTTCCGACTGAAACCATCCATTTTTTGTTGATATCCCATTCAACACCAAGAAGAGCTTCCCAAGTGTTGTCGCCGTTTTTGATAGCAGTACCTTTTGCATCTTTATCCCAATAATAGTGGAAACCGGCAGCAACACGTACAGAAGGAAGTACTGAGTATTGAGCACCTAAAGTGAGAATACCGGGAATGTCAGAACGAACCTTTGCACCATTAGCATAAGCAGGCATTAATGCGTCTACGTTTGCGCTATTGTTAGATTCGTTTTCTAAGTTAAGCTTAGTGCGGAATTCATATTTTGCAGCAAGATTAAGTTTGCCAAGGTTAACATCTACACCAATGATTGGAGTTATGCCAAATCCGTTTTGTGAGCAATCAAGTGTTAAATTGTCACCTTGTGCAGGAACTTCCATAGGACCTGCTATAGGATGTTGTATTGCTATTAGACCTTTGATATTAGTAATAGCTCCAGTGTAAGAGCAGTTAGCTAATACTCCACGAGCACCTGCAAATACTGATACATTTTTATTGATTTTGTATGTGCCACCTAGTTGGAAGCTGTAGAAGTATTGTTCGCCTGTAAGAGTTTGGTCTAAGCTGTAAGATTTGAGAGTACCGCTATTTTGAGCAGCGCCTGTTGCAAGATTGCTATATACTAGCTTTTCAAACATAGGTAAACCTTGTTCAAACTCGCATTTACCACCGCCACCACCGATAGCGAATTGAGCAGATACAGACCATTTATCGTTAATTACGTATGCTGCTTGGAATGATGGGATAACCGGAGCCTTGCTTACGCCTTCAAAATATTTAGAACCATCAGTGTCTCCTCCCAATAAATATGGAGTGAAGTTTGAAGTGATTTGGCGTTTTTGGAAAGCTGCTTGCCAACTTAATGATAGGTGAAAACCTTTTTCTAAGAATGCAATACCAGCAGGGTTGCTATATACTCCGTCGATTGCAATAGCAGCATCGCGAGCGGGATTTCTTAAGAAAGTTGCATTTTGGTTGGTGTTAGTTAATAAGCCACCTGCAAAAGATGAAAGTGCTATAAATGAAGCACACAATGTTAAAAAGATTCTGTTCATATTAAATCATTATATTAAAAATCGGATGCAAAGATATGTATAATTGTTATAATAACACAATAAATTTACGTTTATTAAAGATTATTAACTATGTTGTTTTTTCTGATTGGGTGTTCTATATTTCTTAATTTGGTGTGTTTTATTTAAAAAATTAACATGTAAAATGTTAAAAGGTTAAACTTATCTTTATGTGACTTTAAAATATATTTGAGTAATGATATAATTATTATATATTATATGTGGAATTAAATTCGTAACTTTGCAGAGATAAAAAGAAAGATATGATATCAGTAAGTAATTTAGGAATTCAATTTGGTAAAAGAGTCTTGTTCCAAGATGTGAATTTAAAATTTACATCGGGCAATTGTTATGGTATAATTGGAGCTAATGGAGCAGGTAAGAGTACATTAATGAGAATATTGAGTGGCGAACTTAATCCCACTCAAGGAACTGTAACTCAGGGTCCTGGAGAACGTATGAGTGTTTTGAGTCAGGATCACTTTGCATATGATGAGTTTACAGTTCTAGATACAGTATTGCAAGGTCACACCACTTTGTGGGCTGTAATGAAAGAAAAAGAAGAATTATATGCAAAGCCTGATTTTAGTGATGAAGACGGAATACGAGCTTCCGAACTAGAAGAAAAGTTTGCTGAAATGGAAGGATGGAATGCCGAAAGTGATGCAGCAGCATTATTGAGTGGTTTGGGTATAAAAGAAGAGAAGCATTACACACTCATGAAGGATATGAGTGCAAAAGAGAAAGTGCGTGTACTTCTAGCAAAGGCCCTTTTCGGCCATCCTGATAATTTGTTGTTGGATGAGCCTACCAACGACCTTGACTTGGATACGGTAAGTTGGTTGGAAGACTATCTATCGAAGTGTGAAGATACAACAGTTCTTGTGGTGTCGCACGACCGTCACTTCCTTGATGCAATATCTACTCATACGTTGGATATCGATTATAATAAGGTGACATTGTTTGCCGGTAACTATAGTTTCTGGTATCAATCAAGTCAATTGGCGTTGCGTCAACAACAACAAGCCAATAAGAAGGCTGAAGAAAAGAAAAAGGAATTGCAAGAATTTATACGTCGATTCAGTGCGAATGTTGCTAAATCTAAGCAAACTACAAGCCGTAAGAAAATGCTTGAGAAACTTAATGTTGAAGAAATACAACCATCTTCACGTCGTTATCCGGGTATTATCTTCACTCCAAGCCGTGAGCCGGGTAATAAGATTCTTGAGTTGCATGGTTTAACGGCATCGGTTGATGGAGAAATCTTGTTCCAAGATCTAAACCTTACTGTTGAAAAGAATGATAAGGTTGTGTTCTTGAGTCGCGACCCTCGTGCAATGACAGCATTGTTTGAAATTATTAATGGAAGACGCAAACCGGATGCAGGTTCTTATGAATGGGGACAAACTATCACAACAGCTTATCTACCACTGGATAACTCGGAGTATTTCAATACCGATATGAATCTTGTTGATTGGTTGTCGCAATACAGCGATGATACAAGTGAAATCTATATTAAAGGTTTCTTAGGCAAAATGTTGTTCTCTGGAGAAGAAGTATTGAAGAAGGCTTCAGTATTGTCGGGGGGCGAAAAAATGCGCTGTATGATTGCAAAAATGATGATGACCGATGCTAATACGCTAATTCTAGATACTCCAACTAACCACTTGGATTTGGAATCTATTCAAGCATTCAATAATACGTTACAGTCATTTAAAGGTAATATAATTATGTCATCTCATGACCATGAATTTATCCAAACAGTATGTAATCGTATGGTAGAATTAACACCAAATGGTATAATTGATAAAATCATGGATTATGATGATTTTATTACTGATGAAAAGGTGTTGGCATTAAAAGAAAAATTATATACAAAATAAAAATATTATGGTTAAACATATTGTAAGTTTTAAATTGACAGGAACACCGGAAGAACGTAAAGAAGTTGCTTTAAAGTTTAAAGCGGCTTTGGAGGCGTTGCCGGAACAGATTGAAGTGTTGCGTAGCATGGAAGTTGGGATTAATGAAAATCCAAATGAAACATGGGATGTTGTATTGACTGCAGTCGTAGATACTATGGCCGATGTTGAAGTTTATGCAAAACATCCTGCGCATGTTGCTGCCGCTTCGTTGCTTGCAGGGCATAAGGATAGCCGTGCGTGTGTTGATTACGAAGTGTAAGAATGTAATTCTATAAGAACGAAGAAGAGGCTGCATGCAGTCTCTTCTTCGTTTTATCAGTTATTTTCGGGAAAATTATTATAGTTTCAATTTGCTGGCAATATTAGTTGGGATTGCGTTTTTGTTTACAAGGATATTAAGTGTTTTTGCTAGGAAATAAGCTTCGGATACATAGATATAACCCTTATAAATTTGATTTGTGTCCCAAGAGTTTTGCACTTTGTAATACTTATTGCCGTCTTGGTCTACAGCCGAACCTATAATAACCATTCCATGGTCGTCGGTAGTTTCTTGATTGTCAAACCATTCTTGTCTCATTTCTTGAGTAATTTTCATCTCAGGAACGTAGCCGTAGAAATTGTAACGTTCTTTTTCACGATCTTTATCAGAGAGTTTAGTCCAACGAGCAAGTTCTGTTCCTTCTAGTGTATCGGCTGTTTTTTCAGCAGGCATTAGAGCAACACCATTTTTCCATTGCCAACCTTTTTCGCTTACATCGGCAGCCCAAGCAATAGTGTAACCATTCTTGATGGCATTGTCAACGATAGCTTTCATTTCTTCCATTTTTACATTGTGAGAGTCTCCCCAAAGCCAGTTGTCTGCGACCTCCATTGCGAAAGGTTCATAAAAAGGGTGATGAGTGAAAGATGTGATAGCTACATAGTCATTCATGTCAATACCTAAAGATGCGGCATAGGTTTGTGGAGTATATTCTTTTCCTTCGTGGGTGAATTTTTCAGGAAGTTTGCCAAAATAAGCTTCTAGAATGCCATCAATACCTTTTAGCCAAGCTGTTGAATATTTAGCTTTTTTGCGTTTTGCGATAGCATCAATGTAGCCTACAAGGCCTGCTGTCATTTCATAGTGGTCGTGTTTCTTTTCGCCATATTCCAATCCGGCATAAACTTCTTCAGGAACCATTCCATAACGTTTCCAGATGTAAGGTATGTCAAGTAGGCTACCGCCTTGTTCGAAATGTATTTGTCCATTGGTGCGAATGTATCGGTCGGCTTTTTCGTGATAACAAAGGTTTACAACAAACATTTCCGATAGATTCACTGTTTTTCCGGTTTTTTTAATAATTTCATTTTCAAAGAAAGTATTACCAGAGAAGCACCAACATGTTCCTGATTTGTTTTGATTGGTTACCGGAGTGGATTTTGCTACTTTAACGTCGGTAAATTTGAAACCGGTGCTATCTGGTTCCATCACTTCTTGTGCGTTCGCCATGAATGTTGAAGAAAGCAAAGCGATAGCGCTTAAAAATGCATATTTTTTCATATTTATAATGTGTTTAATTAATTTTGAACGCAAAAATAGTAAAAAAGAACTAAAAAATGAGTTAGTTGTAGAATAATAGAGTAAATGATTGATTTTTTACTAAAAAAAATTATAATTTTGTGATATTGTAAGAATAGAAATAAATAATATAGATTATTAAAATTATGAAGAAATTATTAAGTGTAATATTAAGTTTTGCATTGCTTTGGGGTGCTACTGGTTGTAGTACAATTCAAAATGCATCTAACACCCAAAAGGGTGCAGTTATAGGTACAGCAGGTGGTGCTGCAGTAGGAGCCGGTCTTGGGGCCTTGATAGGAGGTGGTAAGGGCGCAATCATAGGTGGCGTGCTTGGTACAGCTGCCGGTGCAACAGCCGGAGTGCTGATTGGTAAAAAAATGGACAAGCAAAAAGAAGAACTTGCGCGAATTGATGGTGCGCAAGTTGAAACTGTTACCGATGCTAATAACCTTCAAGCAATAAAAGTTACTTTTGATAGTGGTATTTTGTTTGGTTTCAATAAGAGTGATTTGAGTGCAAGCGCAAAACAATCTTTGAATGAATTTGCTGTATCGTTGAAGAATAATCCATCAACCGATGTTGCAATATATGGTTATACCGATAATGTTGGAACTTTAGAAGCAAATAAAAAAGTGTCAAATCAACGTGCACTTACAGTTCAACAATATCTTAACGAAGCGGGTATACCTTCTAATAGAATGACTGCACAAGGTTTGGCTTGGGATAATCCCGTGGCTAGTAATGATACTGAAGCCGGACGTGCACAAAATCGTCGCGTTGAGATCTATATTACAGCCAATCAAGATATGGTTAATCAAGCAAATGCCGGAACACTTCAATAAAAAGTGTAAAAAGACTGAAATAATGGTAAATATAGGGAGTGGCATTGGGAAATATTTCTCAATGTCACTTCTTTTTCAGAACTTTACGACGCATTTGTTCTATCGGAGTAATTAAACCAAATGCATTGATATAGGTCTAAATAAAAATAAAAGAAAAGAAATGAGAAAATTGAGTTGCCGATATTTGGTATCATTGTTATTAGTTGCTACAGTGATAAATAGTTGCAGTTCGTGGAGTAATCATACGAATGGAACGATATTAGGAAGTATAGGCGGTGCTGTGGTTGGTGCCGGAATAGGCGGAGCTTTGGGTGACCGCCATAGTGCACATTTTGGTGCTCATTTAGGATCTAATATTGGTGCTGTGGTTGGTGGTGCAATAGGAGCTGAAGCTGATGCAAAAAAACAGCAAACAGTATATTCGCAGGAAGAAAAATCATCTAATATTTTTGTTGATGACCATAGCGGAAAAAGATATTATAGGTTGACCGATAATAATGCTGTTTTGTTTCAATCGAGAGATTCTCAGTTGAGTAAAAGAGCTAAGACTTCGTTGAAGAACATTGCGGGTAAACTAAAAAAAGTAAAAGGTAAGATTTATATCTATGGCAGTACTGATAATGTAGAAAGTCGCGATTATAGCCATCAACTGTCTCTAGAACGTGCAAAAAACGTAGCAAGCTATTTGATAGCTTTAGGAGTAAGTCGTAAACGTATGAAAATACATGGATTGGGAGATACTAATCCTATAGCCGATAATAATACTATGTATGGTAGAGAGAGAAATCGTTCAGTTGAAATTTATGTGGAATTGAAGTAATTTAAATTGATATTGTTTGTACATTATTTTCAAAAACGTTACTTTTGTATGTATAAAGTAACGTTTGTTTTATTTTTTTATATATGACAAAAACGCGATTACATCATTTTGATATACTCAAAGGACTTGCCATTTTTATGGTAATAGTGGGGCATGTGCTTACCATGTGTATACGTGATATAGATAGTGCTGTCTTGTTCAAGTTTGTGGAAAAAATCCACATGCCTATATTCTTTTTTATAAGTGGGTATTTTACTTATAAAATTCTTGAAAATGGGAAATTGGCATTGCCAAAGATGGGTGTTAGAGTAAAACAGTTGCTTATGCCATTTTTTGTTATGAGTACACTGTGGATTTATTATTTTCCTCATAGTGGTTTGCAAAGTCCGTTTGTATCGACATGGGAAGGTCTATATACAAGTGTTGGGAAAAATGGATATTGGTTTACATTATGCTTATTCGAAATAATATTGATATATAGTGTAATGGTTCCGTTGCTTTCAAGATTTAAATCCTTGTTCGGTCGTGTGATTGTCATATTGTTGTCTTGGTTGTTGATAGGAGGTTTGATAAAATATGTATTGCCGGTTGATGCTTCAAATATAGTAGGCTTACCATTGGTGTTTGAGTTTTATCCTATATTTATGTTTGGCGTTTTAGCTCATTCGGTGAGAGAAAATTTTGATAAAATTACGGCATCGTCCACATGGATAACCATTTCATTGATAATAGGTGCATTTTTAATGTATTATGTATGCTGGTCATGGGAATTCTCATTTCCGGAAGAAGTCCTCAATGTAGCAAAACAATTGCTATATATGTGTGTGGTAATAGTGGCTATTGCTGTAGTGAAATCATGGTGCGCACAGTCTTATACCGATAAAAGACCTAATGGCAGTACCATGACGCGAATGTGGGAATATGTGGGTAGTCAAAGTCTAGCAATATATGTGTTACATTATTTCTTTTTGTTCCCTATGGCAATATGCAGAGAACCGTTGCAAAGCATGAATTTAAATTTGGTGCCGACATTGATTGTAGCGGCATTTGTTGCTTCTGTTGTAATGGCGGTAGTGCTAGGTGTGAATTATATAATAGGTCATAGTAAGTTGTTAGCATTGCTCATGACCGGAAAAGTGAAATAAATTTTAAATGAATATATTATGAGTAATTTTAAAACTATTAAAGTTGCGCTATTATTGGTAGTGATGGCGTGTTTTGCATTTTCAGTGAATGCAGAAAAGAAAAAAGAGTTGAAGTATGTCAATGCAACTGAGTTTAGAATGATTAATAAGGGCTTTAATAATACAGAGTCACCTTATCATCGCCTTCCTGCATATTTGAAAGATAGTATTATGAAGGATAAATCACGTTCGGCGTTATGGGATAGAGCTCGCAATTGTGCGGGTATGGCTATTCGTTTTTCGTCAAATTCTGAACGCATTGGTATTCGCTATAATCTTCTTTGGAACTTCCACATGGCTCACATGGCCGATACCGGTATCAAAGGAACCGACCTTTATATCATGAATGATGATGGAAAGTGGGAATATGTAAACACAAATCGTCCATATAAGAAAGATTCAATCCAAACAAAGATTTATGCCGATGGTCTGCCTAAGGAAATGCGCGAATATATGATTTATTTGCCACTATATGATGGTGTGAATTGGATGGAAATTGGAGTTGATAGTACAGCAACAATTCAACAGCCTGTTTTGAATAATCCTCGCAAGGAAAAGAAAATAGTGTTCTATGGAACAAGTATTTTGCAAGGTGGTTGTGCTACTCGCACAGGTATGGTGGCTACAAGTATGATTCAACGCGATTTAAATGCTGAGTGTATAAATCTAGGCTTCAGTGGTGAAGGTAAAATGGATAATTTTATGGCTTTGGCAATGGCTGAAATCGAGGGAGTGTCAGCATTTGTTCTAGATCCGATACCTAACTGTACTAAGGATATGTGCGAAAAACTTACTTACGGTTTTGTAAATACATTGCGTAAACATTGTCCCGGAGTGCCTATCATAATGGTAGAAGGCCCAATGTATAGCTATACGAAGTATGATAAGTTTACAAAGAATTATCTAGCTCAAAAGAATGAAGCGTGGCGCAAGAACTACGAAAAATTGAAAGCTGAAAATCCAAATAACCTGTATTATGTAACATGTGAAGGATTGAGTGGCTATGACAACGAGGGTACTGTTGACGGAATCCACTTTACCGATTTAGGTTTCCGCGCGTATGCCGACAAACTAAATGAAATACTTAAATTTATTGTGGAATAAAGAGTTCCGAAAATAAAAAATAATGGCGAGTTGCCGGATTCGGTAGCTCGCCATTATTTTGTTCTTGTAATTATAGAATAAAATGTGTGAGTATGTGTGTGGGGTTGGGCTGAAAATGAGTAATTTTGTGTTATAATTGTAGTTTATGGAAATACAGAAGGAGATAAAGAGTAAACATTATATACAGAATCTTATTGAAGATGGAGAACCTGAGCAGCAGGATTTTAAGTTTAAAATCTCGGATGCTCGTAAGATCGCCCGCAGTATATCGGCTTTTGCCAATCATAGTGGTGGCTGTTTGCTTGTAGGGGTGAAAGATAATGGGAAAGTTGTCGGAATAGAGAGTGAGGAGGAAATTTATATGATAGAACAGGCTGCCGAGATGTATTGTCGTCCTCCTCAAACGGTTAAATTCCAATCATATCGTGTAGAAGGAAAGTGTGTGTTGAAAGTAGATGTTGCGCGTACCGACAAACGACCTGTTAAAGCTCAAGACGATGACGGTAAATGGGTGGCTTACTATCGCGTTGCCGATGAAAATATCTTGGCTAGTCCATTACATGTAGATGTATGGAAAGAGGAGCAAAAAGAAACTCCCTCTCTGATTACTTTCTCGGAGAAGGAGTATGTTTTGATTGACTATTTAAAAGGGAATCATGAAATTACACTTAATGACTATATGAGATTGGCTCATGTGTCGAAGTCGGTAGCCGAACAGACTTTAATCAAACTGTGTGTGATGAACACTCTTGATATTTGCTATCATGGCGGCCAATGCTATTTCACATTAAAAGTGGAAAATGACATTTAGCAATGATTAACTACTTATTAGCCCGTTGTGGTAGGCGAATAGCAGATTTTTTAGATCGGCTATTTGCGCAATAATTTCTCTTCCCTTGTCGGTGTCTTTTACTAGCATGCGGTGTGTACTCATTTCAACAATTTGCCTTGTTGACTTGATATCGTGACCTTCTTGTACGGCTTGTTCAATGGAGGTGTAAGGCTCATGTTGAACTAGCTCAAATCCGCGTGAGTGATACACTAAAGTGTAGCCTGCAATACCGGTTTTGGGCTGATATGCCTTAGAGAAACCTCCGTCGATGACCATCATCTTACCATTGGCTCTGATAGGCTGTTCGCCTTTAAGGATTCTTACCGGAACGTGTCCGTTGATGATATGGCGGTGTGAACCGGTTACGCCAAATTCGTCAAGAATCATGTCGCAAATGTCTTCTCGGTCGCGTAGGGTGTAGTAATGTCCTTTAATTTCCTTTTGCGCCTCTTTGTCGTTGATGAAATAGCTTTCGAAAGTCGCCATTTTGTCTTTGTCAAATGCCAAAGAGTTTTTGCCACACCATAGATACCAAGTGTAATCGAGAGCATACATGTAATGATCGTCATGGTAATCGTTGAAATAGGCTTCACGAAGTAATGCACCTACTTTTTTGAACAACGCTTTACCTTTATACAGTTTTCCGTCGACAAGCACTTCTTTGAATGTGCCGTCTTCATTCAGAGGAATTGATGCGTGGAAAAGCAAGTTGGAGTTCATAACCGTATATACGCATCCGTTACGGAAAAGGCAATCCATGTGTCGCTTTAGTTTTTCACTGCTGATGAAGGAATTGTAAAGTTTTGTCACGATTTCTTCTTCTTCGGCAGTGAGGTCGTATGGCGACTGTGGGTTTATGGTAGGGAAATAGCTATCATTCAATTCATATTCTTTGCCATTGATAGTAATGATACCTTTTTCATAATCGATATGGTGCAGAAGCATGCGATTCTCCATTTCAAAGTCGGGGCGACGCTTGATGATTTGAGCTTCGAGCTTGAACTGAATGATACTGATAGCCTTGTGCATTTGGGCTATCATTTTGATGGTTTTCTCGTTATAATGGTTGCCTTCGTTGTTGATAGGCATAAATTGAGCACATTCGTCATTGGCGTAAGTTTCCATAGCAAAAGTTGCCAATGGAAGAAGATTTATGCCGTATCCATCCTCTAATACCGATAAGTTAGAGTATCTAAGCGCAAGGCGAATAACATTAGCCATACAGCAAGTGTTACCTGATGCAGCCCCCATCCAGAGTATATCGTGATTTCCCCATTGAATGTCAAAATTGTGGTAATCGCACAGAATATCCATGATTTTGTCGGGACTCGGTCCTCGGTCGAAGACGTCGCCTAAAATATGAAGATGGTCGATAACCAAACGTTGAATGAGCATGCTTATAGCTACAATGAAGTCATCGGCACGTCCTGTGCTGATGATTGTACGCACGATAACGTCAACATAAGCCAACTTATTGGGCGCATCGGCATTTTCATGTAACAACTCTTGAATGATGTAAGAGAAATCTTCGGGCAGAGCTTTTCTCACCTTGGAACGTGTGTATTTTGAAGATACAGTGCGACACACCATTACAAGGCGGTTTATCGTAACAAAAAACCACTCTTCAAGTTTTTCTGCTTTGAGTTGTTCTTTTACAAGCTTTAGCTTTTGTTCCGGATAATAGATAAGAGTACAAAGATCTTTTAGTTCCTCTTTACCTAATTCTTCACCATAGATTTCGCGTACTTTGCGCTTGATGTTACCCGATGCATTGCGAAGTACATGTTGAACAGCTTCGTATTCTCCATGCAGGTCGGCCAAGTAGTGCTCAGTTCCTTTGGGAAGGTTCAGAATAGCTTCAAGGTTAATGATTTCGGTACTCGCAGCTGCGATAGTAGGAAAACTGCGTGAAAGTAATTGAAGATAGCGTAAATCGTTCATTACAGTATCTTCTGTGATTTCCTTATGATTGTTTTGATTATATTTCATCATCAAATAATGTTTTTCATCACAAAATTAATGAAAAACGTTGAGATAATAATATAAAACTGCAAGAAACCTGGAAAAAACAAGCAGTGTGATGTAAGGATGGAACCAAAAGTATTAAGTGAAAGTATATGAAAACTGCTTGGACGTGTGCCAAGCAGTTTTTTTAATCTTGTGGGTAGTTGAGATTATCTTCTGTGATATTGTTGAGGACTTCAGTAAGATATTTTTTGGCTTCCCATCGAGCCATTGGTAGATTGTTCAGAGTGTAATTACCGCAATCACGCGCATTAGCTCCAGGAATATCTCCTTCAAATTGACTTATGAATGTGAATGTTTCCTTAATCAAATCTACAATGTCGCTTGATTGTAAATCACCTTCCAAAATAAGATAATTGCCGGTACAACAGCCCATAGGTCCCCAGTAGATAATACGATTTTTCCACACCGGATGATTGCGCAAAAAAGTGGCGGCAAGATGTTCGATGGTGTGTAGTGCCGATTGACTTACAGCCGGTTCGCGGTTTGGCTCTTTCATGCGTATGTCAAATGTAGTCACTATATCGCCATTAGGCAGTGTGTCTTTGCGCGAAACGTAAATTCCGCGTAACATCTTCAAGTGATTTATTGTGAAACTTGCAATTTTTTCCATGTTTAAATTTTTGAGAGAAGTTCTTGAACTAGGTTGAATGTGTGAGCCGGAGCTTCTTGCCAGAAGTCGTTGTATTCGGCTGTATTGTCCTTAGATGCTCCCGGAGAGTCGCTGATGACGCGCATCACCATTACAGGAACCTTGCGCAAATAGCACACTTGTGCAATAGTAGCCGATTCCATATCAACGGCAAGCACTTGAGGAAATGCTTTTTGGATGGCTTGTACCTCTTCAAGAGATGCAATGAATTTGTCGCCGGAGCAGATAAGACCACGTTTCACATCAGGACGATTAGGGATAAGGTCGGTAAATCTCTTCTCACTTTCAAAATACAACGGATAGCCCGAAGCTTCGCCATATTGAGTGCCGGGACCGCACCACACATCGTGATAGGCAATAGTGCTACCCACAATCACGTCCATAACGTGTGCATCTTGAGAAGCTCCTCCTGCCACACCGGTGTTAATGACAAGTTCGGGTTTATGGTGGTTCAATAGGGTAAGGGTGCCTATTGCTGCATTCACTTTTCCTATACCGCATTGCATGGCAACGATATTGTTGTTGCCTATTTTACCGGCGTGAAATGTGAATCCGTCGATAGTTTCGGTCTTAACATCCGATAGCAATGGCAGTAGCAGATTAAGCTCTTTTCCCATTGCCACAATTATAGCTATTGTCATAGTTTTGTGCTTTATATTGATAATTTTGCGTAAAAGTACAAAATTCTTATTACATTTGTAAAAATATAAAACCTAAAAAGACGTGTTACCAAAGATAATCATCGACGAAAGGATAAAAAAAGCATGTCCGGGCATGCGAGTAGGCTTGATAAGAGCAAAAGTGACTAATTGTGAGACTTCTCCTGAATTGTGGGCTGAAATTGAACGTGAAGCGGAAGCTGTAATAGCTAAATATGAGTTGCTTGAGATAAATAAGCGTCCTGCAGTGGCTCAAACTCGAGCTTTGTATCGTGCGCTTGGCAAAGACCCCAATCGTTATCGTGTGGCTAGTGAGGCGTTGTGTCGTCGTGTGATTCGCGGGCTTGGTTTGTATCGCATCGATACGCTTGTTGACTTGATTAATCTTGTGTCGATGAAATCGGGCTATCCTATAAGTGGACTTGATGCCGATAAGTTGGTGGGTGACACTCTCACAATGGGCGTGGGCGAAGAAGGGGAAGAATACAACGGAATAGGGCGCGGATTGCTCAATATTTCGGGTATGCCTGTTTATCGCGATGAGGTGAGCGGGGTTGCCACTCCCACAAGCGATGAAGAACGCACTAAAATTACCCTCGAAACTTGCACTCTGCAGATGAATATCAACGGATTTGGAGAGGAAATGCCTATGGAGGAAACTGTGGCGTGGAGTGTGGAATTGCTACGCAAATATGCCGGTGCCACCGAGGTGGAAACGGAGATAGTTTAAAGCAGTTAGGAGTTAGGAGTTAAAATGATTTTGCCATGAAAATTTTAAAGATATATACTGAAAATCCGAATGATCGCTACATTGATGAAGCGGTTGACGTGTTACGTGATGGTGGTATCATAATTTATCCCACCGATACGCTTTATGCACTGGGTTGCGACGCATTAAATAATAGTGCAATAGAACGTATTTGCCGGTTGAAAGGACTTAAAAGCGATAAAACCAATCTGTCGATAATTTGTAAGGATATTTCGCAAGTGGCAGAGTATGCGCGATTCGGCAATGATGATTTCAAGATGATGAAAGCCAATCTGCCGGGACCGTTTACGTTCATTTTTCAAGCACTATCGGCATTGCCTAAGGCGTTTAAGGGACGAAAGACCGTAGGTGTGCGTATTCCTGACAATAACATAGCTCGCTTGCTCGTGGAACGACTAGGGAATCCCATCTTGTCATCATCGGTGAAATGTGAAGATGAAGATTATGGTTGCGAACCCGAACTTATTGCACAATGTTATGATGGGGTAGAGCTGATACTAGATGCCGGACGTTCCGACAATGAACCGTCAACGGTGGTGGACTGCACAGGTGACGAGCCCGAAATTCTTCGTCAGGGCAAAGGGGAACTCCAATAAAACTCATAGACACAAGTCCCGGACTTATATATATAAGGGACAAAAGTTTTCAGCTCTTATACATAAGCTACATAAAGGTCATAAGTTAAGATACATAGCTTAAGATACATTTTTATGAATAGCCGGGTGCTTTAAAGCTCCAGGAATAGGAATATATAAACGAAATCGTCTGCAAGGACGGAAATCTGATACTGTTTCGCGTCCTTCAGACGCATAACCGTTAGTGACTATCTTTCCCGACGGTTTAAAAACCGCCGGCTATTACCTAAATCAGTCCTTTCGGACATCATGTTCTTGTTATTGTATTTTTTAGTACCGATAAAATTGTTGAACCAACTTTTCTTTCAAGACCTTGTTTTGTTGTGGGAATACCGGTCTTTTGTGCAATCTTTTGCTTAAAGGAACTGATTCCTAAAAAACGCTTTAAAGAGAAGCTAAATCCACGCATTATTTAATTTGATGAAATTTTTAGTCCTAAATTATATAATCCATCACCTATGGTATATTCTATTCCCCAACCGTATTCTTTTATTATGGTTCCAATAGACATAGCGATCATATATGCCCTTTCGTCAGTTGGATTTTGATTATAATATCGTTTGCCAATTATGATTAGTTTGTTTATTGTAGTTTCGTTTTTTACAGAAAGCATAACATCTTGTTGCTCTTTAGGAGTAAGTATGTCTGCTATTTCATTTTGAATATTTGTTTTGATTCGTCTTAATTCATTGAATTTGTCAGAAAAACCATTTGGTGTTATAGCTGTAGCTAATAATTGTTTGCCAATTTGAGTAAAAGATTCTTTTGTCATAATTAAATTATTTATGAAAAGCGGTTGTATCAATATATATCGGTACAACCGCAAAATGGTTTATTTAAAATATTTTAATTCAACACCTCTATCAAGCATATGTAATGTGCAATTTTGAATTATGCTATTACAATGTTCAATAGTTATCCCATAGTTGTGAAAAGGATTTCCTATTGGATCATAGCCATACCCTCTTAAAACTATCAGATTTGGCTTCACGCTTATGATTTTCATCTGTTTAGGAGCCATTTGGATATTATTGCCCCATAATGGATGAATACTGTCATTATTAAAAATAGTAACGGTATAGCCTTCATTACCGTTGATGTTCTTTTCAAATTTTATTGTTCGATGACAATTGAAATTATGACCGGAAACATCAATACCATTTTGGTATCTTATGTGGTCGGAAGATTTAAATTCATAAGAACCAAAACATGGATAATTAGAACCATTTAATAAATCAGTTATAAAGCTCATAATCTTAATAATCTAAATACACATCTAAAAATGTTTCCATTCCGGATTCAAATGAAATATCAGATATTCTCATCCCAAAAGCCGTCATAGAAGAACGCATTGCATTATAATGACCTTGAAGATTGGAACCATATACAGCAATAGAACCTATTTTCCCATTTCCACTTTCATTGGGATAAAAAAGCCAAAGATTTACAATTTGACCGTTTTTTGAAACTTCAAGAGCATGAACTCCGGCTCTGAAATCATATACATAGGAACGAATATTATAAGCCGAGAATGCTGGGTAATTTCTAAATCCGTTTGCAATGTTTTGTATACGTTGTAAACTATCCTGGTTTAAACTCAAGTTAAACATCTTTAAATTATTAGTGGTTTGTCCAGAATTGAACGGCTTCATGTAATGACATTGAAGGGAATCCTGCTAGTGTACAAGTAAGTTGCCATACATTTACCTCTTGTTCGTTTATATCACCATCTGAAATCATTATTGTAGCTAAGTATCCTGCTACATATTTTTGTGCTTCAACTGATAAAGATTTTAAGTGTAGAAACATTTCAGAAGCATCCATTGAATCAGACAAAGCTAGTAGCATTGGAATATCTTTTTTAGGTACATTAAACTTTATAAGTTCATGGGTTAGTACTACTAATTCGTTCTGTTCAACTTTTCCATCAGCGTTAACCATAGCAAGACCGGCTTTTAAAATTGCTGCTAATTGTTGTGATTTTAGTGTCATAATAAATTATTTTTGTGTTCTTCAATCTCCGAGAGAACGGTTAGTAATAAGTTTGGAATTAGGAGTGTGGAGTGAGGAGTTATTTCCTCTACGCTTCTGTTTCCTGTTGTGCCTGTTCGCAAACGGGCACAAGAAAGGTGTGGAGATTGTATTTTGTTTTATCTTATACTCAGGTCTTGGCGTACCTATTCCACAGATAAAACAATAGCCCCACACCGAAATTGCTATATAGTGCCACTATATAAATAGCAGCATAGATATAAGCAACCGACGCAGGTGCTATTGCAAATCTCATCTTCGTGGAAATACAAACCGCCAAGTTTGAGTATAGAAGATAAAATTTCAATAACACCTTTCGTTAAATATGTCGTGTTCACTGCTTGTGGCATGTGAACGCTACAAAGATAATAAAAAATGTTATTGAGTGGGGCTGTCGTGCATAGAAAATGAAGAAAAATATTTTTTTTGAAATATTTCTTGAAAAATTTCTTTAATAATGAATTAATCTATACTTTTGTAAAGTGATAAAATGCGTATCATTGTAAATATATATATTAATAAACGATTTTAAATAAACAAATAGAATTATGTCTAAAGTTACAGTTATCGGCGCCGGTAATGTGGGCGCAACTGCTGCTAATGTTTTGGTTCTAAGCCAAATTGCAGACGAAGTGGTTCTTCTTGACATCAAAGAAGGCGTATCAGAAGGTAAGGCAATGGATATTATGCAAACTGCAAATATCCTAAAGGTTAACACTACTCTTAAGGGTGTTACTAATGATTATGCAGCTACTGCAGGATCGGATGTTGTTGTAATTACTTCAGGTATTCCTCGTAAACCGGGTATGACTCGCGAAGAACTTATCGGCGTAAACGCAGGTATCGTTAAGAGTGTTGTAAGCAACGTAATTGCTCACTCTCCAAACGCTATCATCGTGTGCGTAAGTAACCCAATGGATACAATGACTTACTTGATTCACAAGACTAGCGGTCTTCCAAAGAACCGTATCATCGGTATGGGTGGTGCTTTGGATAGCGCACGTTTCCGTTACTATTTGACTCAAGCTCTAGGTGCTAACGTAAACGACGTTGACGGTATGGTAATCGGTGGTCACGGTGACACTACTATGATTCCTATGAAGCGTCTTGCTACTTACCGCGGTGTGCCTGTAAGCACTCTAATGGAAAAAGAAACTCTTGATAAGATTGCTGCCGACACTATGGTGGGTGGTGCTACTCTTACTGGTCTTCTTGGCACAAGTGCATGGTATGCTCCAGGTGCTGCAGCAGCTCAAGTGGTTAAGGCTTGTCTTCACAACGAAAAGCTTCTTCTTCCATGTAGCGCATTGCTAGAAGGTGAATACGGACACAGCGATGTATGTGTAGGTGTACCTGTAATTCTTGGTAAGGAAGGTATTGAAAAGGTTGTAGAAATCGAACTTACAGCTGAAGAAAAAGAATTGTTCGATAAGAGTGTTGCTGCTTGCAAGAACACTAACGCTGCTCTTGAAGGTGCATTGAACTAATAATCGAATTATAATAATGTAAAAAAATGGGCTGTGCCATGTGGCATAGTCCATTTTTACATTATTATAGTGTGAAACGTCTTCGACGTATTTCATTTTATAGCATGGTATAACCCCATAGAGCAAGCACTATGGGGTTTCCTGTTGTTGTACCGCTTTGCGGTAGATATTTAGAACTGTTTTTTTGAATTTTCTGTCTAAAGAAATGTTTTAGATTTCGGTGAGGGTGATACGCACTCGCTTGTTCTTGATTTTAAGTGACTTGATGCGGTTAAGAATTTCGTTGGCTTTATCGGCGGGAACAGCTACAAGTGCGTAGTGGTCGCGAAGGTCGATTGTACCTATTTCTTTTCCTTCAATTCCTCCGTTGTTGCCAATGAAGCCCATGATGTCGCCACGTGAAATTTTCTCTTTTTTCCCGGCTTGGAAAAATAGAGTGGCAAAAGGGGCTGAGAGTTGCATTTCGGCATCGTCTTTCATCTCGAAATTATCGTCGAATTTCATGTATTCGGGCAAGTTATCGGCCGTGTTCACTAGTACATATACGTTACCTGTGGCGTGCATGCGTGCGGTACGACCGTTGCGGTGGGTATAGGTCTCTTCCGATGATGGAATGTGATAATGGATGATATTGGTTACTTCGGCAATGTCGAGACCGCGAGCACCAAGGTCGGTGGTAATCATTACCATATATGAGCCATTGTTGAACATCGATATGGCTTTTTCTCGGTCTATTTGGTCGAGTCCGCCATGATAAACACCTACGGGAACATTGTTGTCCTTTAAGAATGTGTAAATACGTTCTACAGCGTCGCGATAGTTGGCGAAAACTATCGTTCTACCACAAGGAACGTTCTTTAAAAGCTTAAGCAGAGCTTGAAGTTTGTCTTTATCGTCGGAATTTACTCGGAGCACTGTGGTTCGAGTGTCAAGCTCCTCTTTCTTTTCACCGAAATCGATAGTTTGAGGCTTAAAAATACGTACGAAATCAGGAATTTCTTCGATGTGGGTAGCCGAAGTGAGGAAACGTCTCGAAATGTTTGGCATGCGACGTAGGATTCGTCGCATTTCGTCTTGAAAACCGAGTTCAAGTGATTTGTCAAACTCGTCAAGCACTAGCAATCTAGTGGAGTGTAAGTCGATATGTTCACGATTGATGTGGTCGAGTAGTCGCCCCGGAGTACTAACTATAATAGATGGGGTAACCGAGAGTGATTGCTTTTCATCAAGCACATTGTGTCCGCCATAACAGCAAGTAACTTTATAACCTGTTGCCATGTCGCGAGCTACTTTGCCTATTTGCATTACGAGTTCACGTGAAGGTGCGATTATTACCGCCTGAACTCTTCCATTAGGCTCTTTTAGAGCTTTGAGCAGGGGTGTGAGGAATGCTATGGTTTTACCACTACCGGTGGGAGAGAGCAGAATGATGTCGCCGTCGTTGCCGGTGGCGTTAAGAACGGCTTTTTGCATGTCGTTTAGCTCTTCAATACCATAGTGAGCCTTTAGTGCATTAAGTATATCTTTTTGTTTCATCACAAATTTCATATTAATAATGTGCAAAGGTACAATTTGGAGATAAATGTTGCGCCATAAGTAGGTGAAAAATGTGAGTTGTGGACAAATTTGAGAAAAAAAGTGCTTTTTTAGATGAATAGAGAGGTTTATAGAGGTACGCAGAATAAGATGTCTAAAATAACTCATAATAAAATAAATGTATTTAAGGCACTGACGGCAGAATTTTTGCTTTATGACGTTAAATAAGTCTAATTGAGGTTGTTTTGTGGGTGATTTTATGTGGAAATGTAATTTAAAATAGCGTTATAGGGTTGTAGGAAAAAATGAAAAGTTGTAACTTTGCAAAATTGAATCGATTTTTTAGAAAATTAGGAAAATTTTATTTTAAAGATAACAATTTATGAGTAGAGAAAAGAAATTCTTGACTTGTGATGGTAATCAGGCTGCAGCTCACATAAGCTATATGTTTACTGAAGTTGCTGCTATTTATCCTATCACACCATCGTCAACAATGGCTGAGTATGTTGATGAATGGGCAGCAGCTGGTCGTAAAAACATCTTTGGTGAAACAGTAATGGTGCAAGAAATGCAATCGGAAGGTGGTGCTGCAGGTGCAGTGCATGGTTCACTTCAAGCCGGAGCATTAACAACTACTTATACTGCTTCTCAAGGTTTGTTACTAATGATACCAAATATGTATAAGATCGCCGGTGAGTTCTTACCATGTGTGTTCCATGTATCGGCTCGTACACTAGCATCTCATGCACTATGTATCTTTGGTGACCATCAAGATGTAATGTCAACTCGTCAAACCGGTTTTGCAATGCTTTGCGAAGGTTCTGTTCAAGAGGTAATGGATTTGGCCGGAGTTGCTCATCTATCTACTATAAAATCACGTGTACCTTTTGTTAATTTCTTTGATGGATTCCGTACATCTCACGAAATTCAAAAGATTGAAGCCCTAGAAAATGAAGATTTAGCACCACTAGTAGATCAAGAAGCACTAGCTGAGTTTCGTCAACGTGCATTGAATCCAGATGCTCCTGTGACTCGTGGTACAGCTGAGAATGGTGACGTGTTCTTCCAACATCGTGAAGCATGTAACAATTACTACGATGCAGTTCCTGCTATTGTAGAAGAATATATGAATAAGGTAGGTGAAATCACCGGTCGTAAATATGGTTTGTTTGATTACTACGGAGCACCTGATGCCGACCGCGTAATCATCGCTATGGGTTCGGTTACTGAGGCTATCCGCGAAACTATCGATTACTTGACTGCTCAAGGTGAAAAAGTTGGTCTTGTTGCTGTACACTTGTATCGTCCATTCTCGGCTAAGCATTTCCTAGCTGCAGTTCCGGCTACAGCTAAGCGTATTGCAGTGCTTGACCGCACTAAGGAACCTGGTGCAAATGGCGAACCTCTATATCTTGACGTAAAAGACTGCTTCTATGGAGTTGAAAATGCTCCAGTAATCGTGGGCGGTCGCTATGGTCTAGGTTCAAAGGATACAACTCCTGCACAAATCCTTTCTGT
>JAEIGA010004833.1_pt1 | contig 20739 bp, 12 predicted proteins | sample 9270691 | NCBI WGS metagenome assembly JAEIGA01 (sample SAMN17057246, study PRJNA624740) | gut metagenome | biome: biome; isolation source: fecal sample | host: Bos grunniens | place: China: Xizang | collected 2019 | reverse complement strand
GAATGCCACCTTGACAGATGTTCGCAATATCCGTCTTGTGGGGTTGCACAACAAGGGCCACTTCTCATTTGATGCCGATGGTGCAGTGTCGTGGCAGTTGGATAACTCGACAATAGGCGCAAATGCAGAGTGGCAACCATTCGGAGGTACCTGCGTTTTGCCAAATGGTGGTCTGCCCGTAAATCTGAATGTCAAACATTCGCTCTACGACAATGGCGCAATCTTGGTCTTGCCACAAATCGTATATAAAACGCCTGTTACACTCCATTTGGAGTATATCAAGCAGGGCGATGCCGAGTATGCTGTGCGAAATATTGAACTTGGTTGGCTCGGAGGTAACACCCCTACCGAGTGGAAGCCGGGTGAGAAATATGAATATAACTTGACAATCACCGACAACACCATAACTACGGAGGTGCGAGTTGTTGATTGGGTGGACCACTATGTAGATTTGTAGGAGGAGAGTGTGATATGAAGAGAGTTTTTGCCATACTATTCGGAGCAGTGTTGTTGTCGACGTGTGCCGATGGCGATATTATGACTGGTGGCTCTGACGAGATAGTCTTCAATGCCAAGCATATCCAGCGAGGAGCGATGACGCAGGGCGATATCGATAATAGCAGGGTGTATATCTATGGTGTGCAGAACAACACCAACAGAATATACAACAACGCGCCAATTACTCGTGATGCCGCTACGGGAAAGTGGTTCCCTGCGACGAAGCGCAGCTGGACAGAGGGTAGCAACTACTCCTTCTATGGCTACGCCTACAATACGATGAATGGTCTGACGCTTGTGAGTGGCAAAGATGGTCTTGAAATAGAGGTGCAGCAACCGACGACCTACAACGAGGCGGCGATGATTGACTACCTTTTGTCCTACACCTATAAAGTTGCCGACGGAGCAATGAAGCCTATCGTGCAGCTCCACCTCGAACACGCTATGTCGTTGGTCGAGATATATGTGGTGCGTGGAAATATGTTCGATGCGCGATTGACAAAGATGACTTTCGAGAATATCTATATCTCGGGTTTGATGAAATGTACCGCGCAGGCGATAGTGAATTCGGGAGAGAGGAATGTGTGGCAAACCACTCCTTCGGGTTTGAACAATGCGGTTTATACCTTTGAGCCAACCTCAACAACCATAATTGGCGATGAGCGCGAGAATACAGGAGCGGTAATGAAGATTATGTGTCTGCCACAACAGATTACCGCGAATACCAAACTTACCATAGAGTATGAAATTAACGAGAAAGTGACCCCTGACAGCAACGATAATTGGGTTTATCACAAAGAGGAGTTTTACCTCTTCAACTACAACCCTATAAACTACCAATCGGGACACCGCATTATCTATACGGCAACAATCGACTCGGGTGTAAATCTTGTGGGAACAGTAAAGGATTGGATAGATGTTGATTATATCGAGGGTACGGTATTGCCAGAGATTGATTAAGGAGGAAGAGGTATGAAGAGATTTTTCAAATATATAGCGTTGGTAATGTTGGCAACCCTTGTTTCGGTGGGCTGTCTTAACGACCACGATTTGGGAGTCGGCAAACGCGACCCTCGCGAGATACGATTATGGGCAGATGTAGGTTACTCGCCAAATATCGTCTATTCGCCAAGTTCGACACGCGGAGATGCCAACTCCACAAGTGGTATTATCGATGCGGCTACCGACACGGTCATAAAGATTGGTATGGCGCGTATAGATGAGGTCTATTCTCCGCACTATCCGGCATTTGTAGATTGTGACGAGCCTATTATTGCCGAGATGGGTTTGCCAAATTCGGCAAACAGCTATATTCGTGAGATTGAATTTAAGAGTGCGGCGCAGTTCTTCTACAATACAACCGACTATGTGAAGTATGTGGCTTGGCAACCTTGGTTGCCAAATGAAGAGGGCTACGAGTACAACTCTACTTCGACAGCTACGACAGTCAGAATACCTATTACGGGCGATTCGGATATTCTCTACGGTAATGTTACTACAGGCTCACAAGCCGAGGGCTTCGAGCTAATGGAGTTTGACCACGCTTTGTGTATCTATCGTATCTATGTCTATACGATGCAGGAGGAGGGTAATACCCAATCTGCGGCGTGGGGTGCGCTCGAAGATATGAATATCGAAGATTTGCCAACTTCGTGCGTGTTGACTCTTCCAAACGAAGATGGGGCGTTTGGTGTTGCCTACGAGGGTAAGGAAACAATAAATCTTGCTGATGAGAAGAATAATATATTCTTCTCGCCTGGCGATAAAATCCCTGTCGGCTTGGCAAATCGCCGTATGGTAGCAAAATGTGTAGCCGCACCTCCGGCGGACGGAATGTTGAACATCTCTCTCTCGACAACATCCGCGACAGCTCGTCAGCGAGTCTCTATTGCTCGAAACTTTAAGGCAGGACACGCCTACGATATTGTTTTGCGCTTCTCGGACCACGGTTTGATAAATGCCGATGTCTCGGTTAGTGATTGGAAGCGTCATGATGAGGTTATCGAGCAGGTGGTTGAGGTGGATATGTTCTACAACCTTTCGAACTACGAGGCGGCAAACTCCTATATCGTAAATTCGGCAAATTATGGATACTGTTTTGATGGAACAATAAAAGGTAATGGAGATAGCTCTCTTGTAGGAGGTGTCGATACATCACTCAATCCTGGCTATATTGATGTCCTATGGGACGATACTCCGATGATTACCGTTGATGGTGTGCAACGCAAAGCTCTAACACTAGATATGCACGAATTGTCGTTGGGCAGAGTATTGTTTCATGTGCAGGGTAATCCGAATGACAAGGAGGACAAGAAACTCCTTTCGGAGGGTAATGTTGTGATTGCTGCTTATGACAAAGAGGGTGGCAGTGTTCTCTGGACTTGGCATATATGGCTCACAGACCGAGTGAGAGCGCACGGCTATCCTAACGGATATATTGTTCACGATAGAAATCTCGGTGCTATATCGGCTATACCTGATAGCGGAAACGGCATGGACGGTTTATATTATCAGTGGGGACGACCTACTCCGTTCAAGCCAGCTTCATCGGGCGTGTATGGCGCGGTGTCGAAGGTGCCGAGCAGTACAGCACAGGTTGCATCGGTCGAAGAGGCGATAGCAAACCCAATAATATTGTATGGTAGTGGAGATACCTCGCGCCACGATTGGTTAGCAACGGGAAATAACGCTTTGTGGGGCTATCAGAACGAACATACCGACCTCGAAAAGACAATGTACGACCCTTGTCCTCCGGGATATATGGTTGCAGATATGCGCGTATGGCAGAATATTGCACAATACGAAAAGGAGGGCGGTTGGCACAATGACTCGGCTGTGAATTTGTCGGTTGCATCAAACAATGTGTGGTATCCTTTCCAGGGTTGCATAGAGGCTGATGGTACAGATAACATCGCTCGCAATATGGTGCGTTTATGGTCGAGTGCTATAGATTTGAAGAGATCAAATACTCCACCTTACGAATTGCGATATTTGGCGAGCGGAAATGCGGGATATGACTCTTCGGAGAGCCAGCGCAATCGTGCATTGCCAGTACGATGTGTGTCGAGCCACTCGACAGCTATTGTTACCAATTTGAGTGCCTCGCAGACAGCAAACTCCTATATGGTGCATCGTGCAGGATACTATAAATTCAAAGCTACGGTGCGCGGAAACGGTGTGGGTTCGCTTCTGCCGTTGGGCGGAACAACTACTGCTGAGATAAATGGCGGATTATTGACCACTATTGCCCCTGCAAAGATTGATTTCTTGTGGTGGCAGGGTGACTTTACGGAGGTTACGGGCAACGAGAGCGATGTGGATAATTTCCTGCCTATGCAGATACTCAACAACGGAGAGTTGGACGATGAGGGATATGTAACCTTCTATGTTGGGGAGTTCCACAAGGGTAATGTCGGCTTGGCGGCATACGATGTCGATGGTGAGATTCTCTGGTCGTGGCATATATGGTTTACCGATAAGCCGATAGACCTTATTACCGGAAACTATACCTTTATGGATCGCAACTTGGGAGCAACAACTGCACCGAATACTGCGGTAAGCCGATTATCGTTTGCAAGCACCAATGAGCGTATGGCAACCTACGGCTTCTACTATCAATGGGGTCGTAAAGACCCTATAATGGGACCTCCTGCCTATAATTCGGGCAACGAGAGTGTGAGTGGAAAGCCAAAATCGTCGAAATATTGGGTGAAGAGTTACGCAACAGGAGCATGGTCGAGCCGTAGCGATATAGATACGGATTCGGCTGCCACAATACCTGTTGTTACGCAAAATCCAATGGTCTTTTACCGTAGTACATCAATGTCTGGTAACAATTCTTGCGGTTGGTTCCCTTCGACCTTTGCTGATGGATATACCAATGTGGCTCTTTGGGGTTATGCCGTTAAGGACTACTCGATTCAGGGACAGACCTTCTCCAAGACGATGCACGACCCTTGCCCTCCGGGATACCGAACTCCATTCCACCACGCGTGGGGCTATGGCAATAATGCAGGATATACCTATGGCGAAGATGGTGGAAATATAAATCTCGGCAATGGCGAGGCAAACTTCGACTCGTATGGATTGGTCTTCAACAAAAATGCCTTCGATAGGGCGTGGTATCCGTATGTAGGCTATCGTCACCCACAAGATGGAGGTTTCGAAGATGTAGGACAGCAGGGACGATTGGTTACAGGTATGCCGATGGGACAATATAACACCCGTTCGTATATCTATACCAACACATATACAGGACAAGTTGCAAATTCGGGAGGCAATGGTTGTGGTCCGGCCTACGGAATGTCGGCTCGTTGTCAAAAAGAGTAGGAGGAGAGTTATGAGAAAGATATATTCGATTTTGATGATATGTGCAACACTCTTCATCTCTGCTTCGTGCGAGATGAGGGGCGAGGGCGTTAATGATGTTGAGTTGGACAATGGCGTAACCACCACACTCTCCTCGACAATATCTCCGTCGTGCGTTGTCGAATCGCGCAGTGTGTTGCGTGCCAAGGAGGCGGGTATTGCAGTGCGCTCTCTGATTGACCAAATTACCACAAAACGACTCGACTCGAACTTCCTGCGTCTTGACGAGGATTTGAGCGCAACAAATGATGGACTCTATACCTTTACGGGAAATACGCCGACAACGCCATATAGCACGAACTGGAATAAGGCATTGTTGCTCGAATCTACCGTAATATCATCGCCCGACAATACCGAAGGTATTCACTATCGTTCCGTATCGTTGGCTCCAGAGCAGTCCTACAAGTTGAATATTGTGGAGGAGAAGATTGATGGCGTACTCTATCGCGATACTACTCACTTCTACCATACCCGAATGGTGGGCTGGTATCCGATGAACTGCACCCTTCCGCGTAAGGAGGGCGTGCCAGCTACGGCGCAATTCGACTTTTCGGCGTTTGATGCCGTGCGTTTGAACGAAACAGTCGAGATTAACGGCGTGCCGACCGAGGTTGTGGCTTTGCAGTTCAAGGGGCTTGATGGCGAGACAGATTTAATGGTCAGCAATGTCTGCGAGGGACAGTCGTGGCACAAATACAACGCCACAACTCCGCATAAGAGCGATATTCACCCTGTGGATAACTCCAATATCTATCGAGAGCCTTTCGGACATAACGCTACATCGCCGAAATACTCTAATTATCTCACCTATCGTCACTATCGCTCCGCAATTCGTGTTACGGCTTATGCCGAGCAGAGTATGCAGAACCTTGTTATGTGGGGCGAAATACAGAGTGTTATCGTTCGTAATCAACCGACATCGTGTAAGGTGTGGTTGCCAACAGAGTTGGGCGAGTTTGGCCAGGTATATCATTGGGGCGATTATGATAATCTCCCGATAGTTTGTACTCCAATGTTCGATAACGATTCGAACAACCCCGACTATCACGACTCGGCCAATTATCCAATCTATATGGATGGTGCATCGCTGAACAACGAGGCCTATCTCGGCTATTCGTTGATTGAGCCTAACCGAGATGTCGAGTTGGAGATTCATACTGCGTCGGGTGTCTATACCACCACAATTTCTGCAAAACACCCTGTTAAAGACGAAAATGGTAACGAGAGTGTAGTTGATATTTTCGAAGCGGGATATATCTACGATATTAAGTTGAATTTCCGCACCAATGGAACTATTGGCGCAATCCTCGAAAAAGAGGGCGAGGAGCGATACTACGACCTATCGAGCTTGCACGAGTTTGAGGTTGATGAGGAGGTTGATGCAAATACCATTTCGACCTTTAAGTTGGCAAACTGCTATGTGGTTGCTCCTAACGAGTTGAAAGATGAGAACGGAAACGACATCTACGATGGTTATTGCTTCCTTGCGACCATTGTCGGCAACGGCGAATCTGGCATTATCTCTTCGGGAGCGCAGACTCTCTATCCAACAACTGAGAGTATAAAGCCTGTCGCAGCACATCTGCTATGGGAGAGCCAACTCGGACTCATAACCGATATTGAGTTGAAATATGGCTATGTGCGTTTCAAGCTGTCGGACTCTTCGACGCGAGGAAATGCCGTTATTGCCGTGTATGACAACGCAGGTAAGGTGCTTTGGTCGTGGCATATTTGGATTACCGACCACCCGGCAGAGCAACCTATTACGATAGGTGAGCATACGATTACCATTCTCGACAGAAACCTCGGAGCAACTGCCGCAACCTGCAATAGTGCCGAGAGCGCATTGGCAACATACGGTCTGTATTATCAGTGGGGACGCAAAGACCCTTCGATGGGTCCTCCGTCGTACAACTACTCGCCAATTAACCTCAATACGGCGCCATATTTCGACTTCTCGTCAGACGAGAAAACTGCTGCCGAGGTGGTGCAATTTGCGCAACCGACGCTGCAAAATAGTGTGGAGAACCCGATGTATTTGATATTGCCGACAGCTCAGCCGTTGTCATATATCTTCAACTGGACACATCAGCGATATGACTTCCTTTGGGGATATAATCAGGCTACGGGTATGACTACAAAGACCATCTACGACCCTTGTCCGTATGGTTATCGAGTGCCAAGTAGCGAACTTGGTGCATTATTCAGTATGGGTAGTGGCTCGGCTGGAACATACGGCTACACCCGTACTGTAAATGGCGAACAATTCTTCTTCCCGTATGCCGGATTTAAGGGTGTAGATGTGGGCTTGAACTCGCTCGTTTGCGCCTGGAAGTATGTGGGACAAAAAGGCGACTACCAATCTTCGATGTATTGCACCGATGCAGATGCCGAGAATAATGGTGGAATAAGCCATTACATGCATCGCGCGCGCGTATATATATCAAAGGAGAGCTCGTGGAACGAGACGAATGTTGGCTCCTATAATGGCAATCTGCATATCGACTTTGCAAATCGTCGTACTGCAGCGCCTGTGCGATGCGTAAAAGACGAAAAGATAGGTAGTATTACCGCTACGCTTACCCCTTCGGAGAAGACATTGGTGGCAAATAGCCTGATAACGCTTCAATATAAGGCTCGCTCCTACGGTAGTGCTATCGAGAATGTTGTTATTAGGGCAATCTATACCGACACTTCTGGCACGCTTCGCAAAAGAGATATCCGCGAGATAGAGCATGTTGGAGAGCATCTTTTGGAGGGTTCAATGTCCTATATTACCCCTTCGGATTGTAACGAAAACGGAGTAATCTTCCACCTTGTTGTTCGCAACGAGCATGGTCTTATCTATACCGATGAGGTGACTCTGCTTAGCACAAGCATTACAGCCGAGTTTAACCGCTGGGAGGACTCTGTCCGAGGCGATATCAACTCCACTTCGCGCGAATTTGTAATTGCAGGAGAGCAGATTCGCTACTATGTAAATATCTCGGCAAATGCCGACCCTACATCGGTATTGATTAACGGTATTTCGGCAACCCGAAGTGGCTCATTTGCAGGCGATAATGTATCGAACACTACTTGGTATATCACTTGGTCGCAGACCACAAAGGGTATCTATCCGATGACGGTTACAGCCACGGTCGATGCCAAGAGTATCACCGAGGAGGTGGGCACAATCTCTGTCTATGGCTTGAAGGTCGGCTCTCGCACTACAACTATCAACAAGAGTGGCGAAACACTCTATGTTTTGCAGAACGACAACTATAACACCACCTACCTCACCTCTACGGGTACAAACCTTGCGGCAAGTATGGTGATGCAGGGCTACTACAACCTCTTCACTTTCGAGGGCGAGAAGATACGAAGTGTGGCACAAGGAACATATCTCAGTGGCACAAATGGTACGGTGTCGTTCAATACAACAGGTTCGAACTACCAAACCTCTACAAATGGTCAAAATATCCGCATCTACGCGCAGACCTCGAATGGTTGGTGGAATCAGACCTACTATTTGCGCCAAACGGGCAATACTACGGTTTCGATGCAGACTACCAATAGTAATAACAATTGGCGATTGTTGCCAGTAAGCTACGATATGCCATAATCTGAGGGCTGTTTCGTTATCTTTACAAAGGAGAGCGCGTTCCAAAAATATGTTGGGCGCGCTTTTCTCCATCTTTTACATTGTAAAATTCGGCAAGAAAATTCAAAATTCTTTTGGCGGTTCTAATTATTTTTCTCAACTTTGTATTATAAAAGGCAGGTTTTGGAGCAATCCCCTCCCCGAAATTTTCGGGGGGGGGATTTGGGGTTTAAATGCTTGAGTGACAGGTGGTTACGAGGGCGGCAGAGGGATTATAAGTAATTTAAAGAATATAAGGAGTATAAGGAAAAGTCATTAAATTCATTAGGCTCCTTAAACTCCTTAAAACTAAAAATTAGACAATACATATTTACTTAACATAATTATTAACTAAAAAACCAAAAACAATGAAAAATTTGACAAAAATTTTCATGGCAGTTGTGGCTTTGTTCGCAGTATCTTGCGTAACAGACCCAATCGAAGACCTCGGCGTTCAGCTTGGCAACGACGCAGGTCAGACAACTATCTCGGTATCGTTGGAGGAGACAAAGACTCACCTCGGCGGTAAAGATGGCGGAGAGTACCCACTCTACTGGAGTGAGGGTGACAAGATTGCCGTAAATGGCGTGGCTTCAGCAGCTCTCGAGAGCGTAGTAAAGGAGCAAATTTACGCCGAATTTACCCTTAATGGTGTACTCGGCTTTCCGCGCACTATCGTCTATCCTGCACCGGCAGAGGGTGTGAAGGCTGCTACTGCAGGCCAGTACCCTGTAACTTTCGCAGCTACTCAGGCTTACAAGGCTGGTTCGTTTGCTGAGGGCGCAGCTCCGATGTATGCTTATCAGTCATCGAGCAGCAATGCTGTTACATTGAACCACCTTTCGGGCGTTCTTCGCTTTGCACCTTATGGCGAGGGTGTAACTCTTAAGGCTTTGACCGTAACTGCCGAGAATGGCAAGTTGGCTGGTAACTTCGATGTTGATTCGGAGGGCAAGCTTACTGCTCACGCAGACGCGGTAAATAGCGTAACCGTAACCTTTGGTGATGGCTTAAAACTTGCTACAGATGCAACTCCAATCTATGTTGCAGTTCCTGCAGGCGAGTTTGGCGTAGTAACCGTTACATTCTACGCTGCTGATGGTTCGATGACCAAGGTGTTCAATACCGATGGTAAGGCAATCAATGCAGGTAAAGTTCGCGAGTTCCCAGCATTTGCATTCGAGGCAAATGGCGAGGCTGGCGATGACTTCCTTATCTACGACGAGGCTTCGTTGCGCAATTTGGGTACTGAAATTGCAAAATATGTAGGAAATCTAGAAGGAACCATCAATGCAAAGCTTGTTGCAAATATCGATTTGACCGATGTGGATTGGACTCCAATCGAAAAATCAAGTGACAACTATAAAGTCGCATTAATCCTCGAAGGTGACAACCACGAGATTAAGGGTTTGAAGGCTCCATTATTCGGAGCGCTCTATACAGCTCGCATCAAGAACTTGAACCTCGTAGATGTTGATATCACAAGCTCGTTGAATAATGTTGGAGCTTTGGCTTGTCAATATGTCTATAACAACACCGATGGTATCTCAAATGTTACTGTAAGTGGTCAGATAACAGGTGTTCTAAACAATGTAGCGGCCGATAAAAAGATCGGTGGTATTGTTGGATACTCTCAGCGAGCCTCTTACACCAATATTCACAACAAGGCAAATATTACATTAGAAGGTGCCTTAAGCGGGTCAACCACAAAATATTACATCGCAGTAGGTGGCTGTATTGGACATTGCAATGGAGGTGCGGATAATAAAAATTTAAGAGCAAGCAACTGGAAGAATAGTGGAAAAGTAATCGTAGATAGCAACTGTAATATCTCGTTGTCATCGAGCTATCTTTACGTTGGTGGTGTCGCAGGTTACTTTAGTTATTACCCATCGACTGGTTACGGAATATCCAACCTCACAAATGAGGGCGATGTTGAGGTAAACGGAACACTATCTATCGACCGTTTCAGCTGTGGTGGTATTACCGGAGATATCCGAGACCGCGAGATGACTAATTTTACCAATAGCGGAGATATTACACTAAAAAGTGGACTAAACTTAACAATAGGTGGAAAGTCTACTTCAAATATTGGAGGATTGGTAGGTCTTCCAAGTTTTGGCGGAGTTGTATTCTCAAATGGCGAGGTTACAAAAGATGCTTCGATTACCATTGAAGAGGGTGTGACCATTACCTCAAAATCGAAAGCTCTCCAAATCGGCGGCTGCTTTGGTTACACCTATAATGGAGCCTTAAATAATGTTGTTAATAATGGTCCGATTACTCTTGCAGGAACTCTTAAAACCCCAATAGATTGTGGTGGTGTAGTTGGATCCAACACTGCGAATATCTCATCATCTTCTAACTATGGTGATGTTAAGGTTACAGGAACACAAGGAACTGTAAATGTTGGAGGTGTTGTTGGTGTCTCTACAGCAAAAGTGCTCTCGGGAGTAAAGGCTTATTGCAATGTTGACGCAGCAGGTCTTTCGAATGTGGGAATGCTCTTGGGTATGGAGCGTACCGATGCTATCAAGGTTTCGGACTGTCACGCCGGAGGTACAATCAAGAGAGGCAATGCAACAACATCAGAGAAGTTGTCTTTGGATAATTACCTCTCGTACATCTACAGCACACCTATCGACGCTTCTCTTAAGGAGACCGTTATAAATGGAGATAAGTGTGGTTGGCTTGCAAGCAAAACTGCTGAGCCTGAGTTGCCATTTATCGCTGGCAGAACAGTCAGCTCGGTGGCAGAGTTGCAGGCATTTGCCCAGGATGTTAGCACAAATGCTGAGTTAGCAACAAATGTACAGCTTACCGCTGATATCGATTTGACCGATGTGGATTGGACTCCAATCGAGGGTTACGCTGGTACATTCGATGGTGGTAACTACGAGATTAAGGGCTTGAATGCTCCGTTGTTCGGTAGAACCCAGGCGTCAATTCAGAATTTGAAGCTTACCAACATCGATATCACCACGAGTGGTAGCGCTGTGGGTGCGTTGGCTTGTATCATCAGCAATCCAATATCTGTTGTGAAGAATTGCTCGGTAAGTGGAACGCTCACCGTTGATAATGGAGAGACTGCTCCTTCGGCTGTTACTGGAGAGTCGGAGTCTGGTCTTAAAACATACTATGGTAGTATTATCGGACTCAGCTTGTCGAATAAGGAGTTTAGTAATTTGACAAGCAATGTAGCCCTCGAATTGAAGGGTAAATTTGCAGAGTGTAGAATTACCAACTGTATCGGAGATCACACTTTGGGAAAACTCAAAGATGTTAATATTCTCGGAACTTTGACCTTTAATGGTACAGCAACCGCTAACACCTGGATTAACGCAGTTGTTTATCACTGCCTCGGCATCGATAATTGCGTGAATGGTAGCGCAGAGGACACAACAGGTCAGAAGGGTTCGATAACCATCAACAACTTTACCACAGGAAAGATTCTTGTAGCGTCAGGTTTTGCAGGCTATTCTCGTGAGTATATTAGAAATAGCCACAACTACGGTAATATCTCTATTAGCGGAAACTCTGCAAATCTCTACTTTGGTGGCTTCTTTTGTCGAGCAGAGGATAAGTTTGTTTCGGAGATTACAAATTGTACAAATAACGGAAAGATTTCTCTCGATATAACTGCTACAGCCGCTTCGACAATCGGTGGATTCCTAATGCGCTCTTGGAATGGTGGTGCAAATCTGACCAACTGCCATAACAATGCCGATATAGAAATCAGTGAAAATAGTCAATTTGGTGCAAGCTCTGTTTTCGGTGGTTTTATCGCCTCTGCAAATAACAATTCCGAATTGGTATTCACAAACTGCTCGAACACAGGAGCTATTACATCTTATGGTACCTATAACAATTCGGCAAGCTTCGGAGGTTTCTTGGCATTTACAGAGCTCTATGGATCAGAGTTCAAGAATTGTGAAAATAAGGGTGATATAACAATTGGTGGTACAACTGGTCAAGTTCTCAATGTCGGAGGATTTTTCGGTAATCAACAGATTGCGGTTACAACCCATGCACAGCAGCCAATTAAGAATACTGGTGACATTACCTGCACCGCAACAGCTACAACTGTAAATGTTGGTGGTATCGTTGCGAATAGTATTGTACAACTCAGCAATGCTCGTTGCTTCTGCAAGATTAAGGCTATCGGTTACGAGAATGTGGGTATGATTACAGGTAACGCCTTCTCTGCTGATGCTCCTCACACCTATTGCCATGTCGGAGGTTCTATCAAGCTTAAAGATGATGAAGAGCCGGCTGAAATGAGCGATTATACCTTCCATTTATATCTTTATAAACAGAACGCAGACGCCCCAATAACCCAAGATGACATACGACCAACAATGTGCGGTTGTTTGAATGAGAGCATCAACGATACTCCAATCGATGTTGATGGCAATAAGATGGAGTAATTGAATGGTTTAACGATTAAAATTTTGGAAAAGTTATGAAGAAGATAATGTTGAGCTATTCTGCTCCCGAATTAGATATTTTTGAGGTAGCCGTTGAGGGCGGCTACGGCGAAAGCACCTCGTTACCAGGCTTCAACGCTCCAGGCTTCGGCTGGGAGACAGGAGAATGGGACGAGTAACAAGTTTTTCATTAGTTAGATTTTTGGTTGGGGCTACCGCGCAGTGATGCGCGGTAGTTCTTTTTCGGGAGGGGGGGGGTATGTAAAACACGGATTGTAGCTTACAACACCAAGCTATATAACCCTGTTTTGCAATCTATTATTGATGGTGTTTTAACTGCTCTTCTTTGATTTGTTGAAGCTCGTACATTCTATCGCGATAACGAGCAGCGGCCATAAAGTCGAGCGACTTGGCTGCGCGCTCCATATCGTTACGAGCGCGTTCGATTAGAGCGTTGAGATTTGAGGTTATATCGTATTTGGCCGAGTTGTCAGCCACTACTCCCAATTTTGGAGTGGAGCCAGTTCCATACACCGCTGTATTGTCGGCAGCCAACATCGAGTTTTCGCCTGCACCTTCGAGCAGAGGACTCTGTTGAGGGGAGTTGCGCCTTGCCTGACGAGGCATAATTCCATGCTCGATATTGTAGCGGATTTGTCGTTCGCGACGGCGATTGCTATCTTCGACAGTACGGCGCATAGCCTCGGTACAGGTGGCACCATACAATACAACTCTACCTTGTGCGTGACGAGCTGCACGGCCTGCAACCTGCGTCATTGCGGTATAGTTTCGCAAATATCCGTTCTTGTCGGCATCGAAAATCGACACCTGCGACACCTCGGGCAGGTCAATACCCTCGCGCAAGAGATTTACTCCGCACAACACATCGAATAGGTCGGCGTGCATATCTTCGATAATCTGCACTCGCTCCAGGGTGTCGAGGTCGGAGTGGATATAGCGACTTCGCACACCCATCTTTTCGAGATATGCCGACACCTCCTCGCACATACGCTTGGAGATGGTCGTTACTATCATCTTCTCGCCCCGCTTTACGCACTCCTCGATATCCCCCATAAGGCGGTCTATCTGTCGCGTAGAGTCATGCACCTTCAAGGCGGGGTCGATAATGCCCGTAGGGCGGATAAACTGCTCGACAATGCTATCTTCGCTTCGTGTCAACTCGTATTGCGAAGGTGTGGCACTCACATATATCGTCTGCCCCACCATAGCTTCGAACTCCTCGAAGCGCAGTGGGCGGTTATCGCGTGCAGCAGGTAAGCGGAAGCCATACTCCACCAAATTCTCCTTGCGAGAGCGGTCACCACCGAACATTCCGCGCACTTGCGGAACCGACACATGGCTCTCATCTATAATATAGAGCGCGTCTTTCGGAAAATAGTCGAGTAGGCAGAATGGACGCATACCCGGAGAGCGGCCATCGAAGTAACGGGAGTAGTTTTCGATGCCCGAACAGTAGCCCAACTCCCTAATCATTTCGAGGTCGTAATTTACGCGTTGCTCGATGCGCTTCGCCTCGACTTCGCGCCCCTCCTTCGTGAAGAACTCTATCTGCTTTTCAAGGTCGTCTTCAATCTGCAACACCGCCTGTTCAACTCGCGCCTTGCTCGGCACAAAGAGGTTTGCAGGGTAGATTTTTACACTCTCCAACGAGTCAAGTCGTTGTCCCGTCTCGGTATCAATGCGCGAAATCTCCTCAATCTCGTCGTCGAAGAAGGTTATGCGGTAGCAATGGTTACCTATCGATGAGCGAATGGTAATGGTATCGCCCTTAACGCGGAATGTCGAAGCCTCCAAGTCGCCCTCAACGCGAGTATAGAGAATCTCAACAAGGCGATACATCAAATGTTTCATCGCCATCACATCGCCCACCTTCAACTCCACCATCGTAGAGTGAAAGTCGGCAGGATTGCCGATGCCATAGATGCACGACACACTCGCCACCACAATCACATCGCGCCTACCCGACAGGAGTGAGTAGGTTGCCGAGAGTCGCATACGGTCAATCTCGGAGTTTATGGCGAGGTCTTTCTCGATATATGTGTCGGTTGAGGGGATATACGCCTCGGGTTGATAGTAGTCGTAGTACGACACGAAGTACTCGACAGCATTTTCGGGGAAGAAGCTCTTAAACTCGCTGTAGAGCTGAGCGGCAAGGGTTTTATTGTGGCTCAACACAAGTACCGGGCGATTGAGTTGGGCGATGACATTCGCCATTGTGAATGTCTTGCCCGAACCTGTAACACCATGCAGAGTAGTAGCAGGCACACCTTGTTTAAGATGCGCCACAAGCTTCTCTATCGCCTCGGGCTGGTCGCCCATAGGTGCATAGTCCGATACAAGTTTGAAATCCATCTATTTTATCTTCCGCCTTGACCCAAGTCCGCATCAAATTGTGTATGTGTCGGCTTGAACTCAAATGCAGGCATCTCCATAATAATGCCCTTCTTAATCTCGATGTTCGACTTACTCTTGACTTCCTGATAGTGTCCTGCACTGTCAATTACACGAACCGTAAATCCCGACTCATAGTTGCGAGCTGGTACAACAATATAGATGTTTGTAGCCTTCTCTACTGCCACTTCATCTGTAACGAAGACTGCAACACAACGGCTCTTTTGGGTATTCTCCATTGGAGAGAGAGTTGCCGTTGCATAATCTATTGTAAATGTTCCCGATACCTGCTCGGAGGCGTTACCCTTAAATTCTATCTTTCGAACTGCGTCCATATCGGCATCTCCGTCCGTAGCGCGCTTGATTTGAATAGCGACAACACCTGCCAAATGTGACAAGTTCGACTGCACGCCCTCGCGCTCTACAACTGCAACCAGAGGCAATGTATTTGTAGCAAAACTCTCTGTTGCTGCATTTTGTATGTTGGGTAGGGTAATTGTTGTTGCACTTGTATAGAATGATGCAGGATATAGCACATTGCAAGGATATGCCAGAGCCTTATCAAACTCGAATGTTGCAAGAGTTGCTAACGATTCATCTATCTGAGCCTCGTGAGATACCTCTCCGTTGGCTGCAATACGGTCACCCTCCGACCACAAAACCTTTCTTCTGCCATCAACAGACTCGCCGAGCGAAGTACGCTCCGTATTCAGATTGAAAACAAGGCTATGTTTGACAAGATTAGTCTCTACATCGCCGCTCTCCTTAGCACAGCCCACTGCAAATAGCGCAATGGCCATAACATACTGCAAACACTTTATATTTTTCATTTGGTTTATAGTTTAGGTTACAACTTTATCCTCTATGCAAGCAACTTAAATATGAGTTTGCGGAGATGACCTTCGCCCAACATTGGGGCGTGAGCATCTTCGGGGAAGAAGATTGCAAACTGGTTCTCATTCAGCGAAAAGAAGGTTTGTGGCGTGTCGGTAAAGAATTGTACATCGCGCTCACGATTAAACTCCTCACGCGGAGAGTGGCAGTTGCAACGCTCTGCCCAACCATACTCCTCATGTTGCTCACCGCACATAATTTGTATATCGATATAGCGGTCATGTACTTCGAGAGCCGCCTCGTGACGAGGTTTTAGCTCTATATCCATAACATTTACGAAGAGATTGTCGCCATCAATGTCGTGGCGACCAGTGCTTAACGCCTTAACATCTGTTTTAGCAAGCCAATCAAAAGCCTCTTTAATGCGCGGTGAAAGCGAGTAGTACAACTCGGCATTCTTAATCGAATCTAAAATCATACCTCTATTTTTTAGTCAGTTTTACTCTTGATATAACCGGAAAATGGTCGGAAAAATCGACATCATTATCAACTTCGTACGAAACCACCTCTATTGATGGTGAGACCAATATATTGTCTATGCGCAACAAGCCATATCGCGTATTATAAGTGTAGAAAAATCCACTTGCCTTCTTCGAGAATGTATCGTTCAAGCCCCTCGTAATGGTGTTGTATGTATAAGAGAGCGGTACATCGTTAAAATCTCCGCATACAATAGTCTTATGTGGTGAGTCTGCGAGAAATTGTGCAATCACATCTGACTGCTCTGCACGCTTACGGTTGTTCTCCACGAGCCTCTCCACAATGCTATTAAGCTTATCCTTACGCTCTTTATCTGCAATATATTCGTGTTCCTCTATAAATTTGGTGTCCTCTGGTCGTATTGAGGTCGATTTAAGATGTAGGCTCACCACTCTAATCGTATCCTCCTTCACTCTTAAATCTGCCCATACTCCATTTTTGCGTGGTAAGTTATCAATTTCGCCACTGCGTAATATGCGGAATTTAGAAAGAATCTGGTTGTTGGCATCGCTACCCACATTTGTATAAGTCGTCTTGTACTTTGCGGAAAGAGCCTCCCAATTCTCACTCGTGGTGGTAATCTCCTGCAGGCAGAGAATATCGGGGTTGTGTTTCTCGATATAGGCAACTAACTCGGGTTTCTTGCCTTCAAGTACATTGTAAGTCATAACCTTTGTATAGCGTCTTTCCACAAACGGTGTATTGTAGTGGCGGTCAAAATCCAACTTATAGTATCGAGGAGTATAGAACAACCCTGCCACAACCACAATCATCATTGCCAGTGCGCGATACCAACGCCATCGTATCACCCAATAGGACATAATAACGATGTCCAACAAATAGATTATTGGTGCGCCAAGTGCTATTACCGACAAAACACCACTCTTCTCGGGTGAGATGTATTGGCAAACCATCGCAACAACCGATGCGAAAATGAGCGCTAACATCGAAATAGATGCCACAACATCAAGTAGGAACAAGGCGAGAGTCTTACCGCTATACACCCTGCTCTTGCGCCTCTTTTTGCGACTTATGCTATTCGAATAGTACTCTGCCATACTCGTTTAGAAGAATATTTTGCCCTTTTTTCGCCACCAATAGAGGAGTGCCAAGCCCCACAACATACCTCCCACATGGGCAAAGTGTGCAACGCCTGTATTTGCGCCCGACCAACCGAGCAAAATCTCCAATACGGCATATCCCACCACAAACCATTTTGCCATAATCGGAAATGGTAGAGGAATAATGTATATCATAGTGTTTGGGTGCATTACGCCAAACGCCAGCAACAATCCAAACACTGCTCCCGAAGCACCCAGCAATGTCAGATTTTCGCCAAAGAGGGTTGCGACTCCAATCTGAATCAAGGCGGCACCAATTCCGCAAACCATATAATAGGTCAGAAAATCTTTTGAGCCAAGTTCGTATTCCAAGGTGCGACCAAACATCCACAACGCAAACATATTTCCAAAAAGGTGGTAGAAGCCTGCGTGGAGGAACATATAGGTTACAAATTGGTAACTATGAAACTCCGGGGCGCGGAACGAATCGCTCCACCATAGTTGCAGATACTCCGCGCAGAAGTGATTTACAGCCGGAATAAGCATAACCGCCAAGTACAATACGCAGTTGGCGATTATCAGGTTTTTCACCACTGGAGGTGTGTTGAAATATGGATTTCTCATATCTTTCTAGCCATTAGCTATTAGCCATTGGCCATTAGCTAATTAAATTATTACTCGAACAAATTTTTAATGTCGGACTGCGCCCAAGCCGAGATGATGCGTTTGCCCGATGGCGTGTAGCTCTCGCCCGAGGCCAAAATCTGAGTTGTCAATCGCTCGGCATCATCTTGCGTGAAACGAACATTTCCCACAGCCTCGCTATGAGCCAACGCCTGTGCCAATGCGTTGCGACGCATCTCAACAACCGACTGTGGCAACTTCAAGCTCTGCAACAAATCGTAAATAGCTCTATCGAGTTGCTCGGTATGTACATCGGCTGGAATACCGAATACCTCTATCGTGTTTGCTCCCTGCGCCTTGATATCGAAGCCGAGCGAAGCAAAATCTACCGAATACTCCTCCAGCAGGTCGTACTCCTCCTCGGTTAAGGTGAGCAACTCTGGGAAAAGTAGCTGTTGCGATACTGAATGACCGCTATGCAAAGATGTTGCATACCCATTGTAGAGCAATCTCTCGCGCGCTTTTGCCAAATCTACGACCAACACCTTCGACGAGAAGGTTGCTACAGCATAGCGACCACAGCAAAGCGTTATGCTCAATGGCTCTTCACGGCTCTCAATATCTAAACCGAGTGACTGCACCTCTCCCTCGCCCGATTCGAAGTACTCAAACTCCGTTTCTGCCCCATTCGCGCCTGCGCCAAATCCCATTGACGAGGAGAGGTCAAACTCAGGCGAAATAGTAGGAATTGCCGACCATTCACCGCTTGGCTCATTTACGCTATTGCTACCACCCGAGCCATAATTATCGGCAAACGGATTGTAGTTATCTTTGGTTGTAGCACGAGGCTCTGCGTAGCGAACACCCATTGTAGCGACTGGAATATCGACAACATCCTCTGCCTCGAAGTCAATCAACGGCATTGCGCCATTCTTGGCAAGCGTTTCACGCACCGCTGCGTTCAAAATCTGCCAAATAGCCTCATTATCGGCAAATTTGACCTCGGTTTTTTGGGCATGGACATTCACATCGACACGCTCCGCATCGACCTCGATATAGAGGAAGAAGGTCGGATAACCCTTCTCGGGAATCAACTTTTCGTACGCCTTCGACACCGCCTTATTGAGGTATGGCGAGCGGAAGAAGCGTCCATTTACAAACATATACTGCTCGCTCGAGTTGTTGCGAGCCGTTTCGGGACGACCAACATAACCCTTAACCGTTGCGATAGTTGTTTCGACATCCACCTCCAACAAGTTTCTCCTTGTTGCATTGCCCATAATACCCACAATGCGCTCCACGAGCGATGATACTGACAATGAGTAGATAGGTGCGCTATTATTCATCAGCGTACAAGCAACCTCTGGGTGGCACAACGCCACACGGCGGAACTCACGCTTTATGTCCGAAGAAAGCGACGACTCCTTACTATTTATAAACTTACGGCGCGCAGGGGTGTTGTAGAAGAGATTGCGTACCAAGAATTGCGAGCCTACCTCCGCAGCCACAGGGGTCTGCGACACAAACTCTCCACCATTGATAATTGTCTGCGTACCAACTTCGCAGTCCGCCTGACGAGTGATAAGTTCCACCTGCGATACCGCCGAAATAGACGACAACGCCTCGCCTCGGAAGCCGAAGGTGTGCAGGGCATAGATGTCGTCAAGCGATGCAATCTTGCTTGTTGCGTGGCACTCGAAGGCCATACGCGCATCTACGGGCGACATACCGCGACCATTGTCGATAATCTGCACAAGGTCACGACCGCCATTTACATAGTTTACGGTAACCTCCGTAGCCCCTGCATCTATGGCGTTCTCCATCATCTCCTTCACAACCGATGAAGGGGACTCGACAACTTCGCCTGCCTTGATTTGGTTGGCAACAATCTCGGGTAGTAACTTAATACAATCTGCCACTTTTTCTACTCCTCTTTATAATCGTTTGGTACTATCGTAATTGGTGTGTATGGGTTGAACTCCTCAATCTCCTGTTGCATACGCTCCTCGGGTGTTGTGCGAGCCGTCGAAAAGGCCTCGACAATGCGCGGATAGAGCATATAGATAACTATCACCAGCAGAGCAAAGAGCATCAACAACATTATAGATGGCATCTTGCGACCACCCTTATTGCTGTTTTGTGCAATTCGCCTTGCCTCGCGCTGGGTGCGGATATACTGCCCAGGCTGATACTCCGCATTGTCCAACTCCGACGAGGTGCCGTGCAACTCCTTGCGGCGTTGCTCTCTGCGCTCCTTCTCGGGGTCGTAGTATCGCGGAATATAGCGAAACTTATTGGCGTGTTTCTTTACCGGCGTGAAAAGTCCCATAGTATTTTTGCTTTTAGCCATTAG
>JAEIGA010004832.1_pt1 | contig 20740 bp, 18 predicted proteins | sample 9270691 | NCBI WGS metagenome assembly JAEIGA01 (sample SAMN17057246, study PRJNA624740) | gut metagenome | biome: biome; isolation source: fecal sample | host: Bos grunniens | place: China: Xizang | collected 2019 | reverse complement strand
GGAGAATATTTAGGGAATCCTTTTGCACCTGCATAAAGTGCAAGATGGTCTGCATGTGCCTGTATACCTTCTTCCCAAGATTTGAATTTCATATGAGCATTAGCCTCATAATCCCCTCCACCTTTAGTTGTTTTTAAACCACATGTATTATGGAATGAAGCATTTAATACTCCACCAAAATTAAAATAACCTGTTTCACAACAAACTTGTGCTAACATAACTGTTGCATTTATCCCATTACTTTCAGCAGCTTTCCATATTATTGGAAGATTTTGCAATAATAATTTATTTGCAGTTTTAACTGATTTTACCCAAGCTTCAGCTTGTGCATATGTCACACTTGATTTTCCTAATATTCTCATTAATAATCACGCTCCTCTAACTTTCTTCTTAATTCAGCAATTTCATTTAATAAATCAATTATATGATCTTTAGCATCACATACGGCTTCATACTCTCTTTGTAATGCTTCTTTCAATCTTTTGTTTTCTTCTTCAATACTCATACTCATAACAATCATCTCCAACGGGTATTATTTTAATAGTCCTAATATATCATTCAATTTCTTTTGTAACTTGTTATTATCATCTTTTTCTTTTTCAAGTTTTTCTTTTAAATCACATATCTGTTTATATCTATCTTGTGCTTCAGTTTCTAATCTACTTAATTTAATTTTTAATTCATTTATCTCATTATTAAGGTCTTCAATTTCAACATCTCTCGATTCTACAATTCGTTGTTGTAATCTAATATTGTTATCTCTATCTTCAATCGTTTGTTCATGTTCAGCAATTTTTTCAGTTTGTCTATTAACATCGTTTATAAGACTTTCTATAACATCTTGTTGTTCAGCAACTGATTTTTCAAGTTCTTCTATCTTTTCATCTCTTGCTGAAACCTCTTTTAATATAAGATCTAATTGCTCAACCATTTCATGTGTTACGTTTATTAAATCTTCAATACCAGCTCTTTCAACTCTTTCGTCTTTATCTTTTTTACCTCTTGTTATTTCTAATCTATATCCCATTCTATATTCTCCTTTCTTATAATAATTTAAATGTTATTTCTCTTCCATCAACATCAACATTTTCTAGTTTCACTTTAACTTCATCACCTATTCTAAAACATATTATATGAACATCATCAATTTTACCACCTTGACCCACTAGTTCATGTTTTTGTTCATTGAATTCGTAATAATCATCATTTAATGAATCTATTGGGACTAATCCCTCTACGGTGTCAGGTAATTCAACATAAAAACCAAATGGAGTTACACTTGATATAATTCCTGTAAATTCTTCACCTATTTTATTTTGCATATACATGCATTTATAATATTTATCTATATCTCTTTCAGCAACTTCAGCTTTTCTTTCCATTTCAGAAGATTGTTCTGATGCCTTAAGAACTATATCTTTAAGTTTACTTTCTCTATTACTACTTATACCACCTTTGTTTATAAATTCTTTTATTATTCTATGAATTTGTAAATCTGGGTATCTTCTTATCGGTGATGTAAAATGACAATAATAATCAGCAGCTAAACCAAAATGTCCACTGCAATCTGGTGAATATTTGGCTTGTTTTAATGATCTTAATATCAATGAACTTATAGCTTTTTCTTCCTTTTTACCTTCTATAGATTTTATTATTTTTTGAACTGCTTTAGGGTGAACATTTTCCGTATCACCTTTTATCAATATATCATATTGATGTATAAAATTGTTTAAAGCTTCCATTTTCGTTGAACTAGGAGTTTCATGTATTCTATAGACAAATGGAATTCCTAACCAATAAAAATATTCAGCTACAGTTTCGTTAGTTACTAACATAAACTCTTCTATTATTCTATTAGCAATTCTTCTTTCATAAGGTTCTATATTTTCAACATTTCCTTTAGAATCTAAATGTATATAAGGTTCAGGAAAATTGAAATCTAAAGCTCCTCTTTTTTCTCTCTTCTTCATTAATATTCTAGCTATTTTTTCTGCTAATCTAAAATCATCTACTAAATCAGCATATTCAATCTTTAATCCTCTATCGTTATTTTCTAATATATCGGATACATCTGTATAAACCATTCTAGCTTTTGATTTAATTATAGTTTCTTCTATACTAGAATTAACAACTTCACCCCTATCATTTATTTCCATGAATACTGATAGGGTTAATTTATCTTCATCTGGATTTAAACTACAAACACCGTTTGATAATTGTTTAGGTAACATAGGTATTACTTTATCTACAAGATAAACAGATGTGGCTCTTTTTAAAGCTTCTTTATCTAAATTAGATTTTTCCTTAACATAATGCGTTACATCTGCTATATGAACACCTAACATATAGTTACCATTGTCAAGCATTTTTACTTGGATAGCATCATCTAGATCTTTAGCATCGGCTCCATCCATTGTAAATATAGTTTCATCTCTCAAATCTTTTCTTCTATCATATTCCTCTTGTGGAATAGGAACTGCCACATAATCAGCATCCATTAACACTTTCTCTGGAAATTCTAATGGTAATCCATGTTCTCTAATTATAGCTTCTATTTCCATCCCCCTATTATATTTGTTTCCAAGCACTTCAACTATTATACCTTCAGGTTTTTTATCTTCTTTAGCCCATTGTACTATCTCAACAACAACTAAATCATCTTCCACAGCACCATTAAAATACTTTTCTTGTATATAAACGTCCGTTCTCAATTCTTTTTCTTTAGGTATAACAAAACCAAAATGTTCATGAGGTTTAAATGTCCCAACTATTTGCGTAACTTCATGTTTAATTATTTCAGTTATTCGACCTTCAGCTCTTTTATTACCACATCCTTCTTTAACTATTTCAGCTATAACTCTGTCACCATGCATTGCTCCATTGACATCTTTTGACTGTATATATAAATCTCTCTCATCTTCTTTATCAGATTCAACGAATCCGAATCCTTTTCTATGAGAAATAAATTTACCTACAAACATTCCCGCACGATTAGGTGAAATTAACCTCTGCTTTTTCGTTAATATTACGTATATATCATCTATAAGTTCTTTTAATACTTTATTAAACATAGCTTGCTCTTCAGACGTGATTCCTAATTCAATTCCTAATTCCGTAGTTGTTAAAGGAATATACTTATCATCATTAATTAAATTAACAATTTTCTTTTTAAGTTCTTCCATTAATCTTACCTCCTAAAAATTTAATTACATAATTGTAGATAAAAAAATAAAATACTAGGAATAAGTCCTAGTATTTTATGCAATATAACGCCATTTCCAACCGAATAATTCAGCTACAATTCCATCACCGTAGGTATATTTACGTCCAGGTAAACCATCTTCACCAATAACTTTTATCTTACCAACACATTCAACTTTAACAGGTTTACATATCCACGCTTCTCCTGTAAGTTCAACATCAGGAACTTGAGCTTTAGTAGGATAAACTACTGTATATAAGCCTACTGGAACGTGAACATAAAATTCTTTATTTTTACAATTCATTGACAACCCTAATAAACAATTATCGATTGACTGTGTAAAACACACTCTCTTTGTTTTATTATCTTCAAATCCATTTTCTGTAAAGAAATTTTTTGGAACTCGTGGTGTTAAAGTTTTTCCATCCATATTAGTTTCTGATAAGAATATTAAACCTTTATTCATTGATTTTTTATTTGGATTGTTATGTCGTTCTTGTAAGAATCTAAAATAATCGTTCATAATAAGCCTCCTAAAAAGTTAATTAAATGTTTGTTAATACCTCTATTTATATCCTTTTTTTAGATGTACATATGTTTGTAATATTCATACCACGATATTTAAGCTTAGGCATTCCAACTACTTTTATATTACACATTCCTATATCACAGACATTCCAATATTTACTTTTAGCCTCATCTATATTAACATTGTCCACACTATCTTTAATATAACATATGTCTAACTCATTACAAGAATTCGCTGATTTTATAGGGAGAGAATCTATTATTAAATTTATAAAGCCACTACTACAATTATTCACTTTTACAATTTTTAAGTTATCGCAACCACTAAATAAACCATTACATCCGATTGTATCAGGAAGAGACCAATTACTCATATCTATTTTCTTTAAATTCGTACATTGATAAAACATCTGTGATATACTGTCTACATTAAATTTCAAATTAGATAGGTCTAAATACTGTAAATTAGTACAACCTTGAAACATTCCTGTAACTATTTCTACACTATCTACGTTCCAATCATTTATATTAATGGAACTAATTTTTGAGCAATATCTAAACATTGCTCCCATATTACTTACTTTAGACGTATTCCAATTACTTATATCCAGTTCCATTAAAGCCTTACAACCAGAAAAAACACCACCCATATTATGTACATTAGATACATCGAGTGAATTTAACCCATCAATCTTACTTAACTTAGAACATGAATTAAATAATCCCTCTATAGTTTCAACTTTACTAAAGTTAGATTTAGAAAGATTGACGTATGTTAAATTTGTACATTGATAAAACGCTCCATACAAATCAGTTACTTCGTCAGTATTCATTTCATTGATTTCCAATAATCCTTTTTTGCTCATAAAACTTATAGCATTAGGTAGTTCATCAGATTCTATTGTTCGAGTGATGGTATTATCTTCATTATCAACATCGGTGATAGAATACAAAAATCCTTCATTAAACGTCGGTAATGTATCAGTTGATTTGTTAAATTTATATATGACTATCACATGTGACATAGTTCTTATTACAACTCCTTTCTATAAAAAATAAAAGATGGAGAGAAATTATTCTTCTCTACATCTTTTATGTATTTCCCTTATTAAATTGTTTTAAATTACTAGAATCCTTTATTCTTCTAGTAATTTAATTATATTGCTATCAACCATTTCTTGTAAATAATCATTTACCTTATTTCTCATTAGTTTAGCATAGGATGAATCATCCCAATTAGCAGGTGATGGCTGACCAAATACTGGGTCTAATATCCCATATTCTAGATTACCATCTTTTTCATAAGCATAAAATTCTTCATATTTACCTATCTTTTTAAATATAGGTTCAAATTCTTTAACTACTTTAAATTCTTCTCCAAACATCTAATCCCTCCTATAATATAAATACAGCTACTATTGCAACTACTATTTGAATTAAAATGTTATCATAATCACCACTGTATAATTCAGCTGTTGCACCTGCTATTGCTATTATTAATAATTTCCATGGTGTGATATGTGTAAATATGAACATAGATATCATCGCACCGACTATAAATCCTATATAACCTTCTACAGACTTACCATTTGTTAATTTATGTTTACCAATAGATTTACCTATAAAACAAGCCATAGGATCACCTAAACCTAATGCTACAACTCCTAATAATATCCCTATTGTATATTTTGGATACATTAATGCTATTATAACATTTATTATAAATCCTCCAACTAAACTAAACATCATCGCTTCAGCTGGTTTACCGTCGTTTCTAGAAAAGATATTCTGAGCGAAACCTGTTTTAGATAATCCACATACTATACCTACACCGACAATTAAAGGAAATAATAATAAATGCATTGTACCTTTAAATGAATAATATATCATTGGTAATGTGATTAAGCATACTAATATATGAGCTGTCTTACGTGGTATTTCTTCTTTAATTTTATCGCTAATTTTTAATTTATCAGATATCTTTTTAGATAATATTATCTCAAGGAATACCCTTACAATATTAAAACCTATTAAACCATATGCTGCTATAATACCAACTTTACCTAAACTCATAAAATATAAACATGCTACTGTAAATATAGCTATTACTATCCCACTTACCTTTTTATATATACTCAATATATACAACACCCCTTTACGATTAATAATCTACTTCACTTACACTATAACATTTTTCTTTAAATACTTTCAATCTTTTCTTATACATATCTTTTACTTTAGGAAATCCTATGTCTATCAATTCTATATGATACGTATACTCGTCAGGTATTTCTCTTAATCTACCACAAACTTGATTTGCAGTTATTGTTGCGTTATAAGGTTCTAACATTATATTATATCTTAATCCTGGAACGTCAAATCCTGTACCACAACTTTGTGGTGTTGAACTTATTATATCCCAAGTTTTAACTTTCTCCTTATCTGCTTTAGGAACTTTAGAATGGTATATCCCTGTTTCTTTATCAGGATACCATTCAACTATTTTTTCTTTTAGAATATCAGCACTCTCTATTTTAGAACTTAATACTAATGCTTTACCTTCTATTTTTCCAAACGTGTCCATTACATATTTGACAACGTCAAATATAATTCCTTTGTTTAGTTGGTAATCCATATAGGCATGCCTATTAAATCCCATTTTCGTTTTTATAGACATTTGATCTTCTAACGTTGGCTTACTATTAAACTTCACTGCAATATATTTTATATGCTTTCTTTTCTCTCCTCTTGTTTCATAACCATATTTAGCTATGTTCTTAAAACATAAACGGAATACTCTATCCTCACCAATATCAGTTCTCTCAAATGTTGCAGTTAGGTAAAATGTTTTATATACGTTCGTATTTAAATCAACATTAATTATTGATTTAAAATGAAGATGTGCCTCGTCATATACCTTAATTCCTACATTTATAACTTCAAAGAATCTATTTAAAGTTTCCCATCCATGTTTCTTGGCATATGCTTGGATTGTACCATGATTCACTAAATACATATCATACCCTTTAGAATTTTCTTCAAACATATCTTCCATTTTCTTCGTACCTGACAGGTCACAAATTCTTCTTGGGTCTATATTCGTAAATTTAATCAAAGACTTCTTCCATTGGTCTTTGATATTTTCTGTATGAGTTATTATAATAGCTTTCATTCGGTGTAAACATAAAGAAGCTATTACACAATAAGTTTTCCCATCTCCTGTATCAAGATTTAATGATAATTGAGAATACTCTTGCGTGTATTTAAATTTACCCTCTCCCGTTAAAAATGCTAAAGATTTAATTTGTATATCATCTCTTGGTTCCATTTTTAATTTAAGATTAGTTTTTTCATAATTATTATAATTCCTGTCTGTATGAACTGGACATTTTAATTTAGACACTAGAAAGTTTACATCTATACCTCTAGGAACAGACAAAATTTGTTCATCTTCATTATATTGTAAACCTCTAGGTTCCATTCTAAAATAAACTGGATTCCATACACATAAACTATTTTCTAATTCCTCACAATCACCTATTTTATAATCATGAATATCTATCTTCGTATTATATAGAACAATACGGCTCGCCATATAATCACCTCTTATCTAAAAATACATCTTATGAGTAACTTTATAAACCTACACCATGTCCATTTACTCATATTATTCACCAAATAATCCTTTACTCATTATATCAACAAATTTACCTAAGTATTCAAATGTTTCGTTTCCAACATAATTAACAACGTAAACTTGTTTTCTAAATACAGCTAATGCCATTGAATACGTGTCTTTCATATTAAATTGAAGTAAAAGACCTACCTCATTATAACACATCAATTCCTCATCATTTAATTCTTTATGTGGTTTTGTAATTATTTTAATAAATAATTCAGTATCAGCATCTAATTCTTTTTGTTTTTCAAGTTCTTTTTGTTTTTCTTCTTTTTTATTTTTAAAATCAATCATATTAGTCACATTACCTTTTTTCATAGGACCATCTCCTTAATAAAAATATGAGTTATTACATAGTTGTAATAACTCATATTAAATTTAAATCATTTTCTTTATTTCGTCCGCTAATAATATACATGGAACTATATCTGGTTGAATATCAAACCAACATAAGAAGATATATTGTATTCTCTCTGCAAGTATGTCTAATTTAACATCATAATCTTCTTTTACTATATAACGTAATATAGTCCTTGCTTCTGGACCATATTCATCAAATGGTCTATTATCATATGTTATTAATCCCATTAAATCATAATCTGCTAATAATACTGTTATCATAAATTCTAACATTTTTTCATCTCTTTCATCCATAATAGTTCCTCCTTAAAATCCTTTATTACTAATTTGTTATCCACCATTAAAAAAGAAGCTAACATATGTTAGCTTCTACTCAACATCTGCTAAAGATCTCATGAATAATAGATCTAATGGTGAATGTTTGTGTTTCTTAAATGTTGTATGTGTATATAATTGTGATTTAAGATAATCATAAGCTAAACTGTTTGTTATTGATGGGTTATCAGATAATGATGCATGTAATCCCAATACAACGTAATCTGTAAATAATTTATTGAAATCAGGTCTTTCTAAATAATTATTCACATCCCTAACAAATGATCTTAATATTGTTGCAGCATGGATTGACATGACATTTATCTTAGATTCTATTAATAATTCTATAAATCTTTGTTCCATCATATCTAATGTTGGATTTAATCCTTTGAAATAAGAACCATTTAATAATTTATCCATTTCTTTTAATGGTTTTGTTAATTCATTATTTTCTATATTTATTGTGAATAATGTTTCTTCAGATAATTTACTAAATGGAACTAGAATTTCATTATCTTCATTTGTTTCAATTTTCTTAATTATTGCATCTAAATCTGGATGTATAAATAATTCTTTCCCGTCATTTTCAACAACTTCATATATTTCATCATGATTCTTTATATTTCTAACTTTTACAAATTGTACAAACTTATTAAAATCAGCATTATCCAAAAGCTCATCAATTTGAATTATATTATCAAATACCATTTCATATTGACTTAGATCAACATCTGTTTCATTATCATTTAACATTTTAACTTGATTGGCTTCAAGTTTAAATGATTTATCAAATGCTTCATTAAATTCTATAAGACAACTATTAGTTGTATTAAGATGTTTTGTTGATAATATATTTTGAGATAATGGTCTTGATATAATTGTAGATGCAAATATACCAACGTCCATACCTTTGTTAACTGTAGCTAATGCTCCATAACATGTCTGGCATATTCCATCTTTACAACCACATTTACCTGGATCTCTAAATAACAATGTTTTACCTATAAGGTGTTTATCTGTAGCTTTTAACATTTTAAATTCTCTTTGCCCTGGTAATCTATAATATCTACCTGAACACATTTCTAAGAATTTATTATCGTTAATTGTCAACTTAACTGTATGAGGTGTATGACAATCTTTTGTTCCACTGATATAAGTTCCAACACAAGATAATTTCATTAATAATGACATATGACCTGAGCTTCCCATTTTCTCTTTATTCGCTATTAATGATTTTCTTGAAGCTCCTGAATCTATGAAATAATTTGTTATATTACCAAATCCTCCAACAACGAAGTTACTGTTTATTGGAATTGGAATTGTATTACCTAATAGGTCTGATTTCAATCCTCCATTAATTGAAAACTCTCTAAGTTGTTCTTCTTTTATTGCTCCACCAGCTATTAGCATTGGTTGGAAACAGTTATCTGTAGATTTCAATATTTCAATTTCTTCTATCATTAAATCATTAAGATAATTTTCTATATCCTTTGGTTGCATATCTTCTGGTATTTTAGTTCTTATTAATTCATTAAATCTAGGATTTTCATTTGCAACTTTTATGAAACTATTTTCTAAATTTAATGTTATTCCCATTAAACTATTAAAATCTTTTGGTATCTTATTTAATCTATAAATTATATCATGTAATACAGCATTTAATTCCATAAATCTTTCATCTGTATCCGTAAAATCATCTCTAAATGGAATTATAATTTTCTCATCTATATATTTCTTGATACTTTTATTAGAAATATTAGCTACATCGAATATATAACTATTATCTAATTCAACATCAACTTCTAATTCCACAAATGCTCTTAAGAATATCATATTGATTAATAGGTGTCTAATCTCCATTTCAATATAATTAGTTTTCTTATCAAACGTTACTTTTACTTTAAATTTTCTTATATTTTCTATCTCAAAACCTTCTTCTAAAATATAATATATATGACCATACATTGATTTAAATTCATCGTAATCAGATATGATTTTATTTAAATCAAATATTTTATTACCTCCATAAACTTCTTCAACTTCGTTTAATATACCATTTTCAAATTCAATATATTCATTGATATCAAAATTAAATTTTTCCATATACACTTACCTCCTATAAAATATATAATTATTGTTATATGTTGAATTATATTTTATCATGAATATAATATATAATTGAAAACTTACCTTTTTACACAGAAAAAAAGATACGTTCATGCAAATGAACGTATCTATCTAACCATATTTCAATTTTAACAACTTCTTTCCGCTCCTCCTTTATTGGAGTCGCTTTATTCTTAATGCTGCTATTACATTAAGAAGTTGTTGTATAGTTGATAATTAATTATATAGTTTTTATAAAATTTAATACGAATAAACAAATTATATCTAATATGTATTCGATGATTTAAGTCTCAGATGGTTACGGCGTTCCCAATCTATTTCTGCTCCAACTTCTTTAGCTTCAGCATAGTCTTTTACAGCTTTTTTAATTATTTTTTTATATGTATTATACATTTGCGTTGTCGAGTATGACAGGTCCCCAAATACATCTAATACAATATTACCTAAACGAAAGCCTATGTTACACAGTGTATTTGCGTTTCTCGTTTCTATTTCATCCATAAGCTTATCGAGTCTATCTGATATTCGTTTTCTCATAGTACTAAGTTCTTTACAAAATTGAGGTCCTTTTGAACAATAGTCTATAATATCATCTGCTATTTTATGTATAAATAAAGGCTCGGCAGTTTTTTCACTTTTTCCACTAGTTATACCTTTATCTATATCAATACCTCTAGCTTTAATACCATCACCTAATTCTTTAAACATAAGTTCTGTAAATTTATGTACATTTTCAGCTCCTGTAAATTCATGTTTTTCTCCAAATAATTCAACTGATAATATTGATAAGCAAAGATTTGTAGCATCAAAGTCTTTTCCGTTCTCAAATACATCTTTTTCAAGCATGTCAAATTTTCTCATGGAAGTATTTATAGCTTTATCAAATGCAGAAGGTAATTTTTTCATTAATTCTTCTCTTTTTGAGAAAGGACCACATGGTTTAGTTATGTATACCTTAAGTTTATATTGTGATAACAAATCTTTTAAATCTTTAGCATCTATATATGCTCCAAATTTGTTATCCATCATCTTATTTTCACCAGACTTAAGGTTTTTAGGTCTATCATCACTATATGATGTATACTTAACTTTAGGTTGTTCAGGCTCACGCTTCGGTTCTACTTTCGGAGGTTCTGGTTTAGGTTCTTCTTTTGGTTTATTATCATATTTATCGATATTCTTTTTAACTTCGTCTACTTTAGGAGCTTTAGGACCTTCTGGTTTTGGTTCTTCCTTTTTAGGTTCTTCCTTCGGAGGTTCTGATTTAGGTTCTTCCTTTGGTTTATCAGGTTTTTTCTCAACACCTGCTTCTTTTTCTGCAGCCAATTTATTTATAGTTTTAATATCATCTTCAGCATCTTTAACTACATTAGATTCCCCTCTGAAATAATCAAAAACACGTTTAACTATTTCACCTATTTTCTTTATAATATTTTTAATAAATTCTATAACTTTTTTAACGGTTTTTGAAACCTTTTCACCAAATCCTTCTTGTATATACAACGTTTGTTCATTAGCTATAACAAAATCATTAGTGTAATATCTATCATATTTCATTATGTTCAAATCAACCAAAACTTTTTGTTCTCGTATTATATCATATATATTTCGCATTCAATGATCTCCTTTCGTAAATTATCTTAAATAATTGTTAAAATATAAAATTTAATAAGATATAACAAATTAGTAAGTAAAATGATGAGATCGGATTTGCATCATCTTACTTAAACATCTTACCTCTGAAGTTATTGTTTTAACACTGTCCTATACTCTATGACTGAGTATAGGAATTACTTATCGTTTTTTAGCTGATAAAACAATTCTGTAAGTGAATAATTGAATAAATAATGAAAGGGTGAGTTGTTTATGATTACTTCTAATAAATTACCTTTATTACAGAGATCGAGACTTAGACCAGTAATCAATTATAATTTAAAGGATAAAAGACATGGAACATTATTAATACTAAACACTATGGATGTAAAAGATTTAAAAGGAAAATTAGGTACACTTAATATAGAATATAATAATGTGATCAATATGTGTTACACTAAAAGAAGAGAACAAATTAAGGTTAGAAATAAAGTGATAATGCAAAATAGATTAAATGAACGTCAAGCTTATTACGATACGATAAAAACAGAACTGCCTATGTTAAATGGTATCAATGAAGGAAAACTTGATATGGGGTTTAATCTGTTTTTTGAATTATCTAATGCAAATAAAATATTTGACAACAACTCAGGTATGATGACTAAAATTGTTAAACCTAAAGAATATTGGGATTTTATAATGAGATATTTAAACGAATTGCCACTTGATAAATATCCTATGAAGACTATGGTTATACATGCAGAAGAATTTAGTTCTGAAATAATATTAGATTTAAGCAATAGAGGAGATAAAGTTAACCCTATAGCTTATCTATATTTATTAATGAAAAGAGAACCTGAAGAATTCTTTAAAATTGGCAATATTGATATAATAATAACTTCTAAATTAGGATATATTTTAAGAGTTAATCCTGCTGAGTGTAAAAAATTAATGGCTAAAGATAATGGTAAAGCAAATATTTCTTCTATGTTCAGAAAAGAGTTATTCAAATTATTAAACAGACAAGATCCTGAAGAAGGAGCTATTAGATCTGAAGTTGATGAAATACTAATGCAAAACAAAGAAGCGATAACAAATTCTTTAGTTGATAAATTTGTATTTGGTGCTGCAGGAGATCAAAATATACCTGAAGAAGTTAAGAATAAGATAGAACTTGAAGTTGAAAAAGTTTTAGACGAAAAAGGTGGAGATGCTTCTGAAGCTGATGTTAAAAAAGAATTAGAACAAAATAAAGATTTAATGAAAGAATTATTAGTTTCTGATAAGAAAATAGTTAAGACAACGGCTTCAAGTAAAAGAGATGAATTACTTAGAGAAAAACAAATGGAACTTATGGTGTCAGGAAAAACTATAGAACAGATTCTTGACATGAAATCAGAAGATATTAAAGTTCCAGTTAACAATGTTAAAGATACAGTTGAGACTTTCAATAACAATATGACGGATATAAGATTCCCTAATATAGATAAAGCTTATGCTGATGAACTTATGGAAAAAGATTTAGTGTCAATGTTTACAATGATGAATGATAAATCTATAAAAGTATTCGTTAGAAATATAAGTAAAGAAGACACATCTGATATATCTAATTATAAAGAAACATGGACTGTTGAATTGGAGGATGAATATAGGGTTAGACATAAATTAGTTTTCGATGTTCCTAAAATAATAGATGGGAGATTCTTATATTTAGGAGGAAATAGAAAATATATAAACCAACAACAATTATTATTACCTATAGTAAAAGTTGAACCCGATACAGTTCAATTAGTTAGTAACTATAATAAAATATTTATAAGAAGATATGGGGATAAGATTTCTTCTACTAACGAAAAACTTAAAAAAGCTTTAGGTGAAGAAATAAAAGGTGTTAGAGTTCAAAGGGGTAAATATGATACAGAAAATAAAATATACGTTACAACTATAGATTACGATGACTTATCTAAATTATTTAAAGAAATTAATATAGGTGGGACTAGAATAATATTTGATCAAAAAGAAATACGCAGTATCTTAGTTGATGCTAATATAAAAGGTCTTGAAGTAAAATTAGATAAAGAATTATTACCTTTAGCAGTTAAAGGTAATATGTATTATTGTATAGATTTGAATAATGATGAAGTCGTTTTAATCAATCAACAAGGTAAAACACAATCTACTGGTAAAAACTTAATAGATTTTATATTATCATTATCTCCAGTATTAGCGAGTAAAGTAGGTGAACAATCTGCTGGTAAAAAATATATGTATACTAGAGCAACTATAATGAGTAAACAAGTTCCTATAGTCTTATTATTATGTTACTTTGAAGGTATAGATGGATTCCTTAAGAGAGCTAACATAGAACATTATTTTTCAGACACTAGACCTAGAGTAGGTGCTAATGAAGGTTGTATTCAATTCCAAGATGGATATCTAGTATATACTAATAAACCAATGGCTACATCATTATTAATGAATGGATTTACAGATATACCAACTAAGAATTATAATTATAATGAATTAAATGATAGATTTGTTTACCAATCTATGTTTGAAACTATGTTTGGTAGAAGAAATATAGCTAATGCGTTTGATAACTTCTTAGATAACTTTATAGATCCTATGACATTAGACGTTCTAAGAAGGCTATCGTTACCTACAGATTTAACAGGTATGATATTATACGGAAATGAATTACTAGCTGATAATCAATATACACATGAAATATCAGTATCTAGAATAAGATGTACTGAAATAATAAATGCTATAGTTTATAAAAACATAGCTAAATCTTATGAAAAATACAAGGAAACAGCTAACTTCAATAACCCTGTTAAAATAAGTATAAAGAAAGATGCAATATTAAAAGAAATTACAATGCAACAAACTGTGGAAGATTATTCTGAACTTAATCCAGTATATGAACAACAAAACTTAAGAAAATGTCTAAGAAAAGGTCCAAGTGGATGTAACTTAGCACAAGCTTATAATGAAGTTCAAAGATCATATCATCCTGGTATGACTGGTTTATTTACTCTATCTTCATCTCCAGATGCTAACGTTGGGGTTAATAGATTCCTTACTTTAGAACCACCGATAACAGATCCACGTGGATTCATAGATAATAAAGCTTTACAAGGTAAAGTTGATGATTATAATGACGTTAATCTATTTGGTATAGCTGAGTTATTAACAAATGGTTGTGCTGATGGTGATGATAGTTTAAGAACTACAATGTCTTGTAGACAATCAACTCACTGTGTCGCAGTAGCTAAATCTTCACCAGTATTAGTATCAAATGGTTCTGAAAGAGTTATGCAATATCACTGTACTAAAGACTGGGTATTTGTAGCTCAAGACGACGGTGAAGTTAAAGAATATGATGAAAAATTAGGACTGATGATAGTTGAATATAAAAATGGTCAACATGATGCTATAGATATAAATCGTATAGCTAAAAATGGTGCGGGTGGATTCCATGTATCTAAACATATGGCTAGCAACTTTAAAAAAGGTGATAAATTTAAAAAGAATGATATACTAGCATATGAAGATAAATTCTTTAGTGAAAACTCTGCATATGGTAATAGATTTAATATAGGTTCATTACAAAAAGTTGCATTATTATCTTCTTCATTAACTTATGAAGATAGTTCATATATAAGTAAAAAATTATCAAGAGAAATGGCTACTGAAGTTGTAATGCAAAAACAAGCAGTATTAGGTCCTAATACGAATGTAGACTTCATGGTTAAAATTGGAGACAAAGTTCAAAATGGAGATGAATTGATTAGATTTGAAAAATCTTTCAATGAGGATAGTATTAACCAATTATTATTAAACGTTGGGGATGAACTTAAAGAAGATATAATAATGAGTGGTAAAGATAAAGTTAAATCTAAATACTCTGGAGTTATAGAAGATATAAAAGTTTACTGTACTGTAGAGTTGGAAGAATTATCTCCATCATTAAGACAAATAGTAAATCAATATTATAATAAAATAAACGCTAAGAAAAGAATGTTAGAAAAATATGATAAATCAGGTTCAGTAGTTAAATGTAATATGTTATTCAATGAACCTACTGGTAAAGTTGAACCTAATAATAACGGTGTATTCCGTGGTGCTAAAGTTAATGAAGGTGTTATAATTGAATTCTATATCAAAGTACATGATGAAGTTGGTATAGGAGATAAAATAGTTTTCTTTAGTGCGTTAAAAAGTATAGTTGGTTCTATAATCCCAGAGGGTCAAGAAGCGTATACATTATATAGACCTGAAGAAGGAATAGATGCTGTATTAAGTTGTAACTCATTAATAGCGAGGGGTGTTACATCAGCTCCTAAAATGATGATGTCTAATAAGCTATTAGTTGAGTTAAGTAGAAAACTTAAGGATATTTATGAAAAATAAAAAAGAATGCCATCAGGCATTCTTTTTTATTTAATTTTCATCATTCTTTTTTTCTTTTTCCCATTCTGCTTGTATTTCTTCAGATCTAATATCACCATCTATCCAAGCAGTTGTAACACGTCTACAAATACCTAAATAAGCATTTACAGCTCTAGCTGTTGATTGTACTATATAACCAAATGTACCATTTGCAATACCAGCTGCTTTATTTATAATTCTTACAACTGCTTCTTCACCTTCATCTTTTTTTTCTATAGCATCTAATTCTCTTAACATTCCATTTAAGTTATCAGATAGACTTTTTTCCATTTGTGTAACATATTTTAAAAAATGTCGACCAGCTTTAGAGTAAGAATAAACAGTCTCAGCTATATCTTTTACTTTATATGTTTTTGGTTCAGTTTCGTCACCTAAAAAACTTCTTAGATTTTTTACAAATCCACTACCGTCATCGCTATATCCTTCTCCGTGGAAGTGTTTAGTACCCCAACCAGAAAAGTTTTTAGTTAACACATGAACAAATTCATTTGGATCTACGCTCACATTATCGTTATTTAAACATTCATCTAAAGCTTTAGAGAATGCACTACCAAGTTTACCAGTGAATAATTCTCTATTAGCTAGTGGTCCATATTTAATAACATTAACCTCAAGATTAGAAACTGCTAATAATGATTTTAATCCATCCACTTTACTACCTCTACCAGCATATTTTCCATATTTTTGTTTAGACTTAGCATTTTGTGGATCTTTATTATCACTAAATTTAGGAAGGTCTTTCTTAGGTTCTTCTTTTTTAGGCTCTTCGTATTTTTCAATGTTCTTTTTAGCATCATCTACTTTTGGAGCTTTAGGACCTTCTTTTTTTTCTTCTTTCTTAGGCTCTTCTTTTTTAGGTTTCTCTTTTTTTTCTCCTTCTTTCTTAGCTAAATTAGCAGCACCTGCTGCAGCTGCCGCCGCCGCACCTGTAGCTCCTACACCATTAGCAGCATCTTTTATTTTCTTTTCTAGATCTTCTACAGTGTCATCTGATTTTTTAAAGAAACCTATAACTTTACGATACAATTCTTTTATTTTTTGTATTATTTTTTTAATAAACTCCTTAACTTTTTTTACTATATTTTTTATAGAATCTTTAAAACCTTCTTGAAGATAATACATATCTTGATTAATCATGAAGTGTTCGTTTGTATATTGTAAATCATAAGAAGCTATATTTATATCAACCATAGCTTTTTGTTCTGCTATTATATCATATATGTTTCTCATCACAATACCTCCTTTTTTATTCTTCTCCTGGATGTTCATTTTTATTAGTTGGTGCATAATTACCGTTTAAATGAGCACCACCTATACGTTTAACTATAGCATGTAACATACCAAAAGCTTTACCAGTAGATTGTAATACATAATTTAATATAACTGATATTGTATTAGCTACTCGTTGAGCAAGATTTGCCATTTGATTAATTATAGAGTCGTCAGATTCTGCAGCAATAGCACCTTGATCTATCATTGATTGTCTATCCATCTTTTCAATTTGTGCTGCTAATTTTTTGAAAAAATCCTCTGATTCTTTATGAACTTCTCTTACAGCTTTACCGAATCCTTTAGCATTTACTAAATATTCGTATATATAATCAGCTATATCTTTAACAACATATGTTTTTTGTTCGTTACTATCACCTAAAAATTCTTTTAATGCATCCATTAAAGGTTTTCCTGTATCTTTTCCAAAGTATTTTTGTTTAAGTATACTGTCAACTTCATTAGTTGATTTTGCTGATACAGTTGCTTTAGCATCATTTTTAACATCTAATTCATCCAACATATCATCAGAATTTTCAAGAACATTATCTACAACATCCATTCTCTTTTCAAATGGTCCTAATTTAGCAAAAGTTACTTTTTCTTCGCTAGATTTTAATAATTCTGGTAATGATTTTCCTGTTTTTTCTTTTATTTCTTCTGCAGTTTTTTTGATGTCTTCATCTTTTTTCTTCATAAAACCGAAAACTTTCATACATAATTCTTTTATTTTACGCAATATTTTTTTAATAAATTCAACAACTTGTTTAGCTCCTTTTTTAACTTTTTCTCCAAATCCTTCTTGAATATAATTTAGAGTGGTACCAGCTAAATCATAAGAAGCTATATTTACATCAACCATAGCTTTTTGTTCTGCTATTATATCATATATGTTTCTCATAAAAACACACTCCTTTTCAATATATAATTTACTAATCGATATTACTTAATTGTTTCGAAAATAAAAAATACAGAGCTTTAAGCTCTGTATTTATTTTATAGATATCTCTTAAAATCTTCTATTTCCTCATCTGTTAAATGTTTTTTCTTATACATTTTTTCTTCTTCATTATATTCAAGTTCATTATGTCTTTCTTTATACATAGCTCTGTCGAATATATTTTCTACAACACTCTCAGTTCTTTTCTTATCTTTGAATTTGTTTTTATCAAAATCTCTTAATGCTACATCTAATGCTCCTCTCATAAATACTTCTATTCCATAAACTCCTATATCAGAATATTTTAAGATGTATGAAGCAACTCTACAACAATACGCAATTAAATCGTATTCGTAATCAGATATATAATCACTTAGATAATCTTCATACATCATATTTAGATTAAATCTTATTGATTCTATATCGTTATTGAATACTACATTTGTTATAGCATTTACTACGTCTATATATAAATTGTCTTCATAAACACCTAATCTATAAGCACCATCTGATAAAGCATTTAAATCAAATGTTACTGCTAAGTTTCTTTCATTATTTGTTCTTTTGTCATAATGTTTCATTTTTGGTTCTGGAACATAGATTCCATACTTGTTTATTATGTCTTTAGCTTCAACTAAAAATTGTTTAAATTGATTAGCTTTAACTTTATCTGCCAATTTAATAATCATATCTATATTGATATTATTGTCATAGATATAATCAGCTATTATAACATGATCATATGTTGTCATAGCTTTACTTAAACAACCATGCTTATCTAATAGGAATACAAAATCTTCTAACGTTTGAACATAACCAAATTCGCTATGAATATTTTGCATGATATATAATATATCATGTGGATTAACATATACTGCATCCAAACCTGTTGTATATTCTATTACAGCGTTTCCATAATTCATAACTCTTTTACATTCTAAGATTTCTTTTAAATTTACATTCATCATATTATCTTACCTCCATAAAATTTTTATTTTATATTAACTGATAAATCAGTTATAAGCTTATATTGCTTCAGATGTTTTAGGTTTTATAACTACACCATCTGATGTTGCTAAAACTTTTACATATGTGTTTTCTTTATCCACATTTGAGAAATCTAACATTCTTAATGTTTCATGATATATATCTGAAACATAATTAACTGAATGTATTATATGATTTTCAGATAACCATTCATATAACTTAGTTATATTTATAGATTTTAATGCAAAGCATCTAACTTCCCCATTTTCATTTGTCTCTGCATATCTTATAAATCTTAACATCTTTTTATAATCACATTCAAATTGTCTTAATTTACTTAAAGGTAATTTTTTAACTATGTCGTTATATTGTTTATTCTCTTCATATTCTTTGTAATGAACCCATATATCATCTCTTCTGTCTAAACAGAAGTTCATACTATTGAATCCATACTCTATGAAGTTTTCTTGTGCACATGTATATGCTTTATCTTTTAAGATGAAATCGTCATCTGTATAACCTTTTTCATATAATGCTTCTTTTAACATTTCTTTTGTAAAGTTACTATAAACTTTATGTTTATCTATCTTTTCAAATATAACTGATATATGCATTAACTCTGTATAATGTTTAGTTAGTTTTGATGTAAATTCTATTCTATTTTTATCCTTACAAACATAATGTCTGTTGAATAATGCTTGAACTCCTCCTAGATATAAATTACCATTTTTATAATATAATTTTAATCTTCTTTTTATCCCATTTTTGTCCTCTAATGTAAATCTATCTATTGGTTCTACATAACTAACTCTCATCATAAACTTGTACCCCCTTATATATTTTTATTTTATTTCACATATATAATATAGCATTGAAAAATTCATCTTTTACATGATTGAACAAATTTATAATTAATTGTTAGTGAAGGAGTTGAATTTAATTTGAAAGGATATGAAGATTATATAAATGAAAGATTAGAAGGTATGCGTGCATTTATAGAATCAAGTGTTGTATTGGAAGCTCATAATAAAGAATCTGCTAAACGTAGTTTATTAAACCATCTTAAAAAGAAAGATCCTAAAAAAGCTGCTGAATATAAAAAAACTAATAAAGTTGATAAAAATTCAAAAGCTATAATAGATTGGATTCTAGCACACCCTATGGCGGCTAGATTTATATTTGGTAATATGTATGTTGATAATGTATTAATGGCTAATGGGAAAAAATGATAACACTAGTGAGGTGTACTTATGGATTTTAAAAAATTAAGAGAAGAATACCAAAG
>JAEIGA010004831.1_pt1 | contig 20741 bp, 29 predicted proteins | sample 9270691 | NCBI WGS metagenome assembly JAEIGA01 (sample SAMN17057246, study PRJNA624740) | gut metagenome | biome: biome; isolation source: fecal sample | host: Bos grunniens | place: China: Xizang | collected 2019 | reverse complement strand
CCGGGCATTTCATAAAATCCTTGTACTGGCTCACGCTAAAATACTGTTTGTTCGCCTCGGAACCGTAGTAGTTGCTGTCAGTCAGGGTCATACAGCACAGCCTCCTCTCCGGCTTTGTCGATACACGTTCTACAGAACTGTTCGCCTAAAACGTGCCACACGCGTTCGCCCTCGCGGATGATCCCACCGCAGCCAGAACATACATAAACGGCCGGGTTAAGCATCTTTTGTCCCTCCTTTTATAATTTCGTACTTGATCTTTACGCCCATTTGGTCGGCAAACAGATCAACCAGTGTTTTAAGAAGGTCGTAACCACTTGGCTCTTTTCCATGGCTCATTCTATCGCCGCCTCTCCTCTGTTATCCGTTTAAACCGGATTATTGGGCAAAAAATTAAGGTCATTATAGGAAACACCGTAGATTTCACAAATGGCCATGATCTTTTCTGCATTGGGGAAAGAGCGCCCTTTTTCCCAAGCGGAAAGTGTACAGTTGCTGATTTTAAGCAGTTCCGCAGCCCCTTTCTGGCTGAGGCCAGCGTTTACTCGCGCTGCTTTCAATGTCATCTTCGCCATCGCAGCTCCTCCTTTCGCATCCGTTTAAACCGGATTATCTTTACGGACATAGAATACTATTCTGAAATAATTTTGTCAACCCCTTTTTAACGGATTTTTTCAAAAAAATATTTACTTTTAAACGGATTTGGTGTATTGTGTATTCACAGAGAGGTGGTGATACCATGACCAACATCGGAAATAAGGAAATCCTGGCGAAGAACCTTGCCTATTATGTAGAACGATGCGGAAAGACGCAGAAAGAGCTTGCCGAAACTATTGGGGTTAAACCGCAAACTTTTAACGACTGGATGAAAGCTAAAAACTATCCCAGAATCGACAAGATCGAAATGCTGGCGAATTACTTCGGTATTCAGAAATCCGATCTTATTGAAGAACCGTTGACCGAGAAAAAAGAAAAGGACAACGATATCCTTGCAGATATCATTGTCCGAATGCGTGTTGATGATACTTTTTTCGCTGCTGCACAGCTTCTCTATTCTTTTGATTCTGAACAAATTAAGAGCGTCCAGGAAACACTTAAAACATTAAAGGCTTTTGTTAAGTAGTTTAAAAATCAAGTCCAACAATGGAATGTCGTTACATTCCGTCAACAGTTCTGCGATTCGGTGTAGGTACTGTTCCTTTGTGGTTACAATCAATTCTTCACTGTTCATATGGCGCTCCTATCTGACAACTTTGCGCTCTTATCTGACAACTTAGTGCTCCACCTGATAACAGGCAAGTTGATCTAATAATGTCTTGAAATCGAAAGAAGAACCTGTGTTCTTCAAGAAGAATTATATAGTTCTGAATTATCGAATACAATCGGAAACTGTTGGAAGAAAAGAAAAATATTTCTGTCTTTTTAGAAATGTGCGGGAGCGTCCAGCGCCAACCGACCACCCCCGCACTCGCCGGATTGATAGATCATTTCTGATCTGATTACAGACTATCACCGGCTGAATGTTTTATCAATATCCAGAAGTGAAGATCGTTTATCACTTGTGAGAGGCACTTTATCACTTATGAAGAAAACTTATCACTTGTGATAAAACAAGCTATAGGTGAAAGATATGTACGAAAAATGTATAACCTGTGACCGCATCGGCGAAACCTGCGTGCCGAACTTAATGCGACTGTCTTTTGCTGATTTGATGCAATGGTGCAACAAGCGGCAGAAACATATTGGATGGACAAATCAAAACTGGGCAGACGCAAGCAATGTTCCAGTTGGTACAATAAACCGCATGAAGGCTGGTGACTATTCAGATTGCAAGTATTCCACCATCCGAAGCCTGGTGATCTCGCTAGTCGGCGGCATCAACGACGAGTTTCCTTGTAACGCATTGGTGGAAAAAGAACTGGAACAGGTAGCAAAGATTGCTGCCGTAGAGGCGGAGAACGAGGCCATGAAGCTGCGGTTCCGAGAGATCGACGAATTGCACAGGCAAGATGTTCGCGCTATAAGAGCAGAGTATCAGGAGCAGATTGCTTTTTTACATGAGCAGCTTACCTTCTTGAAGGGTCAGCTCACGGCGTGGCAATCGCGATAATTATCGAACATTCGTTCGTTTAATTAAGTTATATCGCAGATATTATACGATAAAAAGGACAGCGATGCTTTTTGAATAAATTAAGGGGAAGGATGGTATAAATGGCTTATGACTACATAGAGGAGGTTGCGGCTTACATACGCGTATCCACCCAAGAACAAAAACTACACGGAATATCACTTGATGCACAGGTGGAAAAACTCACGACCTACGCCAAAGACCATAACATGAAGATTGTCGAGTGGTATAAAGACGAGGGCGTTTCCGGGCGTAAACTAATCAGAAAACGTCCAGAGTTGCAGCGCATGATCCAGGATGCAGAAAAAGGAAGATTCAAGAGGATTATCTTCATTAAGTTAGACAGATTCTTCCGTTCGGTTGCTGAGTACCACGAGTGCATGAAGCGTATCGCTCCCGTGGTATGGACTACCACAGAGGAAAAGTACGACCTAAGCACCGCCCAAGGCCGTATGCTAGTGAACATGAAGTTAACGATCGCCGAAATGGAGGCTGACATGGCAGGCGAGCGTGTCAACATCGTCAATGAATACAAGCTGTCTACCGGCCAACCGCTGACAGGCAGCGTTCCATTCTGCTACAAAATCGTCAAAGGCGAGGACGGACGAAAGCGGATTGTGAAAGACCCGGAAATGGAGGAAATTACCGAGGATATTCTGGCACATTTCCAGATGCACCAATCCATCCATAAAACAGTGCTGTATATCAATGCAAAGTACACTCTGAAAATCATGTATAAGACCATTTCCAATTTGCTGCATAACGAAATGCTTTGCGGCGAATACAAAGGCAATCCGAACTATATCGCAGAACCGTACATGGATCGTGACTCCTTTGACCGTATGCAGCAGATGATTACCCGGAACGATAAGGTGAACACTCGTAACCGGGAATATATTTTCGGTGGTTTGGTTCGCTGCCCTGAGTGCGGAAATGTAATGCGTGGAACAACAAACCACAACAAGGCGAGTAACGGAAAAACATACATCTACAAAATGTACCGCTGTTCAAGATGGGCGATTGCCAGAACTTGCAGTCACAACAAAGTAGTCAACGAAAACACGCTTGAGAAACTGATGCTTACCAACATCGAACAGTATTTTGAGGATGAAAAGGTTAAAGCAGAAGAAATCCAAGACAGCGACGCTTTCAAAATCCCGAAGAAGAACATCGAAGATATCCACGACCAAATCGACCGCCTAAATTATTCATGGCAGACGGGAAAAATCAGAAAAGTGGAACAGTACGAAAAAGACTACGCTGAATTGATGAAGCAATTAGAACAAGCCGAAGCGGAACAGGCGGAGGTCGTTGTCAAGGATTTCAGCAAGATCGAAGCCATCCTTCACACCGGCTGGCGTGAACTATACAATGCTCTGGACGATGAACACAAACGGGCTTTCTGGCGCTCTTTCGTGGACAGGATCGAAGTAGACTGGATGGGCAAGAAAAAGGAAATAAAGATGGTTAACTTTTTTTAACCTTTTGTTTGTACTAACTCACCATTACGGTTCCGCAAGGTAATGTTAGTACAACAAATAGAAACCCCTGGGGCAGCAAGCTCCAGGGGTTTCTTGACTTTTTATTTGAGATATGCTTTGGAACAATACCCGGTTTTGCCATCTGCTACGCCGTACAGCCAGACGGTTGAGCCGTTCAAGTTGTAGTAGCCGTAACAGGTGAACTTCGCACCCTTTTTCAAGGTGGTAATCAGGGCGTGTTCCGTGCCAGCGCCGGTACGCATATTCAATGCTGTCGTGGTGGTGTAGGTCTTAGCGTAAACCTTGCTCTTATGCTTTGCAACCTGGAGGGTGGTCTGCTGCTGAGTCGCGGCGGGTTTAGAGGGTTTCTTGACTCCCAGCCAGTCAGCGATGCAGTCGGCCTCCGCCTCGGCCAGCTTCGCAAGGTTCGCGTCAGACATAAGCCACTCAGTCGCCTTGCGGTTGGTATGGAAAGAGTGCTCCAGGATCACACCGGGAACCTTAACCACCTTCGCGCCGTGCAGTACGCCGTAATACTCGTCATCCTTCACACCGTTGCCGTCGCGGTCGTTGCTGGAGCCGCGGGTACCTGTCCGGGCAGCCTGGCGGGTGCCCATGAGCTTTTCGACGACCTTTGCCAGTTTCAGACCGATCTCCTCAGAACGCTCGTCCAGGTCGGTTTTCTTATCCTCGCGGAACACATAGGACACGGGATAATCCACGCTTTCGGAGCTGGCAGCGTTGCTATGCAGACTGAGAAACAGATCGCAACCCTTGGCTTTCTTTCCTCGGGAGGTCAGTGCCAGGTCGGATGCCTTGTTCGCGCGAGTCATTACCACTGTCACGCCGCGCTTTTTCAGCGCGGCGGACAGCAGCTCGGCCAGCACCCACATTCTATCACTCTCGTAATAGCCAGCGACTACAGGAGAGCGATTGTATTTGCTGCCGTAATGCCCAGCGTCGAGACAGATTTTACTCATGCTACCTCGCCGCCCTTCGTCGCCAGGTTGATCGTAAATACCTTGCTTTCGATCATGGCGCGAATAGCGTCGGTGATTTCATAACCGGCCTGTACCAGCATACCTTCCACATAGCGGCGACGGATGGTGCCGTCGGGATCGTTCTCTTTGAACATCTGCTCGGCAGCCATGCACAGCTCGGCAACGAACAGATCGAGCTTTTCGGACTGCTGCTCAGTCAGCTTGCCCTTGAGCCAGCCGACCAGGAGCTTTCCTACATAACCGACACCAAAGGCCAGCAGGGTAGCTGCGATTCTAATGATGATATCCATGATGGTTTCCATTATCCGTTTCCCCTTTCATCGTCGATGATGGTTTCGTCCATTCCAACCTCCCCGTGTGTGAAAGCCGCGGGGTATTTTTCTTTCAGCTTGGTAAGTTGCTTGGTCTGTTCCCACTCAAGATCGGTTTTCGATTTTGCCTTAGCGCGCCACATATACAGCGCCACGATTGCCGCCGGGATGCCTACGATGGGCGGCCCCAGGTCAGCCACCGGGGACAAATCTTCTTGTATGTGCATTTCTACACAAACGAAGATCACAAATCCCCACGCCAGGAGAGAAAAGACCGTTAGAACGATACTGGTGATAAGTTTGCTGTACTCGCGCTTATTAAACCTCATACCGGTAGCCCAGCTTTCAGCAGCAAGTAGCTGATAATCGCGCCTACCACAAGCATGATGATTTTGTCAACGATTGCGTCCCAGCGCTTTGCAGGCTTGGATTCCAAGGCTTCCACCTTGCCGTCCAGCCTATCTACCGTTTCGGCCATGTGATTTTGCTTCTCGGCCATAACACGCATTGTGCCAGCCAGCTCTCGAAGAGTCTCATGCTCGGCCTCCAGCTTCTCCAAGTGGTGCGTGTTCGCCTCTACTCTTTCCTCCACCTGGGCCAGTTTGATAGCAACTTCTTCGTTCGTCATAAGGGGTGCGCCTCCTTTCCCGAGAGGGTCACAGTTACATTATTTTCAATAGATCACTTCTCACGCGCTGCCCGTATTCCCAGGCGGCATCCTCGCTCTGCTCGTGTCTGCGTTCCAGATATACGTGATAGGCTTCGTGAGAAATCATTTCCGCCATTTCAGCGCCGAAAGATTCGTGCGCGATGATATAAGCTACCGGGCGGCGAGAAGAAGGGTAAATATACGCTTTAGTCATAACTGGCATTCCTTCTCTCCACTCGCCCTGCTTAATCCCGCCAGTCAGATACCTTCGGATCAGCTTATAATCTTCCGGCAAGGCCAGCTTCAAACGATACAGCGTGGATAAAACATTTTCGCGGAACGTTTCGTTTCCCTTAACCAAACGGGAGCGCTCAATCTCACCATCAAAAACGTGCAGTTCCCCGTTATACACAAAGCTGCTTTCGGGCAAAAAACGCAACATATAGCGAGGTGTCACATAGGTAACGCCGTCTACGATTTTCACTCCCTCTGGAATCCACTTATCAGGATGAATCTCCCAGGTGCGGTCAGCATAGACATAGATCGTGCGGTCTTTCCATTCCACCTCGTAAGGGAGCCTGGCCGACAGTTCACGAAGGGGTAGCCAGTCCCCCTCGTAAACCGTCTCGGTGGTGAAGGTGTCGTCGTCATAGTCGGCCTTAAAGAAGGTCAACGCATGACAGGGCGTGATAATCAGACAAAACAACAGAGCTGCTACAATGATTTTACGCATAGGGTTGACCTCCTTTATTTTATTTACGCCGTCAGTTTGCTTCTCGGCTCGTCAGTTCCAGTTGCATGGTTAGGTTTCCACCTGGTTGAAAACAAACTTGTAAGTGATTAGCTTGCTTTCGTTGGGCTGGATGACAACAGGCTCAGGAAGTACCGTTCTGTCCATCAGGATCGGCCACCATTGTTGGTTGCTTGAGGCGCTGTTTACTTTAACAGGAGTAAAGCATCCGATTTCGGAAACGGTGATGTTTTCCTCGGTTGTGTTCGTCAAAACGAAGTCACGGGAAAAACTGTATTTTCCGTTTCCATCGTCTTTTAAGAAACCAGCGCCATTAACGGCATTCAAGCCACTGGAAATGGGCACTTCAAGGTTGTAATCCTCCTTGGTTGCAGGTCTTGCACCCGATCCAAAATAAACGCCGCCTTTTGTGGTGCCTTTACTGGTCACAAGCCCATCCGCAGGATTTGCGATTTGTGCGTCCATGTTGTAGCCAATATCACATTCATCGACGTATTCGTTGGCGTACATGATGACGGTACTTCCCAGCGGATTGGTCATTTTTTTAGCGGGAATCGAAGTGCCGCCGCCGTAACTGATCGAGCTTCCGTTGCCACGACCAAAAAACAAATTATGTCGAAATGCAATATAATTGTTTGTAAACATATTTTCACCCCTTCTGTTATGTCACCATGAATTGCAGCGAATCGTTGTTGGAATTGGTGCTTCCGTTCTTAATGAACTTGATGCAAATAAAGTGTTCTCCGGGAGGGATGGTAATGTTGATAGTTTGAGCACCGGCGCTGTTGCTGCTTACAAAACTTTTGAAAACCCCTTCGCTGTCTTCCACATTATCCATTGAAAGCATGGTGTCCACATTAGAAATAAGGCCGTAGTCAGATCCCTTTTGTGCATAGTTAATGCATTTCAGGCCGACCTGTTTTTGGTAGGTTGCATTAAAGAGAACTTTGCACATTGCGTAGCTGTTTGCTTTGCCTTTGTTCTGGCTTTCGTAATAGCCCGCATCGTTTAACGCAAAGCCATAGGTCGCGCCTTCAACCTCAACTACTTGCTGTTCAAAAATTGCAGCGCCTGTTGTTATTGCTGTCGTAGCCGACATGGTGATCTCGGGCCCGTTGATAACGATGGCGCTTCCTTGTTCTCCTCCACCGCCACCCTGCACCGCTGCCACCTTCACATCCTCGGTGACATACTTGCCAGCCACAACGGCGATCTGCTCGGTGGGGCCGGGGATGACGGTCTTGCCACGCTGGACGGAAAGCTGCCTGGCTGCGCTCTTGTCACCGGCAGTTGCGATAATCAGGCCGTTTTCGTCAACGGTGATTTCGGGGGTGGCCTGTTCAACGCTGCCACCTTCGCCCTCATGTTCGCCAATCACGCCGAAAATGGTTACATCCTTTGCGATGTTTTCGGGTTTCAGATTTGCATCGCCCTTAACGATTACATCGCCGGTAGTAAAACGTTCGGCGGGAACGACCACTTGATCTTCGGTACCAGGCGTGACAGTTTTACCGGCCGCAGTATCGAGCTGTTTTGTGGCGCTCTTATCGCCCGCTGTTGCAGTAATAAGGCCGCTGCCGCTTACGGCAATCTCAGGAGTGGCTTGTTCGCCCTCGCCAGCTACGGCGAAACTGGTGGCGTACACCAAGCCATCTTCGTTGTCCGATTTCACAAAATACACGCCAGTTTCCGGGAATGTATTATAGTGGATTTCTGCACCGGCTTTTCGCACAAACACGATCATTTCAGCATACACAGCATCTTCGGTTACATAACCGCTATTCACCATAAACTCCCAGTGGTCGGCATAATTGGCGGTTGCGCCAGTATTGACGGTGAGGGTGCCGGATTGGATTTCAGCATCACTGAAAATGCGATCAGATACTTTGTAATAAGCCTGTCCGAACGCTTCGTCACCAATGGGGACGGCAAGTTTGCCGGTAGTATCGCCGTCCCATGTGATAGAAGCCGAATCAGCACCACCGCTGCCCTCGTAGCTGCCGTTCACGCCGAAAATGTTCACGCCAGCCTTAATGTTTTCGGCCGACAGGTTTTTGTCGCCCGATACAGTAACGGATTCCAAACCATAGTACCCCGTGTCGGGCTTTACGATTTGCTGGTCTTTGCCAGGACGGACGGACTTGATTTGCAGCAAACCAGAACCGCCACCCGCCGACTCGGAATAGATTACGGTTTCGCCGTTGGCGTTTTTGGCGGCAAGCTGTTTTACATCTTCAAAGCGCTTGCCATTGATAACCAAATCTTGCGCCATGTTATCACCTCTTTGCTGTTATGGGTTCGCACGCTTTCGATATTCTACTCTGCGAAGATCGATATAGTAAGTAACGTTAGGTACAAAGATATCACGTGCGCTGCTATGCGTAATGGTTAGAGTTTTATCCGTGCTATCGTAAAAACAATCAAGGCTTCTACCAAGGCCAATACCGAGCGATGGCGTTTCATATCCGACCCAATTCAGATCGCCCTGAAAGCGAACAATATCATTACCGCTGATTTCCTGCGAAGCATTGTTTTTCCAAATGCCGCCATTCACCAAATGCAAACTGCCTAAATCCAGCTCACCATAGTTGCTGAGATTGAACGTTATAGACGATTCGGATGTTCTTTCAGCGGTCGCACAATATACCGTGCTTAAATCCAAATCGACATACAGTTCTGCTTTTTTCTTTCCGGCAGTGGCCGTAATCAAACCACTGCTGCGCACTGTAATCTCCGGCATCTTCTGTGCGCCGCCAGAGCCTTTAATGAGAATCGGCATTGTTTTTGCCTCCTTACAATAGAGTCAACGTGTTGCCGTCAAAGCTCACGTTCATCGAGCCGCTGGAAAAAGCGACACCATGACTCAAAACCGTCACGTTTACAGGTATCTCAATGGCATTCTTCGAGCCAAAGGCCCGAAGGGTGAAGGAACCGTCAGCCTGGCCGCCATCCTGGAGGTTCAATTCCTGGAACGCCTCCACCTCTTCGATGGTGGCGGTAGCAGGCAGCGAGATTTCCAAAATGCTGTCCGCCGCAACACAAGACAAAGGGATGGTTTGTGTATACGGTGCAACAGTTCCCGTCCAAGTCTGACCGATGGTGGCGACAGCTACGACATATTTTGCGTCAGGAGGAGGGGCCTCTGCTTCGTCGTCGCGGATCAGGTTGCCGTTGACGATTTTCCAGCGGTACAGGGTTTCGCACTCAGAGAGAAACCATTCTTCCAGGCTGTCGTAGTCCTCGGGGATAGCCCCCTCGTACTCAGCACAGTTCACACCGCCGCAGGTGATATAACCGCCGAAGCTAATGTTTTTCACATAGCCGGCTGCATCTACGATATACCGCATATTACTGTGCCTCCTTGCCTACTGCGATCCAGTTGATGCCGGTAGCGGAAACACTGTTTCGCGTGAGAATGATTGCCGTCTGCTTTTTGTTGTTAGTAACGCCAGTGCCGCCGCGCATGATAGATACCGACGTGAACTCGGGTGCGGTGGTGGCTACCGTTGCCGTAACGATCGGCGCTTCTGCAAAGGCATACGGAAACTCGACAATAGCCGTGGTGGGTGTATCAGCCGCAGTGGGCGTAATCGTCACGGTTCCCCACTGAATCAGCATACCTTCCGTCGAACGGTACTGGCCGCTCAACGAGGCGCTGTTCATCAGCTTACCCAGCAAAATACATTTACTGGTGCTGGATTCCTTCACCATCGTAAGAGCTGTGACCGTAGGCGTATATTCGAGGGTCGTACCCAGATTAGCCCAAAACGCAGTGCCAATCGTCCGCTCACTGGTACAGTTCGCCGCTCTGATAAGCTGGGCGTTGTTACCGTACACCGAGGCCACATCGGCGACGGTGCTGCCGTTAAAGATACAGTTCGACAAGAACGCCGAGGAACCGTTATACACATTGATAAGCGGCGTATCGGTTCCCTCGGGGGCGTTAAATCGAACGCTTTCGGCATACATCATGCCGGGATTGATCGAAAGCAGCCGCGTGTTGTTCACGGTCATGTTCAACGTAAGATTATACATACGGAACTGCGGGATGCTGATTTCGGTCGTGGTGGAAAGATTCAGCGTAACGTTTTCCTTATCTCCGCGGTTGCTGCGAATGATAAGGCTGCACTGATCCAGCGCAATCGTTCCAAGGTTCTCGGTGTAAACACCGTCCGCCAGGGTGATTTCCAACATCTTGTGCCAATATGCGTACTTGCGGATGGCAGCTTTGATGGTAGCCAGCGGAGCCGCGGTGGATTCGCCACCGTTGCTATCGTTGCCAGTGGTGGAAACGTATACCTTCTTATAGGTGGTAATGCTGGTATCGCTGGTGTAGTTCAGCGTATTTTGTGCGGCGTTCAGATTTTCCGCATTGATCGGCGTACCGGCGACGGTGGGATCGTCTGCACGCTCCATCGTTGCGTAAAAAGCGGGATCGCCGTTTTCGGGGGTCAGTTTGATGCGTCCCGGATGGGTGGCGACGCGATCTACCCATTGAATTGCCATGTTATGTCACCTCTCCTGCATAGAGTTCGCCGCAATAACCGGCGTAAACGGGGTCAAAGCCGGTGATTCTTCCTTTATAGCTCGCACGGAACGAACCGTTAAAACTGTACTTGATTTCAGTAATAACTACAGCGTTTATCACGCCGTACTTACTTTCGACTTTCACCTTATCGAACACATCCAGCCGCGGGTCAGCGCGAAACTCTCCGCTCAGATTTTTACGGCTTTTCAGCGTGCTCTCCACCCACCGCGCAACAGAGCTTGCCTGGTCGATGGTACCGATCAGCGGATTGCTTACGGTCTGGGTTTCACCAGTGCCGCCGGATTCCATGGTGTATTGCAAACCATCGCCGTAGGCCACCTTAACGGCCTTTAACGGTTTGGACAGTTCGAACTCTGGGTGCGTGTAGGAAAAATGCGGCAGAATATCGTAACCGCTGAACACCTGGGTCGCACTCGTGATACGGAAAGTTCCCTCTCTGTCCTGATACATTACGCACATCGCGCCGTTTGCACACATCTGTAAAATCTCGGCGATTTTATAGCCGGTGTTTTCAAACGAGACCGTGTAATTATCCAGCCGCGGGTCAAGGTCGAATGCAACGCCGTTCGGCGTGTTCGCCTGCTCCAGAGCCGCAGATGCGATCTCACGGAGAGTGCCACTGGTGATGCCGGAATACGGCTCCTCCAGCATATATTCCAGCACATCACGCGCAACAAAAGATGCCTCAAAGCCGTTTGCGGGAGTGCGCCACTCGGATAAGAAAAACGTACCGGCGTTAATCCATTCGATCTCACCGTTGATATCGAAACCGTATCGAACGGTCAGCTTTTGCCGCTCGGAAAGATACTGGCCGATACCATCCGGGTTAGCCGGGTTCCAGCGGTCGTCGGAGTTATCCAGCGTAAACTCGATGCTGTTTTTTGGGAGTTCGCCGCTGTTCATACACCCAGACTGCGTGTGCGTAAAGCTGAGAAGATCGTTTTTAGAAAACGTGGCGCTCACGCTGCCGGTAAACGAGATTTCGACGAACCCTTCTGGGGCGAGGTGATCTAGCTGCGCTGTCTGCCATGCAGGAGAAACACTAATCATAAGATCACCTCTCCACCAAGCTGAGCGAGCAGTTCATCCAACCCATAACCTTGCCGCTGGCGGGGTCTCGCCGCCACATACCAGCAGAACGGTCGGAAACATACATCGTCCGGGTGGTATAGGAGTTTGTCGCCTGGTTCAAAAACTTCACGTTGTTATAGAACGATTCCGTAAAGCACGACAAAATGGCCGCCCACTGATCGGCCGTCAGATATCGCCAGGAAAGCTCGATCTTCGCTACATCGTGGCGGACGACAGAGCCAACGGTTACGCCGCTGACATTTCGGCCTGCATCCACGATGGTACTCGTTGTTGCATCATAGGTTGCCGGTTCAGGGAACGCATAGCCTCCCACCGTTACCAAAGGCTCCAACTGCCACACCTCCTTAAAAAGTTAGGCGCTCGGAGGCGCTCTTAGTAGCTGTAAACTTCGCTGCCCATGATGGATGCACCGCGCTCCTTGTTGCGCTTATCCACCGTGGCTGCGATCTGCTTACCATCCAGGTAAACATTGACGGACTGCACGCCACCGTTGCCTCCGCCGCCGCGATTTGCAGCGACTACAGCAGCGTAAACAGCTTCGTACATAGCTTCGGACATTTGCTGGACGTTCATAACGCCGGTCTTACCGCCACCAGCGTTTGCAACGATTTCGGCTCCGCGCTCACCCGCCCAGATCAGGCTGCCCATGTCGAACATACCGCCGTTTGCGGCGAAGGACAGCTTAGGCCAACCGTCCAGGCCAAGGGCGTTTACGATAGCCTTTTTAACAGCGCCGGTGGGCTTGGAGTAAGTAACCTTGAAGCTCAAAGACGGGATGGAGAGCTTTACGTTCTTATCCCACCAGGATTTCGCAGTATTCCATGCGCTAACCAGCCTATCCTTGATGTTGCCGATTTCCGGCGTGTAGGTTTTAGCAGAGGGCTTGTTCTTATCCCACCAGGTCTTAGCATCGTCCCAGCGTTCCTTCACCTTCGCATAGATGGAGCCGATGGTCGGCGTATATTCCTTCATCTTGCCCTTCTTATTGTGATACCAGGAAAGCGCGTCACTCCAACGATTGCGAACCTTTTCGACGATAGAACCAATAGTGGGCGTGTATTCCTTGAGATTGGACTTCTTGCCGTCGTACCAGGTCTTTGCGGTCGTCCACGCCTTAGAGACCTTATCCTTAATGGAACCGATCTCGGGAGTGTACGTTTTCAGCGCGGATTTCTTTTTATCCCACCAGTTCTTCGCCTCGTTCCACATATCGGAAACGCGCTTCTTGATCGCGTCGATATCGAACGGCAACAGTAAACCGGCTATGATTTGCTCACCGATACGAACAAAAACTTTGGACGGAGAGTGAATCTCCAGCGCATCGCGCCAGCCCTGTACGAAACCGTCAATAAACTCGCCGATGTTGCCCCAGAAATTGTTCCAGCCATCCTTAATGCCCTGCCAGATGCCGGGGAGGATTTCCTTGCCGATCTCGACCATTTTAGGCAGGATTTCAGTAACCCAGGCAACGGGATTGAACATCAGATTGATAAGGTCGAGAACATCCTCAATCTCGAAGTTATCTTTCACCCAATCAACCGCCTTGCCGACACCATCTTTAATGGCTTTGCCGACATCCTTGAACCAGTCCGTCGTCGCCTTAAACGCCTTGCCCAGCGCGTTACCGATCTTGTAGCCGATATCGGTGAAATCGTAATCCACGATTGCCAGGGCCAAAGCCGCTACGATAGCGACCACGGCAGCTACCGCCCAGCCGGACACGCCAGCCACAGCCGTACCGACACCGCTCAATGCAGTGGCAATCTTCGCCGTCAGCGGGGCAAGGAAAACCTTCACACCGTCCATGGCGTACATACCATTGAGAGCAACGGTTTCCAGACCACTCTTAATGGCACCGCCGATAGCCGCCATGCCCTTGCCGCCCTTGAGTGCGTCAATGACGAGCGCGCCGCCCAGAATGGTTTCGATGCCTCCGATAATCGCAGTAGCAACCGCCTGGGGATCGGTAATCTCAACCGAACCCTCTTTCAGCTCCACGCCCAACCGAGCGAGAGAAATAATGCCGGATGTGGCAATCACGATGCCTGCACCCAGAGGGCCTTTCAACCACGCGCCGACGGCAGCGCCGAGAACGGTGGTGCCGAGTAGCTTTGCGAGGTTATCCATTCCGCCTTCTTCCAGATATGTGCCTGTGAAATCCCAGGTAAGCGCGCCAACCGCGATGGTGATACCAGCAAGTGCAAGCCCTTTGCCCAGACCTTCCAGCGTGCCCTTCATTTTGCCGATCTTGATTTCCGCATCGTCCAGATTGTTGAGGAAACGCAAGATAGACCAACCAGCAAGCGCAGTAGCGACACCAGCGATCTCGGGCAACATTTCCTTGATCCGATTCTTGAGCGAATCAACCTGGCTCTGGATATTATCGAAAATCGACTCATCCCACAGAGAGTCAATGTCCACGCCGTCAAACGCGTTGTTGCCGTCAGCGCCCACGCCAGTATCGCTGTTCGCGCTGGGAGGACTAATGATGTTCAGCTCGTCAATGCCGAGTGTGGCATTTTTCATTTCTTTCAGCGCCTTGGTAGCCTCGTTGGCACCCTCAGTCAAAGCGCCGGTATTTTCCGCCGCATTGCCGATTCCAGCGCCATAGTTGCTCCAGTCGATCTTCTGAATCTCGATGCCGAAGAAATTAGCAATCGCATGGACACCCTCGGTCAGCAGTTCCACAACCGCCTGCACCCACGGTACGATACGTACCAACACGGGGAGCAACAGAGAGCCGAACGCCTGAGCCAGCGATTTCGTCTGCTGGGAGAGGGTACGCATAACACCCTCAGCGGTGTTCATTTCTTTTGCATAAGTGCCGATAACGCCCGTAGCGTGTGCCTGGTCTACCAGCGTCAGATAACGCAGATAGGACTTCTGGGACTCGGTAGCTTTCTCGATATTGATATCAAGACCGTGATAAGCAGCCGTTTCAGCCAGCGTGGATTCTACGATGGTAAAACCAGCGCGACGGATCGGCTCAACCTCACCGGCGATGGCAGACGCGACAGCCTCGGCAGCATCCTCGAAGGTCTTATAACGGTCGTTAGCGGCAGCCCAGATATCGTAAGTCAGCTCGGTGTAACCCAGGGCCATCTTGCTAACATCCTTGCTCGCCACACCAAAGCCGGTCAGCATCTGTGCGTACAGGGAGCTGTACTGCATAAACTGCTGGACGTTGATGCCCATTTCCTCGTTGAGCTTCTGAATCCATTCGTAGGTTTCCTGCGCCTGCGGGCCGAAACTCCTGCCGAATCGGGCGGCGATACCGTCCCATTCAATCGCCTGGGCGGTAATATTCTTTACCGCTTCGATGGCACGTTGCACCCACTGGATAGCCTCTTGAATGGTGTAAATGAAGCTGGCAAAGTTAATGGATGCTCCATCCACATCCTCGCCTGCTTTCTTCACGCCGTTACCGGCGCGTTTCGCTTCGGTGTTGATGCCTCTGAATCCGGCGCTAATGGTCGTCATTTTCGCAGACAGAGGCTCCAGCTTGGCGTTCAGCTTGGCAACGCGCTCTGCGAATCGGTCGATTGTGGCATCGTCGAGACCTTCGGTTACTTTTTTCAGCCTTGCCAGAGAGTTAATCAGCGATCCGGCACCGGGCTTCATCTTGCTTAACGGCTCGAGCGCTTCGGCGATTCGCTTCATCTTAGGCGCAAGATCGTCGTCAATTTTGACGTTTTCCAGCGCGCCCAGCGATACGCCCAACTTTTCTATACCGCTGGCGATGGTCTTGACGGAACCGATCTCTTTCAGATTTTTCAAAGCCCCGTACACCTTGCCGATAGAACGGCTGGCAACAGACGCATCTTTGAACTTGCCTAGCTCCTCAGACAATAGGCCCAGATTTTTAATGGCAACCTTGATGGTGCCGTTGGTTTTGAGTTCGCCCAACGCCCCTGCAAGGTCTCTGATCCCCTGCGAGGCGCTGGTAGAACTGCTCTGTATTTCAATTTGCAGAGTATCAATGGTCGTGCTCATTCCTAATCACCCCTTTGTCTCAGGGTGTGCCTCTCGGGGCATCTGTGCTCGCATACGCTCTGCAAACGCAGCGAACTCCGCTTTCATCCGCAATTCCTTCTCCCGCGCCTCGCGCTCTTGGCGCTCTCTTGCCTCGGCTGCGGTGATGGGGTACGGTTCCTTTGCATACGGCTCGGGCTTTACGGTACCCTTCTTCATAGAGAAACGGAACAGGGGCGATGCGTCGCACAATGCCTCGTAGAAGTACATACCCTGTAACCATAACTCCTGATTTCGCCGTCTTTCGCGCAGCTCATTCGCCGTTCGGTATGCCGCTACCATGCTGACATCGCCATGCCAGAAATCATCGTAGGACATACCGATTGACATATAGTGGGGGCAAAGCCGCTTGAAAATCTCCGAAAAACTCTGGGAGGTTAGCCCCTCGTCACCGTCCAGGTTGCCGCGTTTCCCTCGTCGCCGTTCTTGTCGTCCATCAGAGTGTTAACGGTCTCGGCGTACATATCACACAGCACAGCGATGAAACCTTCCTCGCCGTCCTTGCCGATCTTACCCACGATGTTCTCGTAGATTTCGTCGATCAGCGCACGCTTGATGCCGCGGTTGTGCTTCATAAAAGCACCCTGCACCAGCAGAGGAATCATAACGCTGGGCTTATTTTCGACCTGATCCAGAACGAAGCCCTGAGACTCGATAGCCTGGGCAGCGTTACGGTTGTATTCCAGGGTATATTCCTTGTTCTTATAGGTGACATTGATCTTGGTACTCATACGTACTCTCCTTTAAGATTTATTTGTTGTTATTTGAAATAAGGGCGGGTTTTACGCCGCCCTATTTCTGTTGTTCTTAGGTGTTAGAGACCTTGGTCTGCCAAACGGGAACAGTGGTGGGGGTAATGGAAATCGTCATTTCCACGACGGAATCCACGCTGCCCTCGTTCACGCTGGCGGAGATATGACCGTCCCAGGTGTAGCCAGAACCATCGGAATAAACCAGGGCGCACTTCTGAACGCCGGTCAGCTTATTGATGGTGTCGTACACGGTAGGATCATAGTTTGCCAGGAAGGGGAAACTCTCGCTCTGCTGGCGAATGCCGGGAATGAAGGTCTGGGCATCATCACTCAGAGTGGTGGTTTCCAGGGAGCTTCTCTGGCCCAGCAGGGAGGGAAAATCCTTGATAACGACCTCGGTGCTGGGGCTGGTAGCGCCATACTTGAGTACGGTATTATAGCTGGAAATAGCCATTGTACATCCTCCTTATCGTTTGTAGGTAACTCCATCTGCCGAGATCACCGCTTCATAGGTGGCCGTGATGGAGTAAATAGTAGATTCATAGATTTCTGGGGTGATGGTGTAGGTGACACGCCGAAATCCTAAGTTCCGCATCACCTGGTCTGCCGTGGCGAAGATTGCTCTCGCCTCGGCTTTCTTGCCGCTGGTCTTATTGGAGAACACTTGCATACGGTAAGTCAGAGCAGAAAAGTTTTCCTCCTGAGAGGAATCCTCCAGCTCCGCCACCGCAACATTCTCGGTTTCATCCAGCGTCACCGCCGGAAGTTTCGAGGGCTTGCGGGTGTACTCGCCTGTTACCGTAACGCCGGAATGTGCAGCGCGAACAGCAGTTGCAACGGCAGTGAAGATTTCGTTTAGAAAATCCAACATTACTTCCATACCTCCCTTGCAATTTCTATCACGCGCTGGATCATTTCGTTTCTGGCAGCCAGCATTGCCTCCGCCGGTTCATTACCGTAGGTGTGCCTCGCAGCAGCTCCCTCACTCTGTTTAAAGTACCAGCCGTGGGGGTTCTTGCCTCGGCCTTTGCCGTAGGTGCCATGTTTTGGCGGTGTGTACTCCGTTGTGGACGAATCGTACTCCCGGAACTTCACGCCTGTACCAAACTCGATGAATCCTACGGTCTCACCATAGGCAATCACCACTGCTCTTGCGCCGTTCTGCGTTTCCGCGATCCGAACATCGTTCACACCGTCGTAGTCGGCTGTCGCGAAGCCAGCCTCGGCCACCGATACGCCGATCTCTTTCAGCCGCCGAACGAACTCAATCTCCTTTGCCCGGAAATCTTTTTCGTACTGCTGCACCTTCTTGATCGCCGCGTTGATGGACTTTTTATCGAACGGGTCGATTACGATTTTCATGCTACGGTCACTTCCCGGAGGGCGAACAAGATGCCGTTTTTACTGTCGGCCTTGCGGACGACGATGTAGTTATGCGGCTCGGTAGGCTCGATGCCGAACCACACGATGCTGTCCTCCTCAATGGGACAGGCGTTATCGGCGACATACATTGTCCGACTATACCCGGTGAAGCTGCCGAACGCCTGCACAGCATCCTCACCGGTCGCAGCGGAAATATTCACATCCAGCGCCACGGCAGCGCCGTAAACAGGAGTGACTTCGCCGGTCTCATTTCCGTACTCGTCCTTATCGGCGGTTTCATCCACCTTTAAGGCGTAGTAGATAGGGCGCTTATTTCGTTTCAAACTCCGCATCACATCACGCTCCCGATCAGAGGGACGATGCGACGCAACAGCGAGGGGCTAACATCGGCCGCCTCGTAAGTGCGGTACACACCGTTTTCGTTATGCGCAGTCTGGCCCTCAGCACCCATCTTGGAAAACAGCTCCACGGCGATCTGCACTTGGATATGCTCGTATGCAGCCGGGACAGCAACATTCTCCGGCACACCGAAGGGATAGCGCCTATTCAGCACGATCCCTCCGGCCTGTTCCAGGAGATTAGTAAGCAATTCCTCGCTCGCGGTATCAGGCGAGATAAGCACTTTCAGCCGAGAGAGTTTTTCTGCATCAGTCATGTGTGCTTACCTCCTGTCTGATTTAGGCGGTCTTAATGATGCGGCAGACCTGGGTTTCGTCGGTCAGAGCAACAACGTAATACTTGCGGGAGAACGCAGTGTTCTTACGGATGTTGGCATCGTCGGCGGAACGAGTACCCTCGGTAATCAGCTCAACGCTGGTGCCGCGCTTGGTGAAAGCGGTAACGGCCTTGCGGGTGCCGATGCAGATTTCGTTGTCGTCGGCGTTGCGCTTGTCGTACAGGTTGACACCGCAAATGGTGCCGATGTAGCCGTGGCGAGCAAAAGCCTCGATGTACTTCAGCTCGTCCTTCAGATTCTTGCGAACCTCGGCCTTGGCCTTGGCACTGAGCCAGCCGAACACCTCAACGTCGTCCTTGTTCTCGGGCAGCTCCAGCTTGGCGAGACCATCGGCGAAAGCGTTGAAATCGAAAGCGGCGGTTTCATGGGTCAGAGTGCCCTTCTTGAACTCGCCGAACACGTCGCCGTTGACGGTGTTGAACATATCGGTACCGGCGTGCTTCATGCCGACGGGAACCAGCATGGGGTCTCTCATGGCCTGCTCGTCGTTCCAGACGAAGCGGTTCTGAGCGAGCTGGATTTCGTACTCGCGCTGGGTGTAGCCAACCTCGATGGACTTGGTGTTACCCTGGCCCTCTGCCAGCTTCTCGGTACCATCGGTGGCGGTGTAAACGTTAATCATACGCTTCATGCCGTCGGTGCCCTCCAGGGTCTTATCCACGGTACAGAAGCGCATCATGTCCAGATGGGAGTCGAACTGATCTTCGACTTCGTTGGACAGGTAGAAATTGTCATAAACAACGTTTGCCATAGTTAATTACCTCCATAAAGATTTTTGTATTCTTCGGGATGATTCACAGAAAACTCATATCGTTCCTGGGACGACATAGCTCTCAGCTTATCCTTCGTCATGCCGGAGTCAGCACCACCGGCGGGAGGAGGAGGAGTCTGTTTCAGCAGTTCAGCCTTGAGAGCCTTTTCCCGAGATTCGTTATGTGCTTTCTGATTCTTGAACACGGTTTCCATATCACCCTTTGCCAGAGCTTCGGCGGTGCTGTTAGCCAGCTTTTCGTCGTAGCCCATCGCCAGATAAGACTTGGCGTAGCCGTTCACAGCCAGAGCGTATTCAGCCTTTTCGGCACGTTCCAGCAGGGCGGCCTTTTCCTCGGCTTCGTGTGCGGCCTTGGCCTCGTCCTCAGACATACGCTCTTTCAGCGCCTTTTTCGCGGCAGCCAGTTCAGAGGCGGTTTTGTCATACAGGGTCTTAGCCACATGGCCGGACAGGTCAGGCTCGTAAGCCTCCAGCGCGGCAACCTTTTCTTCGGGTGTCATGTTCTCGTAGTTCTCGATGTTGATTTTCATAGAAACTCTCCTTTTGCGATTTAAGGCTTCTCTGCCTATGTTTGCGTTTAACAAGGCGGTTCTCTCCGCGCAAAGTGCGTTTGTTGCCCGGTTCTCTCCGGGAATATAAAAAGCGCCAGTCGTCCCCTATAAGGGATAACTGGCGCTCTTAATTACTGGCGCTCTGTTCTGAGATAAATCTTCCTGGCTTCTGTATCGACTTCAACCAGGGCTTTACACTTAGGACACCGAATCTGTGCCTGCCCCTTTAAGTCCATCAGTCGCCTGTTGCACCGGGGGCAGCGAATCTGTTCCAGGATCAGCATTGCGCTCTGCCTCCTTCATTTTCTTGTCGTTCTCGTCGTGCCACGCTTTGCCCTGCAAGTAAGCACTCTCCGGGTCGGGGAACATACCGCAACTTGCATAGGCAATCTCGGGATGAATCCACGGATTATCCAGCATGGAGATAAGCACCTGAGACTTGCTTGCGATATTTTCGTAGTTCCGGCGGGTGAAGTGGGTCTCGATATCGGTCAACCGCAGTTTCGTTCCCACCGTATCGCGGAGGATTCGCAGAACCAACCGCAAGAAGTTT
>JAEIGA010004830.1_pt1 | contig 20743 bp, 21 predicted proteins | sample 9270691 | NCBI WGS metagenome assembly JAEIGA01 (sample SAMN17057246, study PRJNA624740) | gut metagenome | biome: biome; isolation source: fecal sample | host: Bos grunniens | place: China: Xizang | collected 2019 | reverse complement strand
TGGAGCTTGAATTTATACTACAAGCGGTTATTTCTTTGTTTTTTGCTTTCACAAATATTACGTAGGGGTTGTTCTCATGTCCAATATAGTATGCGCCCTCATATTCATTACATTTTAAATTAGGCCAAGTATCTCCCCACTCAAATCCTCCAAAAGAATTGATTGAATCGGGGATTCTTATTTTTTCAAGCGAGTCGCAACCGAACAAAGCACTATCACCTATTTTTTCAAAGCCGTCAGGGAGTGCTATCTCTCTCAGGCTTGAGCAACTGGCAAAAGAGAAAGCGCCCAGAGATTTAATACTAATGGGTAGGGTTACGTTTTCCAGCTTTTTGCAATTTTCAAACATCCAACCGCTTATATCAGTTAATTTGCTGCCATTGGCGAAGCCTACTTCCAATAGCCCCTCGCAGCCTGAAAAAGTGTACATTCCGACAGTTGTAACGTTGGCAGGTATTTCTATACTCTTTAATGATTTACAACCCATAAAAGCATAAAAGTCTATCACCTCAAGCTCGCTATTCTTTTGAAATTCAACACTTTCAAGCTTGACACAGTTAGCGAAGGCATATCCGCCTATCATTTTTACGCTCTTAAAAATCGATACCTCGGTAAGCTCTACACAGTCTCTGAACGCGTTAGGCATTACGATAGTTGTGTTCTTGTTTATCTTGCAGGACTTTATATCCTCGTTCTTTGCCTTAACAAGGATCATATGCGGATTCTTATCGTATCCCAGATAATAAGCTGTATCGTTCTCGTTATATTTTATCTTGTTGCAACCGTCGAATACCGCTTCTCCGATCTTTTCAAGCATTGAGGGAATAATTACGTCTACCAGATTTGGGCAGTTTGCGGCGGCGCTTTTGCCTATCTCGGTCACGTTGTTTCCAAAGTTTATGGAGGTTATATTTTCATTATCCGAGAAAGCATTATCTCCAACAGCCTTAACGGGCTTTCCTTTGTATGTATCGGGAACTATTATTTCGCTGTCCTTACATAAGCCGACACTCATAACTGTATAATAGCTCATATCCTCGCTCTTTGCAAAGAACAAGCCTTCGCTGGAAATCTCCGCAACTGCTACGTTTACTATACACGTAGCGGTCTTTCCGTTGCTTGTTTTAGCTGTGATCTCTGCCGTACCGTCACTAAGACCCTCAACAAGACCATTTGTTACCGATGCAACAGACGGTGCGGAGCTAGTCCACGTCACTGTTTTATCGCTTGTGTTGTCGGGCAATATTGTAGCAGTAAGCGTTTTTTGTCACCAACCAGAAGCGTAAGCACCTTTTCATTTAAGGTTATTTCCGCTGCTTCCACAGTTTCTTGGTCGTTTTGACCATTCTCCTCTTCATTATTATCCGAGCTATTAGTATTATTCATATTATTGGAGCTACTTGTACTTCCTGAAGTCGTTCCCGTTGTCTGGTTCTCCTTTTCTCCACAGGAAGCAAGCACGGTCAAAAGCATAACCGAAACTAAGATAAACGCCAAAATTCTTTTCATCTTCTTTCCTCCTAAAGCAAAAAAGTGCGTGCAACCGAAGCTACACGCACTGAAAAACGCAAACTCCGATTGTCGCTACACAATTCTCAACAAAAATATAGAAATAGACAAAATACCCCCTATAAAAATAGAGAGTTTCCCCCTTAATTTGTTGATTAAATTGTGTAGCAAGTTCATTATATCACAAAAATTTTAGATTGCAAATGATTTTTCAAAAAATCTACGCAAAAAACGCAGAGCCGTGCTCTGCGTTTTTTTTAGTTATTGAGTTGGAAAGCAAATCTGCGCGAAATATCCGTTATTTTTGATTATATCCGCGGCGCGCTCCGCGTCCTCGGTATTATTGAAAATTCCGTACACCGAAGGTCCGCTTCCGCTCATCATCGCGGCTTTCGCTCCCGCGTCCAGCATTATCCTTTTTATCTTCGCCGCCACGGGTCGCTCGCGAAGAACGGGCTCCTCGAAAATATTGAAAAGGTTATACGCAAATTCCTCGGGACTATCCGAAAGCAGCGCGTTTTTCAGGTTCTCTGTTCCCTTTGGCGTATAATCGGTAAAATTATTATAGGTCCTATCCATAAGCCCGTAGCCCCAAGGGGTCGACACTCCCTCTCCGCCGCAGGCTACTACAAACACTGTATTTTCGGGTATCGATGGAAATGGGTGAAGTATATCTCCCTTCCCGTCGGAATATGAGCATCCTCCCACTATGCAAAATGGAACGTCTGCGCCAAGGCTCGCGCCCAAGTCACAAAGCTCACGGGCGGTCAGTCTGTTGCCACACAGCTTGTTAAGTGCCGTGAGAGTTGCCGCCGCGTCGGTGCTTCCTCCTGCAAGTCCTGCTGCCATTGGTATCCTTTTTCCTATTTTTATGTGCGCTCCGCTTTCAATCCCCACAGTGCTCAAATAAAGCTTTGCCGCTTTCACTGCTATGTTTTTTTCGTCAGTGGGTACTCCCTCAACGTCGCACTCGCAGGATATATCTTTGCTATCCTTTAGTATAACGCTGACCGTATCACACAGCGACAATGTCTGCATAACGGTTTCCACGTTGTGAAATCCATCATCACGTATTCCAATTATGTCAAGATGAAGATTTATTTTAGCGTACGCCTTTACACTTTCGGTCATAAGCTCTCTCCTTATGCTTTTATAAAATTATTATATCAAACTTACCCGCTTTTTTCAAGTATTTGTTGTGGGAATGTAAATTTTTCTTGTCCTCTCTTGACTAAAAGATAAATTAACGCTAAAATATATAGGATATTTCAACCGCATAGCATTGCAGAAAGGATATTTTTATGTCAGATATAAAAAAGGGCGGTATCTCGGTTGACACCGAGCATATATTCCCCATTATAAAGAAATGGCTCTACTCCGAGAAGGACATCTTTCTTCGCGAGATAGTTTCAAACGCGTCTGATGCTATAACCAAGCTCCGCCGTCTTGCGTCTCTCGGCATCAGAGAGGACATGGGCGAGGACTACCGCGTCACTGTAACACTGGACAAGGAAGCGGGTACGCTTACTGTCAGCGACAACGGTATCGGTATGACCGAGGAGGAGCTTAACAAATACATTTGCAGTATAGCTCTGTCCGGCGCTGTTGATTTTATTCAGAAATATGAGAAAGAAGACGGCGAGGGTTCGGGCAAAAACGGCATTATCGGTCACTTCGGTCTTGGCTTCTACTCTGCTTTTATGGTAAGTGACAGCGTTGAGGTAATAACAAAGTCCTATACCGACGCACCCGCTGTTCACTGGGTATGCTCCGAAAGTGGCGAATACGAGATTTCCTCCTCCAATAAGACAGCGCACGGAACCTCGGTCATAATGCACGTCTCCGAGAATGAGGCAGAATTCCTTGAACGCTCAAGGATAAGAGCTATTCTTGAGAAATATTGCTCGTTTATGCCCGTTGACATCTACTTTGAGGACGTTAACGAGGAGAAAAAGGAGGATGCCAAGGAGGAGCCCATAAACGACACCTGTCCTCTCTGGCAGAAGCAGCCATCCGAGTGCCGTGACGAGGATTACACCGACTTCTACCGCAAGGTATTCAACGATTTCAAGGAGCCTCTCTTCCACATCCATATAAACGCCGACTATCCCCTCAATTTCAAGGGTATCCTCTACTTCCCCAAGTTTGCCAATGAGTACGAGACGATTGAGGGTCAGGTAAAGCTTTATTACAATCAGGTTTACGTTGCAGATAATATAAAAGAGGTTATTCCCGAGTATCTGCTTATGCTCAAGGGCGTGCTTGACTGTCCCGAGCTTCCCCTGAACGTATCGAGAAGCTATCTGCAAACAAACACCTACGTATCAAAGATTTCGGCTCATATCGTAAAAAAGGTGGCTGACAAGCTCAACTCCCTTTGTCTTAATGACCGCGACAGATACGCAAAAATATGGAGCGGCATCTCTCCCTTTATTGAGTATGCTTGCATAAAGGACAGAAAGTTCTATGACAGAGTCAAGGGCTCTCTGCTCTTAACCCTTTGCGACGGCTCGGCGCAGACCTATGAGGAATATCTGAAGGATGCCAAGGAGAGTCACGAGAACAAAATATATTACGCCACCGACAAGGCTTTGCAGGCGCAGTATATATCTATGTTTGAGGCTCAGAATATAAAGGTGGTTCTTTTTGAGAAGCCTATCGACACTCAATTCTCCTCTATCGTTGAGCAGTATATGCCCGACGTTAAGTTCCTTCGCGTTGACGCGGACGTGGCGGACAGTCTTAAAGCAGACGGAGAGATAAGCGAGAGCGAGACTCTTAAGGTTATCTTTAATGAAATCCTCGGGAACAAGGTTACGCTTAAATTTGACGCGCTGAAAGACCAGAGCGTTCCCGCGATACTCAACGTAAGCGAGGAATCCAGAAGAATGGAGGAGCTTATGCGTATGTACGGAATGGACGGCGGCGCGTACCCCGTGGAGAGCACGCTTGTGCTTAATACCGCATCCCCTCTTGTGAAAAAGCTTGAGGATACAGCACAGAGCGAGCCCGAAAAGGCTAAGGAGATGGCTTCCTATCTCTATAAGCTTTCGCTTCTCTCGCAAAAGAAATTCTCTGCTGAGGAGATGCAGGATTTTATGAAAAACAGCTTCGAGCTTATGATGAAGCTTTAACGGAGGACAATATGGAAAATATTTCTTATACCACTAAGGGCGTTTGCTCCAGAAGAATAGACATTCAGGTTGAGGACGGCATCATCACATCGGTCAAATTTATGGGCGGATGCGCGGGCAACACGCAAGGTGTTGCGGCTCTTGTTAAGGGTATGTCGGTCAACGAGGCTATCGAGCGCCTCTCGGGAATACGCTGCGGCTTTAAGAGCACCTCTTGCCCCGACCAGTTAGCAAACGCGCTTAAAGAATTCAAAACGAAAAACGCGTAATTTATGACCGCCCAAGTGGGCGGTCTTTTTTATCTGTCTATATAAATTTGTAATTTTCTATTGACAAAAGCTTTTTTTATGGTATAATGTACTGGAAGGATATATCGTATCCAAATTATTTTTAGGAGAAAAACAGCCGTGGATAACTGCGATAGTGACGGTAACTGTCGAAGTACATATTCAATAACGTGTTGATGCATAACCTGCGTTTTTTGTAAAAAAAGGCTCAGGCTATGCTTTTTTGCGTTTTTGACTTTTTCCGCTGTCTTCAAACACAAATTATTTATTTTTAAGGAGTAAATCATGCCTGACGGGAGTACTACCCCAACAATTATTTTAATGTTAGTTCTTGTGGCCTTGTCCGCTTTCTTTTCGGCAAGCGAGACAGCCTTCACCTCTTTTAACCGTACCAAGATGAAAAATCTTGCGTCGGAAGGAAACAAACGTGCAGCCTCTGCACTGAAGCTTTCAGAAAATTACGACAAGCTTCTTTCTACCATTTTGGTTGGAAATAACATAGTAAACATTTCGCTTTCATCTATTGCAACACTTTGGTTTGTGGATGTACTGATACATCCCGGTGTTGCTGCATACGCTGCCGGAATTGCCACTGCGGTTACTACGATAGCCGTTCTTATCTTCGGTGAAATAACTCCCAAGAGTCTTGCTAAGGAGCACGCTGAAGGAATGGCTATGACCATAGTACCGGTGTTGCGCTTCCTCGTAGTAATACTTACGCCCATAAATTTCTTTTTTATGCTTTGGAAAAAGCTCCTTACAAAAGTATTTAAGGCAAAAGCGGTGGATACTGTTACCGAGGGCGAGGTTCTTACCCTCATTGACGAGGCACACGAGGACGGCAGCATAGACGAATACAACAAAGAGCTTATTGAAAATATATTTGACTTTGATGACCTGTGTGCGGGTGAGATCGCTACTCACCGCACAGAGCTTACTCTTTTGGATAGCTCGGATGACGACGAGGAATGGGAAAAAGTAATAAGCAACAGCCGCTTCTCACGTTATCCTATCTACGGAGAAAGCGTTGACGATATTATCGGAATTCTTGATGCCAGAGATTATCTCAGACTTGAGGACAAAAGTCGCGAAAATGTTATAGCAAACGTTGTGTCGCCTGCATACTTTGTTCCTGAGGCTGTAAAAGCCGACGTTCTATTCAAGAATATGCGCGACCATAAGGAATCCCTTGCGGTCGTCCTTGATGAATACGGTGGTGTTCTCGGCATAGTTACTATGACAGACCTCGTTGAATGTCTGGTCGGTGAATTTACACAGACCGAAGACGACGAGGAAGAGATCGAAGAAATAGCTGAAATAGGCGAAGGCTCTTGGCGTATCACCGGAAGCGCATCCATTTCCGAGGTAGAAGAGGCTATCGGCGTTAAATTCGAGGATAGCGACTCAGACACAGTAAGCGGCTTCGTGCTTGGTCTTTACGGCTCTATCCCCGAGGATGGCTCAAGCTTTGAGGTGTCAACTGACACTCTTGATATTCAGATAGAGGAAATCAAGGACCACAAGGTAGGAAGCGCTATCATCACTCTCAAGCCCGAGGATGAAGAGGAAGGTAAGGACGCCGCCGAACAGGAATAAATCCACCTAAAAATAGGAGAAAAAATGAAAAAATTCAACAAAAAATTAAGCTCCGACAATTTACACTATTTAAAAATACTGGGCATTGTTCTGGCTGCCATCCTTTTCTATGCGATCATAAGCAATCTTAGTATATTCTTCGGTGGATTAAGCTTTATCTGGAACGTCTTTATACCGGTCACCTTAGGTCTTTGTATTGCTTTCGTCTTGAATATGCCACTGAGGTTTTTCGAAAACAGAGTTTTTGGGAAGCTTACCCGCGCAAACGGAAAGGTATGGTCAAAGCTAAAGCGTCCTCTTTGTCTTACTTTAAGTACACTTACTATATTATCATTGCTGGTACTTCTTCTCTCCTTTGTTATTCCTCAGTTTATAGCTACATGTGCTGACTTCTTCCTAAAGCTTCCCGAATATATGGAGCATTTAAGCGCAACTGCACGCCAGTTTATAATACGTTTTAATCTTCCCATTGACCTTAATGCCGTAACCGTTGATTGGAATATGGTCAGCGCCTGGGCTCTTCAGCTGTTCGACGCAAACGGGCAAACTATAACGCAGAGCGCTATAGAAATAATATCTGGGCTTGTAAACGGTATTGTCAATATTGTTCTTGGCTTTGTTATCTCGATATATATCCTTGCTTCCAAGGAAAAGCTCGGAAAGCTGGCAAAGAGTGTTCTGTACTCTGTAATGAAGCGCGACAAAGCAAGAAAATTCATTTCCGTGATTGTTCTTTCGAACAAAGCGTTTACGGGTTTTGTTGCAGGTCAGTGTGTAGAGGTAGGCATAATAGGAGTTCTCTGCTTTATAGGTATGCTGATATTCAGATTTCCTCACGCTCTTATGGTTTCCTGCATCATTGCGGTCACTGCGTTTATTCCTATCTTCGGCGGAATAATCGGAGCTATGATCGGAGCCTTCCTTATACTTCTCGTAAACCCCTCAAAAGCGGTTTGGTTCTTAATATTTATTATCATTCTACAGCAATTGGAATCGCATATAATATATCCCAGAATGATGGGAAAGCACGTATCTCTTCCCGGTATATGGGTGCTTTTGGCAGTAACCGTAGGCGGAGGATTGTTTGGCGTTCCGGGAATTATCATCAGTGTTCCTCTGTGCAGTGTATTGCACACTCTGCTTGAACAGTGGATAATCAAGCGCCTTGAGGAAAGGAACATCTGTCACCGTTCAATGTCCCACGACTCCTCTGAGCCTAACTCTATTATCAATGAAATGTTAGACGAAATTGAAGCGGAAGAAAACGAGGGCGCATCCTCAGCCAACGCTGACGAAGCCCAAGGCGAATAATAAAGACAAGGCACTTATGATATGCGGATTTTCCCGCAATCGTAAGTGCCTGCTTTTTATTTTATTCCTTTTTATTTTTTCCCGAGTCGGCTATTCCCTCGCCCACTATATAAGCCACAAGGGCAACACAGCCCGAGATTATAAGCTGAACGCTTTCCTCATCCATATCGGGACAAAATACGGCAGCTCCCACTGATACGCAAAAGCCTACTACTGCTGCCCACAGCTTTCTGCTACTCAATTTTTCTTTAAGTATATCTGTATTTATTTTCATTCATTTTCCTTTCGTTTCGTGCACCTCATCCAAGCGCGTATGAGCAAGCTTTATGGATTGCTCCGCGATTATAAGTCTTTCGGTTATCTCCTTTATATCGCCCTTTACGTGTGACAGGTCGGTCTTTATTTCGGCTATGCCCTCGCTTATTCCCTCAAGCTTGACTATAACCATTGTCATTTCGGCACCGTCCTTGCGACTGTCCTCCTTATTATGCCGCCTTATTGAGCTCATTCCCGAATATATACCAAACGCCATCGTTATTCCCGATATAAGAAGCGCGATTTCAATTTCCATAGTTTTTCCTTTCTAAAATTGATACTTCCCTTTGTTATCCGCTAATATTATACCGCATCGGATTGCCGTGTTACTGACAGATTTTTGTCAGTAAATTTTTGCGCGCTTAAAAATTTACATATTATACTTGAAAAATGCTCGTATTTATGATATATTAAATGGGTACACTACCGAAAGGAACAAACTTTTAATCATGGAAATAAGTAAACTGATAAAGAAAACGCTTTGCGCCACCTGCGTATGCTTTACAGCCATATCCGCGGGATATATGCTCATATTGCGTATAATAAATATAGGTGATACCGCCGCCGTGGAAGCTGACAGAGTGCTCTTCTTCTTCCTGTTCTCTCTGCTGTTCTCTGTGGCAAACGCCATAAAAGGCATAGCTCAGGTACATTCCGCTTTGCGGTATATTCTCCATTACGTTATATGTACGTTTGCCTTTTATGCCTGCTTCCTTCTTCCGTCAGCGATGAGGGGCTCGTTTATATTCACAGGCTTGGTGCTCTTCACTCTCGGATACTTTTTGGTCGTAGGAATAATCGCTATTTTTACCTCACGCCTAAAAAACAACAGAGAAAAAAACGCGGCATATAACAGTCAGTTTAAAAAAAGAAAATAAATTCATAAGATACCTCCGTGATACAGGTTTGCTCCAAGCTTGAATTGCGGAGGTTTTTTATGTTTAGGCGTTTCCTTTCACTTCTGTGTATTCTTTCCTTTGTGCTTATTTCTTGTGCTGACGCCAATAGCACGGACAGCGGCAGCACAGAATCTCAAAAAAGCACCTCGGTATTTTCCGACACCTTAAGCTGTCCTCTCGCTCCCACTGCCGATATGGGGCAAGAATATATTGATTCCTTTATTTTTTTAGGCGAGTCCACCACCTATCATCTCAAAAATCGCGGTGTGCTTTCAGGAGGCACAAATACCCATCAAGTATGGGGTCCTAAAAGCGGTACGCTTATGTTGGATGCCTCTACCGCCGTCTGCCGCATAGTCTATCCCGAAAGCGGCGAGGAAATAGACCTGAGCGAAGCCATGAGAAGAAAAAGGCCCTCATATATACTGCTGACCTTTGGGCTTAACGGAGCGACCAAAAGCATCTCAAAAGGCTCTGAATACTTTAAGGGCTGTTATAAAAAGCTCATAGACACCCTGCAAGCCGCATCACCCGAAAGCATTGTAATATTACAGTCCTGCTTTCCCGTAGCTAAAAGCATGGATATGAGCAATTATTCTGTGAGCGTGTCAACGCTCAACGGATATATCAATACCTTGAACGGATGGACCGCAGAGCTTGCCGAGGAGTTATCTCTTGGATATCTTAACACCGCGGAAATACTGAAGGACGCGGAGGGATATCTTTTTGAGGAATACCAAGTAGGAGACGGATATCATCTTTCAAAGGAAGCCTACCTGAAAATACTGGAATATATAAGAACACACGCTTACCCAAAGGAGAAAATCAAATGATCAAAAAATATACGGCTATTTTTCTGCTCTGTTGTTCGGTTTTTCTTTCATCCTGTGCGCAGAGCAAGTATCTGGACACTCTTCCCTGCACCACCATCACCGACACTCTTACAGAGGAAATTTTAGGCACCGATATGTACGCCGAATACAGCGAGAAGGACGTGTCGCTTATATTTGGCAATACCGAGCTTTTTGACTCGTGCAGTATCATATACTCGGTATCCTCCGATGACATTGGAGAGGTTGGCATATTTCATGCCAAGGACAGCGACACCTCAAAAAAGCTTCTGGAAAAGGTAGAAGAATATATAGAGGACACAAGAGACGAAAGAAATTCATTTGTACGGAACTATATGCCCGAAGAGCTTGACAAGCTTAATTATGCGGACTCCCGCCGCTTTGGAAACTACGTAGTTTATACCATTCTTTCCGCAGACGAATCCGAGGAAATCTTTTGCACAGTAAAAGAACTGTTATGTGAATAAAAAAAGCTTGCTTTTCATTGAAAAGCAAGCTTTTTTTAATATTCGGTAAGACAATCCTGCGTAATAATTATCTTTACTTCTTTTTGTGCTCCGTTTCTTATCACAGTGGTAATCACCTCGTCGCCAACGCGGGCATCAAGCATAGTATCTATGAGATGATGCATACGGGTCACCTCTATTGTTTTCTCCCCTATTTTTACGCTCTTTACAATATCACCCGCCATAAGTGCGCCGTCGGAAAGAGTCCCCTTCTCTACTGCCTGAATGGATATTTCCTCCACAGAACGTAAAATTCCGCTTTCCTTATCGTAGACAGTAGAAAGCTTACTTACCTCTACGGTAACCCCCATCATAGCTCTCATTACGCTCTTGCAGCTCTTGCCGTAGCAATAATCTACAATATTATTGGCAACTGCCTTTGCTACGTTTGACGGTATGGCATACGCTATGTTCTCAACGTCGGTCTTGGTTATTTTAGCGTTTACTATTCCAATAAGCTCTCCCTTTGAATTAAAGAGTCCTCCACCCGAATTTCCCGAGTTTACCGCAGTATCTATTCTTACAACGCGGAATTTAACGTCGCTTATTCCGTTTACGCTGGTCATAGTAATATATTCAGAGTCTACGCTCACCACACCCGAAGTAACGGCTATGCTTGAAAGCACACTGCTGTCGGACACACCGGGGGCGCCTATTGCTATGGCTGTCTGTCCTGCCATTATACCGTCGGAGTCAGCTATTGTAACCGCTGCTACCGAACCGCTCTTAACACAAGAGCTGAGCAGCTCACTGCTTTGCACGCGAAGCACAGCTATATCATAGTAGGCTGAGCCGCCCACGTAGGTAGCGGGAATAACGTAGTCACCCGACTGCATGCCAAACAAAAATACGCTGATATCATTGCTTATGCTATTGTTGTAATATACGACGTGGAAGTTTGTTATTATGAAGCAGGAGGATCCGTCGCTGTCGAGCTTAAAAATCACGCCCGAGCCTGTTGACGTACCCGTGCTTCCAAATCTGGCGCATACGTTAACAGAGCTGCGCAAGCCTGCCGACGCCGCATAAGCTACATCCGAAGCTCCCGCGCCTTCTATAACTATATTGCTTGGGGGAAGGCTATCCTTATTCCCCTCGTTTCCCGAATTATTTTCATCCGACGGAGGATTACCGCCTATATCTTCATAATCTTGAATGCTACCGTATATATCGGCAATACCCGAAAATGCTTTCAGGACTCCGCAGGAGGTCAAGCATACCGAGGTAATAAGCACTAATATCAAAATTAAAAATGTCAATTTTAAGATAGGCTTCTTCATTTTATTCTCCTTTTCTGACTTTCATATAGCGACTTAATAATCCGTCATAATACAAAACGGACACCCAAAGATGTCCGTTTTGTATTTCTTTGGTAAGAAAAATTACTTTTCGATCTTTTCCTTAACCTTAGATGCTTTACCGACTCTGTCGCGCAGATAGTAGAGCTTTGCTCTTCTTACGCTACCGGAACGAACCACGTCAACCTTAACAACGTTAGGAGAGTGGATCGGGAAGGTCTTTTCAACTCCGCATCCGTAAGATACGCGTCTTACGGTGAAGGTCTCGGAAATCCCGCCGCCGTGCTTAGCGATAACGGTACCCTCGAACATCTGGATTCTCTCGCGGTTGCCTTCCTTGATTCTGTTGTGGATACGAATGGTATCACCAACGTTAACAACAGGAACCTCGGTCTTGAGTTGCTCGTTTGTAAAAGCCTGAAGCAAGTTATTCATCTTTCAGTCCTCCTTAAAAATCCGGGCATTCATGCAGAGCTTCGCAGCGGACTACCCTTTTTTGTGTTTTCGCACATCCGTTACATTATAGCATACTTTTCTTTGGAATGCAATAGTTTTTTAAATATTTTTTTCTTTATTTTTCAAAAATTTACTCAAAAGCTCAAGTGCGGTCTTTATTATCTCCCTACCGTTTATAAGAACGGTCAGAATAATTATTCCTATCTGAAGGTACAGCCAAAATGGCACCTCAAATATCATAATAGCCGCCTGAGCTATAAGTAAAGCACTGTTTATTATGACTCGCGGTATGCAAAGCCCAAAGCGCAGATATTTTCCCGTATCGTAAGCCCTTATTGCGTAGACTGCCATATAGCTTACAACAGTAGCAACAGCCGCTCCCATAGCGCCATAGGCAGGAATAAGAAGGAAATTCAACACCAGATTGGTGAAGGCGCCAACGGATGCCGTGAGCATTGAACGCATACTTCTCTTTTCAAGGAAATACACGCTTCCCATAAACGCCGAAAGCGCGGAAAATACCATAGCTATTGCGAGAACGGGAACGTATTTCCACGAAACGTAATAAGAGTCGTCCAGCAAGAGAACGGTAAGCACCTTTGAAAGTACTATGAGCAAGGATGTTCCCATGAACATTATCGCCACGTAATTTTTATATACGTTGGCGAAAAATTTGCTTCTCTCCTCTGCCTTTGCGTCGTTCACCGAGGAAAACTGCCACGCCTCTATAAATACTCCTCCCGCAAGCGAGATAAGCGTAGGAAGCTTATAAGCAGCCGCGTAAAGTCCGTTTTCAGCCGCCCCCGAATATGCTGTGACTATAAATCTGTCGCACGCCGAGGTTATCATCCACATAAGAGTAGTGGGAATATACGGTATACTGAATTTAAGCATCGAGCCTATCAGCTTTTTTTCGGTGAGCCTTATGCTCACGTCCTTATAAAGCCCGCACGCGAAAAACAGAACCACCGTCAGGATAATATCCGAGACCGCCACCGAAAGCACGTATCCCGTAACGCCCATATCGAACACTACGAGAAAAAGCACGTTAAGAGCTATGGTAAGCACCGTGTTGGCAATCCCCTGCAGCGCAAAGGTCTTGGTCTTATCACACGCTCTGATATAATTTGCGCAAAGAGCGTGCAGATTGGCGGCGCAAATATATATGAATACCAGCCAGATATATCCGTCGAATATATGGGCAAAGCGCAACAGCTGTATAATAGCCGCCAGCGGTATCATTCCCGCAAGCATCACTACAAGAGCGTTGCTGAATATCCTCTTTCGGTCATCATTATGGGCATCAAGCGTAAATCTGAAAAGTCCGTCGCTTATGCCAAGGCACGCCAGCGGAATAAGAAGATTTGCGGTCTGTGTCAATATATCCGCCGTGCCGAACTGCTCCGTAGAAAGCAGCGCGGTATAAAGCGGCATAAGCAGGAAAACAAGTACCTTTGAAGTAAAGGTACCTGCTCCCAAAATAGCTGTATTGGAAAGTAGCTTTTTATACTTACCCATTATCAGTCACAATTTTCCCAGTTGTGATAAACGTTCATTACGTCGTCATCGTCCTCGAGATGCTCTATGAGCAGACCCATAAACTTGATATCCTCCTCGCTCTCAAGGGTAACGTAGTTTGAGGGTATCTTATCCTTCTCAGCGGAAAGAAGCTCGTATCCTGCCGCTTCAAGCGCCTCCTTGACAGCATAGAGGTCGTCGGGCTCGGTGTATATCTCAAAAGCCTCTCCCTCAGCCGCGAAATCCTCCGCGCCTGCCTCAAGAGCGGTTTCCATAAGCTTGTCCTCGTCTATATCTCCGTCCTCATTGGAAATAACTATAACGCCCTTCTCGGTAAAGAGATAGGAAACACAGCCCGTCTGTCCCATATTTCCGTGATACTTGGAGAAATAAGACCTTACGTTGCCCGCGGTACGGTTGCGGTTATCGGTGGTAGCCTCAACTATAACGGCAATTCCCGCAGGGCCGTAGCCCTCATATACTACCTCCTCGTAGTTCTCGCCCGTAGAGCCGAGAGCCTTCTTGATAGTTCTTTCTATATTGTCGTTGGGTACGTTGTTGGATTTTGCCTTAAGGATAAGGTCACGAAGCTTGGAATTGGAATTGGGGTCTCCGCCGCCCTCCTTGACCGCTATGGTTATCTCCTTGCCTATCTTAGTAAATACCTTCGCCTTCTGCGCGTCTGTTTTTTCCTTCTTGTGCTTGATATTAGCCCATTTGCTGTGTCCTGACATTTTTTACCTCTTTATATAAACTAATTATATTTTTTCTGTTTTTGCAAGGCAGATAAGCCCAAATGCGTTACCGAGAACCGTGTTTGCCGCCTTTGTCAGCGCAATTCTCGTATTTCTTACGCTCTCGTCCTCTGCTCCGAGGATAGAGCAATTGTGATAAAATCTGTTATAAGCTCCCGCTACGTCAAGTATATATCTAGTTACTATGGAGGGCTCGTAGGCGTTTATTGCTTCTCTTACGACCTCCTCGAAGCGAGAAAGCGTTTTAAGCAGCGATGTTTCCTCGTCAGCAGTTATCTTAAGGGCACACTCGCCGCAATCGGCAGATTTTGAAAGCACCGAGCAGGTACGCGCATAGGTGTACTGAACGTAGGGTCCTGTGTTACCGTCAAAGCTGAGGGCATCCTCCATCATAAAGTTGATATCGCGTATTCTGTTGTTGGAAAGATAATAGAATACTATTGCTCCTACTCCCACCGCCTCGGACACCTTGTCCTTATCGGGAAGATTGGGGTTCTTTTCTTCCATAATGCTTTCCACCTTAGCAATAGCCTGAGTGAAAAGGTCGCGGAGCAATATTACGTTACCTGTTCTTGTGGCAAGCTTCTCACCGTTAATACTTACAGTGCCGTAAGGAACGTGTATAAGCTTATCAAACCACTCATAGCCCATAAGCTCTACTACCTTGAACCACTGGGCAAAGTGAAGGCTCTGTCCCGCGCTGGTAACGTATATCATCTTATCGAAGTCATAGGTCTTCTTGCGGTAAACTGCCGCCGCTATATCTCTTGTGGGATAGAGCGTTGAGCCGTCGCGCTTAAGTATAAGGCAGGGGGTCATTCCGTAAGGCTCAAGGTCAACTATTGACGCGCCGTCATCTATCTTAAGGAGTCCCATATCACGGAGCTTCTGCACCTGAGCGGGCATCTTATCGGTATAGAAGGACTCACCCTTATAGCTATCGAATTCTATGCCGAGCTGCTTATAGGTTTTCTGATATTCAGCAAGGCTTATGTCAACAAACCATCTCCAGAGCTTGATATTATCCTCATCACCGCTCTCAAGCTTATGAAATTCCGCTCTTGCCTCGTCATTAAGTGCCGCATCCTTCTCTGCTTCCTCGTGGAATTTAACGTAAAGCTCCACAAGCTTATCTATGCCACCTGCCTCGATAAGCTGTGCGTTACCCCATTTGCGGTAAGCGGTTATAAGCTTTCCGAACTGAGTTCCCCAGTCACCGAGATAGTTTATACCTACACACTTATATCCCGCAAACTCGTGCAGACGCTTAAGCGAGTGCCCGATAACGGTAGTTCCCAGATGTCCTATATGGAATGGCTTTGCCACGTTGGGCGACGAGTAGTCAAGAACTACGGTCTTGCCCTCTCCAAGCTCGGGAGCGCCGTATCGCTCACCCTTAGCTCTTACCTCGCTTATTACCTTGTTGGCAAGATATTCGCCGTCAAGATAAATATTGAAATATCCGTTTACTGCCTCCGCCTTAGCTACGGAATCCACAGAAAAGCTCTCTGCAATGCTTGCCGCTATCTTAACGGGTGCCATACGCAATACCTTGCTGAGCTTAAAGCAAGGAAGCGCAAGATCTCCCATCTTTTCGTCGGGGGGATATTCAAGCATTGCTTCTACTGTATCGGCATTGATACCGCTATCTGCGTTGATCTTTATAAGAATGTCCGCGATCTGCTCCGAGATCTTTCTTTTTATCGCTATCATTTATTAACTCCTCTGTGTAAATTCACAACTTTATAATTATACTACAAAAATCCCGTTTTTTCAAGTACATACCCGAATTTTATCAGTAATTTTCGCCATCGGATATCATTTCCTTGGCGGCGGCTATCTGAGCGTCGGTTATATTTATACCGCCGAGTATTCTTGCTATCTCGCTTACCCGCTCATCGGTCGAAAGCTCCTTGAGCGAGCTCTCGGTCCTTCCGTCCTTTTCTTGCTTTGACACGTAGAGGTGCTGTGTAGCCAGCGACGCTATCTGTGCCGAGTGCGTTACGCACACCACCTGTGCGCCCTTGCCTATCTCCTTGAGCTTTATGCCCACCTTTCGGGAGGTCTTTCCCGAAATTCCCGTATCTATCTCGTCGAATATGACTGTATCTATTCCGTCGGATTCATTTATTACGTTCTTAAGCGAGAGCATTATTCTCGCCAGCTCTCCTCCCGAGGCTATACGCGCCATAGGCATAAGCGGCTCTCCCGCGTTAGCGGAAATAAGGAATTCCACGCTATCACATCCAAAGGCGTTAAGCTCTCCCGTGCTTTGAATATCCACCTCAAAGCTTACCTTTGGCATATCAAGGAAAGCAAGGGTCTCGCATACCTTTCTTTCAAGCCCCTTTGCCGCACGTCTTCTTACCTCACTGAGCTCTTTTGCCTTTTCCTTTGCCTGTCTTGTGGCTTCAGCCAACTCATTTTCAAGGTCGATTTTTTTATCCTCGGCATTATCGAGGAAATCCAGCTTGTCAGCCGCGTCTTTTCTGAAGGCGAGTATCTCCTCAACGGTGCTTCCGTATTTTCTTTTCAGCTTTGCTATTGCGTCAAGGCGCCCTTCTATTTTATCAAGCCTTGCAGTTGGGTTCTCGCCTACGTCCGAAAGCGCTCCCAGACTCTGAGCTATATCCTCCAGCTCATATCTTACGTCGGATAGCCTTTGCGCGAGCCTTTCGGCATCGGGCAAAGCCTCTGCCACAGAATCCATAGCAGTTGCGGCTCTATCGGTAAGATAGATAGCGCCAAAGCCCTTCCCGCCATTGAGCGCCTTATCAACCAAAGCGCAGCATTTGCTTATCTTCTCCGCGCTTCTCAGCTTGACCGCTTCTACTTCAAGCTCTTCCTCCTCGCCATTGCGAAGCTTCACCGCGTCTATATCGTCGATCTGATATTTGAGCATCTCCCTCATACGGTTCTGCTCCATCACATCCTGACTCAGAGAGTGAAGCTCTATACGCAGATGTAAAACGCGGCTGTAAAGCCTTGAATACTCCTCAAGAGCACTGTTATTATCGGCGTAGCTGTCAAGTATTCTTATATGATTTTTCGGCTCCAGCAGGAGCATATTGTCATTCTGTCCGTGAATGCCGAAAAGCATAGCGGATATCTCGCGAAGCACAGAAAGAGTGACGGGCTTACCGTTTATCCTCGCGCTTGAGCCATTAGCGGTAAGCACACGTGAGAGCATAACGCTCCCCTCGGGCACGTCAAATCCGAGATTTTCTATGCTCCGCACTACCTCGGGGCGCAGCTGTGAGAAAACCGCGCTCACCTCTGCTCTGATCTCACCCGTACGTAACAGCTCTTTATCCGCTCTTGAGCCCGAAAGAAGATTTAAGCTGTCTATGATTATTGACTTTCCCGCACCTGTTTCACCAGTAAGCGCGGTCATTCCGTTTTTAAACTCTATATCAAGACTTTTTACAACGGCTACGTTCTCAATATGCAGAAATTCTATCACAGCCTATCTCCTTTCCTTTATCTTTAAAACGTTTTCATCAGCTCGGTAATTTTTTCGTTTATTTCCTTAGCGTCGTCCTCGCTTCTTGTAACCACTATTATGGTATCGTCTCCCGCAACGCTTCCAAGTATGCTGTGCATATTCAGCGCATCCACTGCGGAGGCAACCGCTTGCGCAAGTCCCGGATAGGTCTTTATCACCACCGTATTAAGCGAATAATCAACCTGTGTGATAGAGTCCACCATAGCGTTATTGAGCTTTCCGCTTCCGCCGTGTCTGCGTGAGCTGTTTACAGAATACCTGTACGTACCCCTTGCTGTAAGCGTCTTGGTCAGCTTAAGCTCCTTCAAATCTCTTGAAACGGTAGCCTGCGTTACCTTAAAGCCCTCGCTCTGGAGACGGCTCATCATATCTTCCTGAGTTTCTATCTCATACTTGGATACCAGCTCCAATATTCTTGCGTGTCTTTGTGATTTCATTTATACCACTCTCTTTATCAAACAAATTTTTTCATACGTATCTTAGAATAGAAATCGTCGTTTTTAATTCTCAAAAGCTTGGTCTTCACCGACGACTTAGTTATCACAACGGTATCGTTATAAAACAAGTCAAAGGTCGCCTTTCCGTCTACGGTAAGGTGGAGGACCTTCTCTCTTACACAGATATTTTTCACCTCAAGCACTGCGCTGTCTGGGAAGATAAGGGGTCTTGCCACCAAGGAATGCGGGCAAATGGGCGTTACGCAAAAGCAAGAAAGCTTGGGGTCGATTATAGGACCGCCCGCAGACAGAGAATATGCCGTTGAGCCCGTGGGGGTAGCTACCACAAGCCCATCCGCACGATACTCGCTTACAAGTCTTCCGTTATCCGAAAGCTCCAGGTCGATTATCCTCGCGGTGGCGCCCTTTGCTATTACAGCCTCATTAAGGGCGTATGCCGAAAATCTGCTCTGCCCTTTGCTTGATTTTATCTCGACCTTGAGCATTGCTCTTTCGTCAAAATAATATTCTCCGTCAAATATCTTATCAAGCAGGTCAAGCTCGGTCATCTCAAGCTCGGTCATATATCCCACTCTGCCCATATTTATTCCAAGTATGGCAGTTCCCGTAGGCGTAGCTCTGCGCGCCGCCTCCAGCATTACTCCGTCTCCGCCGATTGCAATTACAAGGTCGGAGGACGAATATATTTCATCCGTGGTCTTGTATGAGAATTTCGGGCGGTGATTGTGACTTCTCATTATTCGGTCACGATATGCCTCGGGGATATATATGCTTTCTACCCGACTCTCTATTTTCTTTGCCACACCCATTGCCGCCGAAAGCTTTTCGGGGATATTACAGTTTGAAATTATGGCAACATTCTTTATGCTCATTCTTTAATCTCCGTTTCAAAATCAAAGTGCCGTTATCCTTTTTATTATCTTATCATCTATCTGAGGCTTAAGACAGTTTTTCTTTATAAAATACGCAAGGTATTCCTTGTTTCCGTCTCCGCCCTCAATTGGTGACTTTATAAATCCAACGCAATCAAAGCCGTTTTGCACCGCACAGCTTATAACTCTTTTTGCCGCAAGAAATCTATACGCGGAATTGGCAACTATACCGTTTTTGCCAAGTGCGGCTCTTCCCGCCTCGAATTGCGGCTTTATCAGGCTGACAAACACACCGCCCTCGCAAAGAACACCTGCTATTGGCGGTATTATGTAGGTTTGCGAAATAAACGATACGTCCGCTACGGCAACGTCACAGAGCCCCTCGGTAACCTCGACGTTTAATTCTCTGGCGTTAAAATGCTCCACCGATAAAACCCTTTTATCAGCAAGTAGACTTTCGTGAAGCTGACCTATTCCCGAGTCTACCGCCACCACACGCGAAGCCCCTCTTTGCAAGAGGCAATCTGTAAAGCCTCCTGTGGATGAGCCAACATCAACCGCCTTCTTGCGGTTCACATTTATGCCAAAGGCGTCAAGCGCCGCCTGAAGCTTTATTCCGCCCCTGCTAACATACGGAAAAACCTGTTCTATAACCACCTCGTGCTCCACTGTTTCGTTAACAAGCACAGAGGATTTTTTTATTATCTCTCCGTCTATTTTAACCGCACCCGCATCTATAAGATCTTGTGCCTTTTTTCGGCTTTTGGTATATCCCGCGGCGCTTAAATATACGTCTGCTCTCATATTACATCACGAAGGAGAGAGATATTCCCACCGCAAGACCTAAAAGCGCTCCCATAATTACCTGAAAGGGAGTGTGACCGACCAGCTCCTTAAGACCGCTGTTCATAAGCTCGGGCTTCCCCGAGAAGATCTCCTTGGTTATTTTATTAAGCAATACCGCCTGCTTTCCCGTTTCATATCTTACGCCAGACGCGTCTATCATAACGACAACAGAAAGTATTGCGCATATAGCAAAATATGGAGAACCCAGTCCATATTTTATAGCTGCCGCCGTAGTAAGTCCCAGCACACTTGCCGAGTGAGAGCTTGGCATTCCTCCCGTACCGAAAAGAATATTGGTTATTGACATTTGCTTGCTTTGATATAGACCTGTAAATATTTTGATTATCTGTGCAGCCAGCCACGACAGCATAGCGCTGACAAGCATATAGTTGCTAAATAGGCTCTTAAATCCGGTTATCAGAACGTCCATTTTTACCTCACTTATTTTTTTCTATCTAAAAGATACTGTGCCAAAGACACTAAAATCTCCGAATTTGGCAATCCCTCTATATCCTGTATCGCTTCCTCTGTAAGCTCTTTTGCATATTCACGTACACCCTCTACGTCAAAAAAGCTGAGAAATGTAGTCTTATTATTTTCGGCGTCTGAGGAAAGAGTTTTTCCGAC
>JAEIGA010004829.1_pt1 | contig 20745 bp, 25 predicted proteins | sample 9270691 | NCBI WGS metagenome assembly JAEIGA01 (sample SAMN17057246, study PRJNA624740) | gut metagenome | biome: biome; isolation source: fecal sample | host: Bos grunniens | place: China: Xizang | collected 2019 | reverse complement strand
TGACCCTCGATATACAGAGGGTAGGCTTTCCCCACCTGTGCCTCCCATTCGGCAATCTGCCCTCTGGGATCTACACCCGCACCGCGCACATAAAGCGTGGAAAGGGACACTGTCTGCAGTTCCTTGCCTCGCGTGTTGGTGGTGGATTTTCCACTCGCACTGTTGCCGTTGTCAGTCTTTACGGCAATAGTCGTGGCCAGATCCAGCAAGGGGACGATTTTGGACGGGGAAATAATAAATCCCTTGGGTCCCCATAAAGCGGTATATTCCAAAGTTATACCTCCCCACTAAGTATTTTTTCGTTCCATTCGCCGTCCATCCTCGAAAGAACGATGCCGGTGCCGTCATCAAAGACAACATAGGCAACGGGGGTGCCTGTCGGCAGCACCCCCACAAGGAAAACCGGCACGGTAATGGGGGCTGTTACCATCCCGCCCGCATAAGGTGTCACGGTAACAGCCCTGCCGCCGTCAAGGACGGTGGACACTTTTCCTTTATGAACCATCAGTACCCCTCCAAAAGTCGGCGGAAGAAAATCTTGCTTTTCCCGGTGCCGTAGTCATTACGAATATGGTCGATGAACACTGTGCCATCCCAGGAAGATGCCCTTTCGTTGGACAGCGTGATCGTAGAAGCCGCAGCATAACCGGGCAGAATGTGAGAGCGTACATAGCCGCTGTAGCATCCCTTGTTGGCGTAGCGGAGCAGGTTCTTAGCAAATCGCTGAGCCTCCTGGGCACTGCCGATGCTGCCGATGTTGGTAGCCCTGTATTTGCGACCGACACCATTGTCGGCGGCAAATTCACCGGAATACATACCGCTTTCGACGATGCACGAACCGAAAAGGTCAAAACGGCGGTCGGTGTACTTGTAGTCACCGTCACTACCAACTACCAGCGTTTCTGTCGGCGGAACGGCTTCCATGTACGCCTCGGAATATAGCACCAGGGTTTTGTTATACACCAGGAAAGAACAGCCCTCCAGACGCGCCCTGCGGTTCAAGAAAACGAAGTCGCTTTCGTCCGTTTGCAGGACATAAGAATACAGCCTGTCCTCCACGCCGTAGCTTACAAAGGACAAGCCGTTTCTTTTTGCGATTTCCTCACCGATCTGCAGCAAGCGCACCTTCTGCCATGCTTTGTTTTGGGTTTCAAAACCGGATGCCGGGGCGGATTGCGCGAAGATATCAAAGATGCCGTTCTGCGGGATCACCCTGGCCACATACATGGTGCCGGTGCTTATGGTGTCAAAGTCAACCCGGATTTCGTCGCCGACCGCAGGTGACCATTTATCCCATAAATTCTCCGCATCATTCAGTCGAAGCTGCAAGGTGTCTGACTGCCCGGAAGCATACATATCATGCCAGCAGCGGTTGATGCTTACGCTCTCGGAAATGTCAACCCCATTATAGGTTAGCTGGATCATTCTTCACGCCTCCAAGGGGGCAGGGTTTCCGGATAGGTCACCGCCGTTATTTCGGGAATCACCAAGGAAACGCCTGCCTCGAAAATAAGTGTGTCGCAATGGTCCAGATTTGCCTGGATGATGGTGCTGGCCAGTTTTTCATCGTCGTAGTATTCCAATGCCAGAGCGTCGAAGGTGTCACCCTTGGCTGTGATATGGATTTTAGACATACGCCGTCACGCTCCTTTGCATAAGAAATTCTTCCAGCATATCGATGAATTCCGGGTACTCCGCCTCGATGGCTTCCATGATGCTTTCCTTGTCGGCATTGCCCTGCACGGTGATATTCGGGGCAAAGCTAACGCCGCCAAAGTCGATGTACGCCCCACCGCTGGAACCGCCGAGGGAATAGTCGGCTGCATCCGCACCCAGCATACGACCAGCCTGCGCCCAATAGGCCAGGTTCTGCGAACGGTACGCCGGGTTGAAGCTGATAACAGCCTCCGTTGGGTAACGGGGATCCTCACCGGCGATACTCAGACCGTTGGTGAAGCCGCCGGTTGCATAACCGTTTACCTTGGCCGCATCCGCAATTTCACCGGAACTGTCGCCGAAGATAAGGTCAACAACCCAGGTCAAGCCCTTCGCAACCCAGCCAACAATCTGGGAAATCCAGCCGATCACAACGCCAAGCACCTCTGCCAGAGGGCCAAGCAGGTCAAAGACGGGCTGCAGGGCACCCAGAATCAATGTCAAAAGTGGCTGAATGACCGGCAAAAGTGACTGGACGAGCATCATTATCGGATCGAGAAGCGGCATGACCACATCGTTTAGCAGCATAATCGCTACATCGAGGATTGGGGTCAGCAGCGGTAAAAGCTGGCTTATCAGATCCACAATTACGGGCAGAACGACCGATAAAATCTGGGTCAAAAGTGGCAAAATCGATAACAAAATCGAGGAAAGTGCTGGTAAAAGTACCTGTACGATTTGCATTACAGGTGGTAGGAGCTGCATCACCAGATCCAGTAAAGGTGGGAGGAGCTGGCTAATGAATGTGCCAAGTAGCGGCAGAATGGAACTCGCCAGTTCCAGAATCATAGGCATGGCCATTTCTGCGGCCGCGATCATACCGTCTAAAAATTCCGTCACAAACGGCATCGCCATGTCGGTCACCTGCGTGATGATAGGCCCAAGTTTCTCGAACAAAGTGCCAATCACCGGGGCGATGGCCACAAAGGCGTCGGCAATGGTTGCGGCCATAGGGAGCAACGAAACCTCCGCCTGCCGCTTCACAGCGTTGAACGCATCCTCGAGATTGTCATACTTGACTTCGTTGATTTTGCCTAGTGCATCCTCGGTGTTGTATGCCTCGTCGTTAATATCAGCAAGTGCCGCCATGGCATCTGTGCCGAGATCTTCCCACTGCGTGCCGAACAGCTTCACACCGATGGCATCCCGCTGCACCTGGTCATCCATATCCATCAGCGCACCAAGCACACCCTGGAACGCTATGGATGCATCATCACCACCGGCGGCAAAGGTCGCCATCATTTCGCCTGCATTCAGCCCCAGGGCTTCAAAGGCCTCCGTGGTGGTCTTACTGCCGTCGATGGATCGGATGGAGAATTCCTTCACAGCATCGCCGACCTTGTCCAGGTTCCATGCACCGGAGTCTGCGCCCTGCTGGAAGATGTTAAACATATCGTCCGCAGAGAAGCCCAGCTTCGAAAACTGCACGGAATACTCGTTGATGCTGTCGATCAGTTCTCCGGAATAGTCAAGGCCGTTTTGTGCGCCGGCGGCAATCAGCCCCATGGCCTCCTCGCCGGACACGCCGAAGTTGGTCATCATAGCCTTGGCCGCACGGGCACTCTCTGCGATTTCGTAGCCGAAAGTATCCGACAGCGCGTAGGCCGCTTTCGTTGTGTCCGCAAGGGCATCCTCTGTCAAGCCTGTTGCCTGGTAGACCGCAGTAATGCCGGCGGCGGCATCTTCCATGCTTTCACCGAAATTACTGCCGTATACATCCTTGAGGACATCCGCCATGCCATTCAATTCCTGCCCCACCATACCGGTTCCGGCAGCAATATCGTTGACAGCGGAATTATAAGAATCGCCCAGTTCGGCCAGGTATTTCGTGGCTTTTACCACAGCGGCAGCCGTGCCAACGGCAATCGTACCAATAGACGCGCCGACAGCAAGCGCTTTTACATTTACGCCCTCGAATTTGCTTTCGAGTTCTTCTATGGATTTACCTAAAGTGGGGCTTATCTCACCGGCGATGCTAACAATTGTTGATAGCACCTTAGATTTGGATTTGCCTGCCACTTAACCACCTCCATTCATGGCTATCTGTGGCGTTTTGGTCTAAATTTAGGTCTGGAAGCAGAGGTGGCTTTTTGCTTTGCCTGCCGTTCCTTTGCTTCCTCCACAGCCTCACCGTAATCCCTCAGAAAGAACACAAGGCGCTCCTGCTCTACATCACGAATACTACTGTGGTAATACTGGCTGTATTCTCTTATTGCTCGTCGGAGTTGCTTTCCTCGGAGGGTGCCACCGACCTCCGTAATGTAAAAAGCATACCGATGTCGGCGATGGCCAGCACATCGAAGCCCTTGATCCGCTCAAGGTCTGTAATGTCAATATCGGGATTGACAGCGATGATGGCGAACATGCCGAGGTACAGATGGAGCGAGTAGTCGTTCTCGCGCATCTTGAAAGAGAAAGACTTATTTTTATCGATGGCAGAACTGCGTGCGCAGGCCTCAGAGAACTGCTGGGCAGTGATCTGCAGGGCATCGTATTTCAGTTCTGTCACCTTCTTACCGTTGATGGTAATAGGCTCTTGCAGCGTGATTTTATTGCTCATAGTTTTCTCCTTTCAGTGATACAAAGACCCCGCCAGTTATACCGGCGGGGTCAGTTCGTTTACAGAAGCGAATCCATGTTGGCATAGTTCTTGCCCGCAATGCGGACAACGCCAGCCAGACGGTCAACCAGGAACATTTCCTGGCCATCCACAAACAGGTTGTAGCGAGTGGTTGCAATGGTGCATTCATTCTCGCTTGCCTCGCCAACGGTCACACCGATGCCGGGGATCTTGTTGGGAATGCCCTTGATGAAAGCCTTACAGCCCACATTCTTGGTCACACCGTTCGCATCGGTGACAGTCTGCACCCAGCGGAACTCCAGCGGCTTCATGTCCGGCTTAATGAGTTCACGCAGGCCCATGTCCGCGCCGATCTTGGTGATGGCGGTTTCCATGTTCTCCAGCAGCTGCCAAATGGGAATGCTGAAAGTACCCATAGCGGCGAGGTCAGCCGTTACCGGGGTGACTTCCGGCAGGGTGATGGAAGTGTCTCTGGCCACCAGCGTGTTATTGGAATATACCGTGGTGCCAACCACAGGGCCACAGATGTTCACAAACTTAGCCATAGCTTACACCTCCCCGAAATAGCTGTCGAAGCCGGCAGTAGTGTATGCGACCTTCATGGTGCCGCTCTTGAAAGGCGGCGTAGGCGTGCCCTGGAAGCCCCAGGTAAAGTTGCCCTCTACCAGGTCGCCGGTGGTGTTCTCGGATTCGGTGAACTCCACGATGGGAGTGCCGATGAAAGCACCGATAGCTGCCAGCGCATCCATCTTCTCCTGCTCACGATTCTTGATCGTGTCAGCCATAGCCTTGGTCATGGGCTGGTCGATGGTCAGCGCGTGTTCCTGCTGGAAGCTGTTGGACACATGCATCATCAGCCGGATGGAGTTGTCAAACACCACGCGGTTGTCGGTGATGGCACCGAACTTATAAGCGGCGGTGTGAGGCCCCCACAGCACCCACAGACCGCCCCAAAATACGATAGTAGTAATACCATCAGCATTCAGTTCGTTCGCCCGCTGCTGGTCAAAGCCGCGGTTGGTGCTGCCCTCGCCGAAGTACTGCTTCACAACAGGCACAGCCTTGTTGGAGGGGCTTTCCATGGGAACACCGCTGTTCTGTGCATCCACAGTCAGCATCTTCCACACGCCCAGGGTAGAGCCGTGGTAGAGATTGCCTGCGTTGTCCTTTGCCATGGGCCAGAACACCTTGGCTCTCTCGCTGATATAGGCGTTGTCAGCCTTCCACTTCTTAGCTGCCTCGATGGTGTCAACCTTGGTTGCACCATCCAGCACAGGAATGTCGGCGCAGACGATAGCGTCCCAATGGCCATTGATCTTGGTGCCAGCCGTCAGCATAGCGTTGTACACATCGGGTTCATGGCTCCAGCCGGGGCAGCAGATGATGTTGGGGATGATGTTCAGTTCCGGATATACCAGGCTGAGACAGCCCAGGCCGGTATACTCACCGGCAGCAGTCACGCCACCGATAATTTCCGCCTTGGTAACCTTAGTGGTATCGACCTCGGAATAGGTCGCCTGCAGAGTGCCGGTAATCGCAGTACCGATGCTGTTGATGATGACCTGGCCCTTGGTGAAATCGTAGTCGATGGCAAAATCAGTGCCCTCAACCTTGTCCGCCAGCACCAGGGTGTCCAGAATGATGGTGTCACTCTCGAAAGTGGCACGGCCATTCACAAAGGACAGGCTCTTAGTGCTTTCTGCCGCTTTCTTGTGGGTGACAGGGTCAAGCACATTGATGGCCACAATGGGGCCGATGTTGCCCAGGGTGTTGTTGAAATGGGCCTTGAACGCCTCACACAGGTCGAACATTGCCCAATTGCTGGAATAGCCCATATAGCGAGTTGCAGAGCCAAAATCGGTCAGCTTGACAGGGGCGTTCACATATGCTGCAAAGCCTCTTACCAGGTTGACCGGCGCAATGCCCACATAGACAGCAACCGTGCCGCTCTGCGTAGCTACCGCGCCAATGCTCTCTGCAAACTCGCCATAAGTGCCGTGTTTGTAGTCAGCCATTTATTTCCCTCCTTAAAGGAATTCTTGAATGTCTGCGGAATTCCGCCGCAGCGGATAAGTTAACTGGAAAGATACCCACGCAAACCAAAACGGGTAGTAGTCCGGCACCGCATCTTGCTCGGTCAGAGGACCGAATTTCACAGGCACGGAATGGTCGATTTCGTGGCCGGAAATATTGGTAGTCTGCTCGAGTGCCTGCACAGCAATGTCGGCAAAGTTCCAAATGTCACGCCAGCCTTCGCCATTGCGCTCAAACTGTTTTTCGGCACCGGTGCCGGGTCCCCATTTAAGCGGATCCCCTTGCTGCGGAGCAATTTGGTCTGCGGAATGGGTACCGGGATTCCAAACGGACAAAAGGAACTGGATACCGATGGTGCCCTTCTTTTCTGCCAGATCGTCCTCTCCCTCCAGGAAGCGGACACATAAGGACGGAAAGGCAGTCGGGATGTCCTTGGGCAATCTGTCCTCCGTGGGGACAAACATCGTGAACGCCACGGGGTTTGCCTTTTTGTACTCATAATCGTGGTCATTCGGATCTGTGTTCTTGGGCGGCACTTTCAGCTCGATCTTCGAGCAGATGTTCTGCTTTGCCCATTCAGTCACATCATCCAAAACTTTTACGATAGCCACTGCAACTCCCCCTTTACGCTACGATGTTTTCCCGGATCGCAATGGTTGCCATGCCCATGTCCTCTTTCCAATCGTCGATGATGCACTCACGACCATTGATGTTGAGGCAGGAGCCGGGGGCTTTCCGGGGCGGCAAATCCGCAGCGGAAGCATGGAAAAGCGTTGCGCTTTCTGCAACAGCAAGATCCTGTCCGCCCTGCCGCTCCTTTAATTCATCATTGTCGATAACAATGTAAATTACTTTCCCCTCGACCCGGTACGGCTCACCAAAGTGCTGCTGGTTCAGAAAAGTGGCGGCAATATCTGCCGCCACCATATCTTTGAATGCCATCACTGCACCGCCTCGGATGCATCGAACACAGGGGCAGGTTCGCTTTCCTCGTCCTCAGCATCAATATTCAGCGCAGCTTCGGCAGCCTCGATGGCCTTAACCATGTCATCCTTGGAAGTGCCAACCTTAAAGGTCAGACCGTATTCCTTGCCGATTGCACGCAGTTCCTTAACGGACAGTTCGGACAGCGCAGGCTCTTCGGATTCGGGCATTTCATCGAAGCCAATGGGATCCTGCTCGCCCTCGGTTTCCTCCGGGGCGATTTCCTCCTGTTCCTGCTCTTCCTTGACATCACCCACATACTGTGCTACGCCAAGGTTTACCAGCCGTGCCTCCTGTTCGGGTGCCAGTTCAAAGGGTTCGTCGGCTTCGGTCTTGGGACGGACAATGCCGTCCGCATCCAAAAAGCCATAGACACCTCGGACGATTCTAATCATGCGAACTCCTCCTTATGCCAGAACCTTTGCCACGATGAACGGGTTCTTGTTATTGGGGATCAGCAGAGGACAGGAAGTCAGCGTCAGAGAGCGGGTGTTGCCCTCGGCGTTGGACAGGTACTTGGGCACGCGCTTGCCGGTGTAGGTGTGGAACAGACCATCAGCCTGCTCGACCTGGGAAACAGCACCGTACAGAGTACGGCCGGCAGCGGGAGCAGTCAGAATGACGGTCTTGGGATCGATGTAAGCCTTGGTGTCGCTGCCCTCGGTGTACTCCTCGTCGTAGCAGATGACATCGATCAGACGGCCCTTGACATTCAGCGTAGCGATGTGGGTCGCGCCATTAGGCAGCGTTGCGGGATCGATACGACCGGCATTGTAGTTGTTCAGATCCAGCAGCTTCTGGATCTCGGCATTGGCCAGAATGGCATCGGCGGCATCAGCACCGACAACCAGTTCGGATGCGGCCAGGCCACGCTTGGTCAGCAGACGAGCCATCACACCCAGGTCGGCAGCAATGCCGGTGTAGTCCTTGGCCCAGTTGCCAGTGGGGCTGTACTGCCAGCTGTTGTCGCCGTTTGCGAAATTGATATGCTTATCGTCGGAAACATCCACATCATCAGCGATGTGCTTCATGACGCAGGCGTTGGTCTGCATGACCTCGGCAGCCATAGCTTCCTCACGGCGGGAAATCATGTCAGACAGTTCCTGTGCATCCTTGAGGACAAGGGCACGCTGACGCTGTTCGGGAGTCAGCTGGGACAGCAGAGCCTCGCCGAAGCCACGCTTGTTCAGATCGTCGATGGTCAGCATACGGCGGGGAGCCACAGTGGGAGGCTCAAAGCGCTGCACTTCGTAGCCGCTGCGCAGAATGGTCACGCCACCCTTGCGAGGTGCGACAAAGGGAGCGACGCGCTTGCTGCCGTCCTTGTACTCCACCAGCACATCAGTGGTAGCGAAAACATCGGTTGCGGGATTGCTCGGGAAATAGCGGTCACGCAGGAAAGTAGTGGGGGGAGTCAGCTGCTCCACCGCCATCAGCAGGTTGTGAGTGTCATAAAAATTGAAAGGCATAGTTCTTTACCTCCTCTTAGTATTCAATGGCATCTGCCAGCAGAATGCCGCTCTTACGCAGGGTCTCTTCATCAGCAGGGGTCAGCGCATAGCCAGCGCCGACAATCAGCGCATTCCGGTTGAAGTGGCCGGTGCGGTATGCAATACCGACAACATCAGCAGCGGTGTCGCAGTCCTCTGCCAGCACATACAGTGCCTTGCTTGCGGATGCAGCGGCAGACAGTGCGGCGAAATCAGCACCGCCGGGAGTGCCGGACAGCACGGTGCCACGCTTCACAACGCCAGCCGCAACCAGCTTCACAGTTACCACATCGGCCTCGGGGATGTTCTCGACAAACAGCTTGTCGTAGCCGACGGTGCCCAGGGATTCGTTCAGTGCCTTGCTCATTACTTGTTACCTCCATTCATCATGTTAAAGATCTTGATGGCTTCGTCTGCCACAGCCTTTGCGTCGACGGGGTCGGCGTTCTTCAATTCGGGGCCAGCGTTGGGCGCAGTGACCACATTGGCCACACCGGAAGCGTTGTTATCAGCGGCCATGTTGTTCAGCATGGTGTTGCCAATAGCGGCCTGTGCCTGCATAGCCTTGAAAGCCAGCTGCTCGGCAGTCATGGGATTTGCGCCAAACTTGGCGTCGGTGATAAGGGCATTGTCAGCAATCGCATTCTGGATCGCCTCGATACCCTGGATGCGGGCACGCTCGTTGTTCGCACCCTCGGTTCTTGCGGCATTCTCTACCTGTGCAACCAGGTCGGGGTGTGCCGCTCTCAGTTCGTCCACATTGGTGATGGGCATTTCTTCTTCACTCCTTGTAAGATTTTGAATGTTATCTACAGGCAGCGTGGGTGCTGCGTTAGATACAGGGGCGGCGGGCATAACCTCGATGCCAGCCGGAATGTTGGTCAGCCCACGGACAGACATGGACACGCCATTGACCACAATGTGCGCCTTGTCCGGGGTAAGGCTCATGGATACCGGGGTATCCTCGCCAATGACCTCATGGGCAAAGCCAGCCTCCACGGCATCCGCACCGGTCAGCCAGGTTTCCTTATCCACCATGCTCTTGATGGAGTCCTTGTCCCTGCCGGTGGCTTCTGCGTAGATGTTGATGCCAGCCTTGTTGTGGGCTTCCAGCTGCTTTTTGATGGCAGCCAAATCCTGCACCTGGTAATAGCCGTACAGGAAACCGGCGGCTCCGTGGATCATGAGGTTACTGCCTGCATTGACCTTCCGGGTATCGCCAGCCATGAAAATCAAAGAGCCAGCGGACGCAGCCAGACCGTCATTGATGGTCGTGACCTTTGCCGCCAGCCCTTTCAGCCGGTTATAGATTGCAATACCAGCGTACATATCACCGCCGACGCTGTTGATATGCACGGTAATGCTGTCCTTACCGGACAGTTCTTCCAGATCCCGCAGGAATTCATCCTGTGCGATGAAATTTCCGGGGATGGGGTTGCCTGTCCACCAATCGATGGGACGGGTCGCCACAACCTCGCCGTACATATTGATTTCGGCGGTATTGGCTTCCTCGTTCACAACGATGTTATAGGGGATCAGCGTGGGTTTCGTGTTTACGGGCACATTATCACTCCTTTGCTATTCTTCTTTGGGCGGATCATCCGGTTCTTCCGGAGGCGGTGAAGCCGGAGGCTGTTGATTGCCGCCGTTCGCTTCACGAAGCCGCTCGTTTTCGGATTTCAGCTTGTCAACATTGGATGCGTACTCACTGCCGTTCAAGCGGATTGCTTCGGCCTCGCGGGTAGAGAAGCCATTTTCAACAGCCATCTGTGCCGCCTGCACTTCCTTGGTCGGGTCAAGCTGTCCCTGGGACGGGCCAATCCACTCGCTCTGCAGGTATGCCTGCCGAATCAGCGGATCCGTCAAGAAGCCGGGTGCAATGATACGCCCACGGGCCACGGCCTCGGTCATCCAGACCTCATAGACCGGGCGGCAGAAACTCTTGGTCAGCCATTCCCGGCGCATCCGGAATGCTTTCCACGCCTCCAGCAGTGCCGCACGGGATGCGGAATAGCTGGAATTAAACGACATGATCAGCAAGTCTGCCGGGATCTCCAATGCGGAACCAACCTGCTCACACAGCGCACGCATGAAGGTATCGAAGCCGGTGTTCGGGTGCGTAGGACTGCCGAACGCCACATCCTCCCCCGGTTCCATAATGATGGTGTTACCGGGACCCATTTCGTAATCGGTGGGGTCTTTGCTGACCTCGTTGGTGTCGGTGCTGGCCGGTTCGCCGAAGGGCATTTCTGTGGTGTCGCCGTTGGTCTTGACAAAAGCCGTAAAAAATGACTGCACGATGGCAGCCATGATTTCCGCTTCTGTATACCGGCGCATCTGCAACAGCGGTTCCATGACCTGGGCCAGATACGGAACGCCACGATACTGCTCACACCGCTCGGAATCCATGATGTGCAGGATGTTGGGCAAGCCGGTCGCTTTGCCGTATGCCTCCACCCTCGCAAACTTCGTGGGAACCAAGGTGTTCTGGAACGGGTAGGTGTTTGCAATGTGGTATGCCACGATCCGTCCGTTTTTGTCCACTTCCACGCCATCATAGATGGGGTTTCCGTTGTCCTTATTCTCGCCGGTGGTGGACAGCATCGTGATGCCGCCGTCCGCCGAGGGTGTTCGCACCCGGTCAGCTTCGAGCAAGTACAATCGCAAAGAATACGGCTGCATTTTGGTCGATTCGTACCGACGGAACAGACAGAAGCAGTCGCCGGACATAGGCCACGCCAGCATTGCCAGCTGCTGCAGACCATAAAAGTCATTGATGCCGGTGGCATCACACGCATCCTTTCGCTCCGCCCACAGTGCAAATTCCGCCTCGGTGCGCTTCTGCCATTCCTCCGCTGCCTTTGGTGACATGCCCAGCAGTTCCCGGTTGATGGTTGATTTCAGCCGCAGACCGTTGCCGACAACATTGGTGCGCTGTCGTTTGAGGGCGGCTGTAGCAATCGGGGCGGCCATGTACAGCATACGGCTGCGCTGTCGCAGCGTATAATTGGCTTCGTTGATATCCTCGGCAGGACTGCCGGAAGCGGCAATGAAGCCCTTGAGCGCCCTCTTGGTATAGCTGGCACCGGCATCGGAATAGCCTTTATTTATTGGATTGAGTGCGGTTTTTCGCCTTACTTGTGCTTTTATAACGCTCTCCCTCCTTTCTTCGGTTTTATATCAAGGCAGATTTTACAATCAGCCCCCGATATGCTCGGTCGGCGTGGTCTGTTTCTCATGCTGGGTGCCGAAATAGAACGACACCACCATGGAAATGATGATCATCACATTATCCGGCTGGATGTCGCCCCGCAGGGCGAGAACGGCAAAAACGGCGATCACGACCAGAGTGACGATGGTTTTCACCTTGATAAGGTTTGCGAAATTTTTCAGAACTTCCATAGTACATCCTCCTTTAATTCGTCGGCTTGTGGTATCCTTCCAGGTCGCTGATGCGGTGATTAATAACTCTGATCTGTTCCTCCACCACCGGCATCCGCTGTGCGAAATTGTTGTGTGCCCGGACTTCTCGGGTCAGTTCGTCGATTTTGGTTTCGGTGACAGCCTGGGCAACAGCGGTTGCTTTCTCTGTCTTTTTCGCCGTAGCCAAACAGGTCACGACCACGCCCACCAGGGACAGCCCACCGGTGATCAGTGCAACGATGATTGATTCGCTCATTTTGCACCTCCCGCCACAGATCCTTTAACGATTGCGCCGGGGTCTAAGCCTCTGTGACCTGCGCGGTTTGCTTCCATTACCATTTGAAAAACCTCCAATTCTTAGCTTTTATAAAAGCACCACCCCGGAGGATGGTGCTTTGCTTATTCGTATTCCACGCCATAAAGGTCAAACAGAGCCTTTACTTTCTCGTCCTTGACGATTTTATTCTGCTGACCTTGATTCAACGAATCGTACACGGTTTGCAGAGCCGACTTGGTTTCGGCTCTTGCCGCTTCCACGGCGGCTTTCAGTTCAGCCTTAGTCATACATCAACCCCCATGTCACGAAGGGCGTTCTGGTAGTCCTCGGCGGTTGCTTCGTTAGGACTCTCGCCATCGGTATCGATAGGCTCGTCCGTTTCGGTGTACTGCCTATTCAGTTCAGCGGGATCAATGGCATCGCTATATCGCACACCATCCCTTTCAATCATCATGCCCTTGTCGGAATAGGTGCGGTTAAGAACCACACCGTCATCTCTGGTTCTGTAGTATTCAGTAATGATTGCCATGTCTTAACCTCCACAAATATCTGGATAATCTTCGATGGCACGGATTTGTGCGGCAAATGTTGACCAGTTGCTTGCGGCTTTATAACTGTCCACCAATTCCGCAGGAACATACACATATCCCGTACCGTCTTCGATTGGGGTGTCAGTAAATGCATTCTTGTTAGCAAGCGTACAAATAGCGTCGGGTCCTCTTAGTATTAAAGTGACCAGTTCCGCACAATATGGAAAGGCACTTGCCGCTATGCTTTTTGCCACACCAAAGTCTGCCTTTTCTAGCACACCGCATGAGTAAAAGCACTGGGTCGGTATGGATGTCGCTAGTGGAAAATTGATACTCGACATCTTATCGCAATTGTAAAAAGCATAAGAGTTCAGCGTTGTCACTTTTGGTGCTGAGAAGCTAGACATCACTGTGCAATAATAAAACGCATATGTGCCAATGCTCGTTGCATTGGGAAGGTTGACCGTTTTTAGCTTCGACAAACCACGGCAAGCGTAAGCAACGATGCTTGTCACATTGCTGTCAATAGCGGTCAGTGTATTGCTAAGGGCGGCATCCAGCAAAGCATTGGGATCGCCACCGCTTGCTTCTACATTGACATTAACGGATGCGTATGCCGTAACATCGTGCTGACCATTTTCGGTCACTTCCAAAGTGCCGCTCGGTTGAATATATCCATCGGGAATCGGTACATTCACAGACACCGGGGAATATCCGTCCACCCCATTGGCAGCGGTGTATGTGCCGTTTTCTGTCACTTCAAGCGGCTGAACAACGGGCGCAGAAGGCGCACCAATTGCCGTTACCACAATGTCCCTATCGCAGTATTTGCCAGCAGTAGGCAGACGGACGGAAGTGCCGCCCTCTACAGTTATGTTATGGCTCATACTTCCACCACCTCACCGTCATAGATGGGTAGGGACGCAATGACTTTAGCCGTGATGGTGTCCATGTCTGCGGCTGTCAGTACAGCCACGGCTTTTTCATCATCCTGTCCTGTACCACCGACCTTCAAGCCACCAGCAAACCAGCCTAGACCGTTCCAATCAAGCGTGTGGGCGTTTGAGCGTTTTGAACCCGAAGTACCATTGCCTACGACGCTCACATATTTGCCCATAACACTTTGATTGTTAACATTGTATTGCGGGTCGATGGTGTTGTATTTACCCGTTGCGTGTTGACACATGCCGCCAGCGATAGTGCCAAGTCCCGAAGAACAGGAGCGTGCGCCAAGTGCCAAGCCACCATTGAATACTTCTACAGTTGCATTCGTTAAATCAGAACCCGAAAGACTGACATTTACGGTGATAACCTTGTTCTCGGCATCTATTGCCAAAATCTGTGCCGCCTTGTAATACTGAAAGCCCTGCGACAAATCCGATAACCGCAAAACAGCGCCGACAAACAGGTTGCTTGTCGAACTAACAACATACGATGTGGAACCCCCCACACCTGTTATTTGCACGGTTGCATAAAGTCCTGTTCCATATGTACGGGAACTTTCACCCCAAGCTACCGTATATTTTCCGCTTGACCGTGCGTAAGGAAAAATAGCAGAAGTATAATTGCCATCGGCATGGGCACTTTCTGCGTCGGAAAATGTGTAAGAACCCTCGGCAGTTGCTCGGCGGCCAGTTGCAACAGTTTTTTGCCCGGAAGCACGAGAATAGTTACCGGTCGCCAATGTTTGAGAACCGTTTGCGATGGCACAAACACCTGTCGCTACATTGTTTTCATAATCATTAAATATTTCCGCACCGGCACCAGCAGTTACTTCTGCTCCGTTAATGTTGTACTGATTTCCTGCAACGCTTTCTCCGACACCATCGGTATCTGCACCTCCTGTGCCATCCTCACCGTCCATGACATCGAAGGTCTTGTCGCCCTCCTTGTCGGTGATGGTCACACGATGACCGCCGTTGATGTTCTCGACAGTTACAACAGGGGAAATGCCATCATTGCCATCAAAATAGTCAACTCCCTTTTTGGGAGTGTAACCATCTTTTCCATCGATTCCGTTTTTGCCATCCACACCGTCTTTGCCCTTCAGCGAAGCAAGCCATTCTTGCTCTGTGCCTTCAAAACCATTGGCAACGGCAAGTTCATATGCGGATGCTCCGTCATCGCCGACCCCGCCTGGCTTACCTTTTAGCGATTCCAGCCATTCGGTTTCTGTTCCCTCAAAGCCGTTTTTAACTGCGACTTCGTAGGCAGACAAGCCATCCTTACCGCTCACCGTTTGCGTTTCACCGAAATCGGCGCTTACCTCTGCACCGCTCTCAAATTGCACCGGCATCGGTGTTGCATCGCTTGCGAATGTAACATTGAAATCAGCCATCGCATACAACACCATCCTTTTTCAAACAGCGCTCTACCGTAGTAGTGATAATATTGCTCCACAGAATATCCTCACCGGGTGTCTCCACACCGATTTGGATCTTTACAGGGAGCGGGGCATATCCTGTGATGCTGTACACTGGACAGCAATCAAAGCGCAGGGTTTCTTCTTGCGTTAACTTGACAGAAATCGCTCGACCGTTGACTTTGGTCCGCTCCGTGGTTATTTCGAGTATTGTGTTTTCTTTGTGGTCCTCGCCCTGTGCATACACGATTCGATATTCCGCACCCTCGGGAGGTTCAAACGGCAATGTGAATGTATGCGTCGGTGTCGTTCCTCTTATCATGGTAGTACACCTCCTTACCAATCACGCGGCACGATGCCCACGGCTCTGCGGCGACCTCTGCCGTTCAAAGCAGCGGTCAACTCGCTGATTGCTTTGTCATGCCCCGCAATTTCCGACCGGATCTTCTCAAGGTCGTGCTTGGTCAGCGACCGGGAGCCGATGGAATAGGACTGAACACCACCATCTGCAATAGCAAGATAAGCCACTTGCAATTTGGTTTTTGCGGCTTTGTGGAATTCGATGTCAATCCGGATTTCTTCTTTTGTCTTATAAGACATTTGGTGCATACCTCCTACCAATCATTACCGCCCGCAATATTGCGGTTGGTTGTTGCGCGTTTCCTTGTTCGCTGGGTCTGCGGCTGTGGCTTATCGTCTGCCTTTTGCCGTAGCCGAGCCTCGACCCTGTCCATATCCGGGTCAAGCACCCGGAGCGCAGCCAGAGCATAGTTGCGGCAGTCCAGAGCCTCGTTGCGTTCGTGGCCCGGTAGCTTTTCCCACGCCCAGCGGGTGCGCCCTCGGTCGGTTTTCATGACCATCTTTTCAGACAGCAGACCGTTGAAGAAAGCATTGTCGTAGCCTCGCTCCACGCCCTTTGGGAAGTGGCAGTATTTCGGCCCAGGCTCCTGCACTTTCAGCGCACCCATAATGTCCGCTTTGCCGGCATCAACGCCGATGGAATATAGCCATGTTTGCCCGATGGCTTGACCATTGACCACAATCTTGACTTTGCTGGGTGGTTTGGTGTATGGCACACCGTCGCCACCCTGGCCCTTGATAGCAAAAACACGCCTCTGCAGGCGTGCGCGGCATTGATTATAAACATGCTGTGTTTTGTGACCACCGGAGTCCACGAAGGTCATGGATATTGACAGCCCGGTTCCGTCCTTGAACTTGTAAACATGGCTTACAACTTCGTCCAGGCGTTCCCACGGCTCGTTATAGCCGGGGTCGCCCATGATGATGCCCTTCTTTATGCCCCAGGTTTCGCCGTAGTGGCCGTGTCCGACCACCTCATATTCCAGGCGGTCATCCTGCGTATCAACGCCACAGGTCAGCACCAGCACGCCCTTGGGCAGTTCTATCGGGGTTCCGTCCTCCCGGGTGCCGTAATCCTCACGGCGGGACAGCATCGTTTCCTCGTCCTCCAGGTCGCCCCGGTCTTCCCACAACTCGCCCAGCATGGTGTTATACACGACCTTGAGCCGCTGCGGATCTTTCCGGGCAACCAGGAACGCATATACGACCTTTTCCCACCCCTGCCATGGGGAGGAGAAAGCATTCAGCCAGAAGGAGCGGTGTCCTTTTTTGTACGCATCCGGGTTCTCTGCGATCCATTTCGCCGGTTGCTTGCGCATCTCGTCCTCTGTGGAAATGCACCCACATTCGGGGCAGCACCACCATATGGCTGTGACGATATAGTCCTTTTTTCTCCCGCTTCCCACGGTATCAAACTCGAACTTGATGTCATCAAAGACGATGTTCGAGTATTCGCCGCAGTGCGGGCATTTGTGGCACCACCGCTCCCGGGTTCCCTCGTTGAAGGATTTTGCAATGGGGCTTGTTTCCTTATCGGTGGGTGTCGATACATCCACCATTTTTGAGTTATAGAATGTCGTTGTTCGCGCTTCGGCCAGTTTCCAGGGGTCACCCTCTGTACCGGCAGATAATGCCCAGCGGTCGCGTTCGTCACCCAGCACATACTTGGCAGGCGTGGAAGCAAGGCCGCTTGCGCTGTTGGAGCCGACGATGGTAAGCATGCCGCCGGGGAAAGACTTCTGCAGCATGGTGTTGCCGCTGTCCCGGCTCTTGATGTCCGCCACCTTTCTCCGCAGCGTTGCGCTGTCCCGGATCATGGGGGCGATACGCAGGCGGGAGAACTTCTTCGCATCGTCCACCGTGGGCTGGATATACAGGATGCTGCCGGGGTCTTGGTCGATAATATAGCCGATTATGTTCAGTTCCAGTTCGGATTTACCGACCTGGGACGATGCCACCAAGCTGATTTTCTCGACTTTTGGATCCGTAAAGGCATCCATGATTTCCACCAGGTATGGCGTTCTGGCGTTGCGCCATGGGCCAGCCTCTGCGCTATTCTCCCTCGAAAGAACACGGTGGGCCTCTGCCCATTCTGAAACGGTAAGGTCTGCCGGTGGTGTGTAATTGGCAAAGGCACGGGCAAAGCTGCGGTCTACAGGACGGATGCGGCGCTTAGTATTCGTCGCTTTCGTCTCCGTGTCGTTCATTCCAGCCCTGCCTTTCCCTTACGCGCCGTTTGTATTCATCCGGGTCGTAGCGGTAGTCTGAGAGCCGCTGCAAGATGGTGTATACCTCTTGCTTGACACGCTCAGCTGCCTCCGGTGCGGTTTGGATCGCTGCCAGATCCACCGCAAGCTTTCCCGGCAGTGCCATCAGCATAGACCGCACGAACATAACATGATCAGTTGTGATCGCCTCCACATCGGATGCCCGGTGCAGCTCACCCCTCAACTCCTTCAACTCCAGTTCGACCATCTCAGCCTTTGCCGTTTTGATTCTCTTTTCTGCCGTCAGCTTTTCCGTTTCCAGCTGCGAATCCGCTTCCTTCTTCTCCCGGCCATTTGCTTTGTCGGAAAGATAACGGATGTATGCCTGGATGGTAGGAAGCAGGTCGTACTTGGTCGGCTTGCCTTGCCCCTTGATAATGCCCTCCGTTTTTAACTGCTCCACACGGCGGGTTGACACGCCGAAAATTTTCGCAATTACTTGCGATGTCTGTAGATTTTCCGCCATGCTACCCTCCTCCTTTCATCAATCCATGATTCCTGTTTTTTCTACCGGGATCTCGGTACCGCCACGCAGCAGTACCACATCCTTTTTGCCTGTCACTTTTATGTAACGCTTTACAATGGTGTCGCACCACTTAGGCTCAAGTTCAACCAGCCGTGCCGATCTGTTCAGCTGCTCACAGGAAATTAGCGTCGAACCGCTACCGCCAAAAACATCAAGGACGATTTCACCCTCTCTGCTACTCGACTTAATCGCGCGGCCGCAAAGCGCAATCGGCTTTGGTGTAGCGTGCCCACCTGCGTCCTTTGCCTCGCCAGCCGATGCGGCTCGTTCAAATTTCCAGACGCTATTCATATTGTCGTGGGTGTTATTAAAATACGCGCGTGTCTTGTAAAACTCCGCACGGATTTCATCATACTCCGCACGGATTTCATCATACTCCGCACGGAATCCATCATACCCAGCATTCCGCAGATTCTTTTGGAGGGTTTTGTATCTTTGCTCGTTAGGAAACTCCCATTGCGATGTGCTCCACCAGTGCGTAATTGTTGTGGCTCCAGCTAGTTCGCAAAGTTTGTCTGTTGTAAGTCCGGTTTTCTTTCTTTCATCATCGAACAATTTCCGGAAAGGCTCAAAGCCGTCCCAGTAATCGTCCTTTGTTTCTCCGTATGTCTGCCTCCCAAGCATAACAAAAAGGCACTTCTCGTCTGCTGTTGGGTACTTGCGAAAGTCGGGTGACAGCTGCCCCTGTGCGTTCCCTTTGTCCCAAGTGATAAGGTTCCGGAATGTAAGCTTGTTCTTTCCAGCAAGCTTTTTCATTGGGCGCAGGATGGTGCTATATATATCCATAAGCGGTTCGTCGATACCCCAGCAGTACCACGATCCGTTATCTTTCAAATTATCAAATGTGACAGGAACCCACTGCTTATTAAACTCCAAAAGATCGTCGAAGTTTAGATTGTCATTCGCAACGCCGTCGCGTTCTTTTTTCATGCCATATGGTGGATCGGTAAAAACAAGATCAGCCTTCCGGCCTTCCAGTAACGATGCCACCGTGGATGCATTGGTACTATCACCGCAAATAAGCCGATGCTGCCCAATTTTCCACACATCGCCATTAACAGTGACGGGTATTTTAGGAGGCTCGACCGGTGCGTCCGGGTCTTTTAACTCGGGTTCTTTTACTGCCTCTGTTAATGCAGCAATGATTGAATTGTATTCTTCTTCGTTGTAGCCGGTAAGACTCAAATCGTATTCATCCGTATTCAAATCCGCAAACAAAGCAGCCAGCTTTTCATCGTCCCATTCACCGCTGATTTTGTTCAGCGCAACATTAAGGGCTTTCTCGTCGTTCTTATTGAGTTCGACCACCACTACATCAGTCTCTGAGTATCCTAAATCTATTAGGACATTTAGACGCTGATGTCCACCGATTACGGTGCCGTCATAGTTTATTATGATTGGGTCGACATAACCGAATTTTTCTATACTTCGTTTGAGGCGTTCGTATTCCTCGTCACCCGGCTGCAGCCGTTTGCGTGGGTTATACTCCGCCGGTTTTAAATCGCTGATCGAACGGCGCTCTTGACGGATCGCCGCCACTTGCTTTGCTTCGCCTGGGTTCCACTTGCTTTGCTTCGCCTGGGTTCCGATGTAGAATGTATCTGCGTTTCTTTATTCATGCTTCTGACCCTCCTATATGCGTAAATAAAAGACCACCCCGCCGCTATATGCAACGAAATGGGTCAAAAAATTTTTTCCAAAACTACGCTGCGTTTGGGCTCGCCAGCACCACAGGCCAAAAAGGCCCCTGGCAGTACCTACCGCCTCGCCCTCTCGCCCCCCTCCGCTTCGATTTCCCGCCTTTTTCTTTCGGGGTCGTCTCCTTTGTCGTCCGCAGAGCAAAAGCGGAACACGGGGCATCCTACGGCTCGTGGCAGGCTCAACAGAATTGCACTGTAGCACAAGGGCGGATGCTGCACCATCTTTTCCTTGCGTGACCCTTACCTGCCTGTGGTCATATATAGGAGAAAACCATGGAAGGATGATGGGCGATGGAATGTCTAGTCCTCGCCGGTGGTGGCTCTGCTCGGATTTGAACCGAGGGCATCCCCGAATGTCAATTCGGTTGGGCGCTCTACCTGGCTGGGCTACAGAGCCGTTTGGTGGTTTCGTGGTTTCCCCTTATGGTAGATATTACTTATATAATTACATATACACATAGATATATAAGCTATATTGTAAGATATATATTATAC